>ERZ827108.196-NODE-196-length-101078-cov-10.774180_pt1 | contig 101078 bp, 87 predicted proteins | sample MGYA00519921_ERZ827108 | MGnify/ENA primary metagenome ERZ827108 (study PRJEB31778, sample SAMEA3449258) | human gut metagenome | biome: human gut; feature: human-associated habitat; material: faeces | place: United Kingdom | collected 2010/2012 ... | reverse complement strand
ATTGCGTTCCTGCTTTCGCCCTTCGGCTTGCAGGCGGTGGCGGGCGCTGTTATTACGGGGCTGAACAGCTTAAACCTGTCTCTGCGGCAATTCATCACAAGCTGATTGCTTCGGGCCAAGTTGTCCCGAAGCAATATAGACGGCGGCCTTGCATGGCCGCCATTTTCTATGAAGGGAGGGATTTTCTCTGGCAACAACTACCTTGCTACAACGCCACGCCAATGAAGGAGAAAGTATAGCCGAGGCCATTCGTGATTGTCTGGACTATGGGAAAAACCCTGAAAAGACGGAGGACGGGAAATACATATCTTCCTATGAGTGTGACCCGGCCACGGTAGCCACCGAGTTTCTTTTGGCAAAGGCCAGCTACAAGGCCATGACAGGCCGGGAACAAAAGAAGGGTTTTGATGTGCTATGCTATCAGATCCGTCAATCCTTCTATCCCGGAGAGATTACGCCAGAAGAAGCAAATCGGATAAGCTATGAGCTGGCTATGCACTGGACGAAGGGAAGCCAGACAGGAGCGGCAGATATAATAGCCATCAGCAGAGGAGTTGTAGTAAAAGCAATTGCTATTTTTGTGATTCCCAGCCTGTTTGGAGTTGATGCCATTTGGATTGCCCCATTTGTTGCGGAAGTCATTACGCTTGTACTTGCAATCTTACTAAGTAAAACCAATCCAATTATAAATCAATCGTCAGAGCAAGATTTCATGTGCTTATTTATACATGTTAGTGGACAGATATTTCATTCCGTTATCCGCAAGAATTGCAACAATGGTTTTGCCTTCATTTTCCGGGCGGAGAGCAAGCTGTTTAGCTGCTGTTAATGCAGCCGCAGCAGAGGCTCCCAGTAAAATACCATCGGATTGTGCAACCTCTCTTGCAGTAGCATAGCTATCTGCACCGGTTATGTCGATGACCTCATCATATTTAAAATTCCGTCTTATCACAAATGGATGCCGGCATCCCTCCGGTGTATCAAATCTTACAACACCGTCAATGGTATCCACGTTATCGCCGGGGCCGGACAGGGAATCCGGAGTCGGCTGAACTCCAACAATTTTAACTCCTTCAATATGTTCTTGCAGGTAAGTACCGATTCCTGCCAAGGTTCCGGCAGTACCGGCTAACATGACTGCAATATCTATTTTTCCGTCAGTATCGGCAACCAGCTCCGGTCCGGTGGTTTTATAATGTGCCTGCGGATTTGCTTCGTTTACCAGCTGTCCCATGTAGAAATATCCCTTTTCTTCTGCATACTTTGCAACCGCCGTCATAATCTTTACCACATCAAAACCGTATTGTGCCATAATCTCCTGTATGCCCGGAATTTCATCCAGGCCTCTCAAATCACAGCCATACGCCCTCATAATCTGTGTACGCTCCGGTGTGCATCCCGGCTCTTGATATATGATGGATTTATAGCCTCTTGCTGCACAAAAGGCAGCCAAAGCAATTCCGGTATTTCCGCTTGTGGTCTCTACAATGGTATCTCCCGGCTTTAGCAGACCATCCCGTTCTGCCGCTTCAATCATTCCGAGAACCGCTCTGTCCTTTACACTTCCGGTAGGATTAAAATATTCCAGCTTCCCCAGAATCGTTGCTTTTAAGTCATTCTGTTTCTCAAAATTAACTAATTCCACTAACGGAGTCTTTCCAACAAGCTCCGTAATACTCTTATAAATATTAGCCATTGTTCATTCATCCTCTCTGTTTATCCATAAATATCTGTATATATCTGTGTGGTTTCATTTACATCATCCGCATGACAAACCACCGTCCACAACAATAGAAGCCCCATTAATGAATTTTGCTTCGTCACTTGCCAGAAATAAAACCGCTCTTGAAATATCCGTTACCTCACCGCTTACGATGTGAGGGTCAAGGGATGCCAGAATGCGTTCTCTGCCAAATTCACTTTCCTCATAAAATGTACTGGACATATGCGTTTTGATTACACCCGGACATACCATATTGCTTCGGATTCCCTTGTGCATATATGCCCATGTTGTTAGCTGTTCTGCTTTGTATCTGAAAATTCAAAAATCGGTGAGATTTTTGTTCCGGTCAATGCTCCATACAAGGTAAGCAATGCACTGGCGGCACCGGCACTTCCCATATACAGTCCGATGTGGGCATCTACATTCCATGGAATAACTCTGGTCCATGCATTGTACCATCTGGTTCCTTCATCGTTCTTATATGCATCACCAACCAGCTTGTCGGCAACCCCGACTGCCGTTTTTTTGTAGTCCTCTTTTCCGGTTAATTGAATACCATCCACAAAATGTAATAAGACACCGGCAGAACCGCAACAAATACAATCATTCCAATATCCCGGTGAGCGTTTATAGGTAACGCCTGCGGCTCTAAGGGCATTTGAAAGCCGCTCATAGAATTGTAAATATTTTTCCTCCTTTGTTGCCTTGTATAGCTCTTTGGCAACAATTCCGTCTCCGGCAGGTCCGTGGCAGATGCTTAAATAGAAGACATCAAAGGTATCACTGCTGTCCGGCAAATACAGGTACGGTACAATAGATGCATCCTCCGTATTAATTGCGATATTAATAAGAAAATCAAAGCCTCTTTTTGCAATATCCAAATATTTCGTATCACCGGTTGCCTCATAATATTTTGTCAGCAGATACACGATTCCGGCAGTTCCATGGGCAAAATTAGGAAGAATGCCGCCTTCCGGAAGCTCCGGAAAATAATCATGAATATCAAAGAACTTCCAATAAGAAGTGCCGTCCGGAAGGTCTGTTTGAAATGTCAGAATATAATCCAGTAACTGCTTTGCATAGCTTATGTACTTTGTATCACCTGTGATGCCGGAAAGATACAACCAGTATGCCGCCGTACTTCCGTCACCCATGTAGTCGACAAGCCCTTCCCAATGAAGAAATCCGTTTTCCTTGACTGCTTTCTCATAGGCTGTATCTGCAACCTTAATTGCATAATCCCGATATTTGGCCTCTCCGGTTTTTTCAAATAATGCCTCTGCAAAAAAGCCTTCTCCGGTAATGCCACCGTGGATTCCCGGCTTCACTCCGAGGTCATCATGAAATGAATCCAGCAGATATTCCGCAGCCTGAACCGCTTCCTCAAAATACCTCTTTTCCCCGGTTGCTTCAAATAACTGTAAATAAAAATATCCGACACCCGCAGCTCCGGAATAGATACTCCGGTCTGTCATTTTCTGAGCCAGCTCATCACCGTCTCCTTGCCCGGCACCACTGCTTATTTTCCAGCTTTTTCCGACTGACTTCTTTACTTCATATGCCTGTAACCATTTTGCAACATCAATCGCAACCTTCAAATAATCCTCCGGAGTATTTTGTTTATAAATACTGATTAATTTATGCTCTGCCATTTCATACATCTCCTTTTGAAAACGATAACTTCATAACCTTGTTTTCATACTGAATTAATAGGAATTTAACTTGAAATCAGTATACAACCATGCATTTATTTTGTATAATCAATATATCTGATAGCGGATTATAGGAAAAAGCTATAGCAGCCAGTATCAAAAAGGAGGGGTATATTATGGCAAAACGAAAAACGTTACCAAAGGACTTTGAGCAATTAGTAAAGACTGGAAATGAACTGGACATTAAAAAAGTATTTGATACATGTGACATTAATGCATACGGAGGGTATAACAAGGGAAATGCGTTTGAGTTTCTTATATCCGAAGGTATGATGCGATGGCTTTTGGAGCAGGGAGCAGATATTAATTATGTGGACGCATATGGTTATACACCTTTGTTGTATCATGCAGGACACAAATATGCAGAAGAACAGGCAATTCAGTTGGTGAAACTCAATGCAGATATTTCAGCAACACAGGGCTGGAAGCATGAAACCGTTTTACATAAAGCTGTGTCTGCCGGAAGTCTGAATCTGGTAAAGTGTCTTTTAGAGGTCGGAGCAGATGTGGGTGTAACGGATGCGAAAGGAAATACTCCGCTGGAATGTGCATTTCAAAATGCAATGACATTTGACTTGATTAAGTTGGAACCGGTTGCGGTTTATTTGTTGTCACAGGGGGTACCGGTAACAGAAAAATTACAGGGCTATATGCAGAAGGTTGCAGAGGATATTGAGTTTAGAAGAAAAGACCTGAATCCGGAAAATATAGAGGAACTGGATTGTGTAATGAAGCATTTATATGAGATTTTGCATGTGAAACCGGTTCCGAGGCGGAGATTGTTTGACGGAACAAGTGAAATTGAAATCCATGAAAAGAGCTGGCAGAAGCAACACAGTGAATTATGGAATCTGCTGGTGCCAGGCTCCGGTCACGCCGGAACCGTACAGGGAGAAGTTATACGAATTTCCGGAAAACTGGGGTATGAGCTGTTAGATAACGGAGGCATTAACTGGGATGCCGATTATGAAGAGTTAGCAAATGCGTTGTATAAGTATGTCTGCATGGGAACACCATTATCATCCGATGAACAGGGAGAAGTCCGCCACATAATTAAAATCATAAAAAATGCAGATGAAGATACCATAAATCGATTGACAGAGTTGTCCGTAAAATGGGTGACGCTGAATCGCACCCCAATTAAAATCGAAAAGGTAAATTACAGCAGATAAGTGTTAGGAGAGGGTATAATATAACCGGAATGCAGGCATCAAGAATGTAAGGAAAACGTAAGAAATGTGATGCAGTTTTGATGCCGGTTTGTTACAATTCGGATGAATACTTCTGATACCTTGAAATCATAAGCAGGGGTGTGAAAAATGGGAAGAAAAAGAACGCATTTTATCAGTCAATTACATAAAGATATAGAAGAAAAATGGATGGCAGAGCTGATAGCAGGTGTTTTAATTATCCTGTTAGTGGTCGCCTCCTTTTTAAACGGTCATGCGGGCTGGGAGTCTATGTGTCCCATTGTCGTTGTAAACGGTTGTGAGGCACAGACTCCGGAGGAGCATCTGTTGACAGAGCTGAATCTGGCGGTAGACAGTTACATAAATGTCGGGCAAATGATTAAAACGGCACCGTACTATACGAATGAAACCGCCTTGGCTACGGTAATACAGTATGATGCGGTGATTGAGGCAGCAGCGGAAAAATATGGAGTCGATAAAGCCATGGTACAGTCTGTGCTGTTTCAGGAGCTTCGGTTCTATGGAATGGAGGACCCAGTAGCAGATTTGTATGTGCGTGCTTCTTATCAGTACGGACATCGGCAGGAGGAGCATGGAAAACCACAGAATATGTCACTTTGCCGGCTGGATTCTTCAACCGGTATGGGACAGGTGTTTGCAAAGACCGCAATAAAGGCACATAACTGGAAATACAATACAGCTTACAATCCGGATAATTGGGAGGATTTGGAAATGTTCTGGATGTATTTGCAGGAGGACGAACAAAATATAGATACGGTAGCATTGGTATTGGCACATACTATGAGTGAACAGGAGGTCGGCGGGGAGCTGTCATTGGCGGAAACCGAGGCAGTGATGGCAAGATATAACGGTACGGGAGTCTGGGGGGCAAAATACGGTCAGGTTACGATACAGTATTATCAGGCATTTGTGGAATACAATCAAATGGATTGACGAAAGCACAAAATTCGATTATGATTAACGTTAGCGTTTTACAGGAGAAATAACATGAATAATCGAAATGAAATTTATAAGAAGGCTCTGCTTCTTGCAGTTCCTATGATGGTTCAGAACGGAATTACGAATGCGGTAAGTCTGGTCGATAACCTGATGGTAGGCAGATTGGGAACAGAGAGTATGACGGCTGTCTCCATTGTGGGACAGTTGATTTTTGTTTTTAACTTAGCTATATTTGGTGGACTTTCCGGACCCGGAATTTATGGAGCACAGTATTACGGACAAGGAAATATAAAAGGCTTCCAGAATATTTTCCGTTTAAAGTTCTGGATATGTCTGTTGTGTACGCTGGTGGGAATGCTCATCTTTATATTTGGCGGTACATCCCTAATCGGCTTATATCTGCATGGAACAACCGGAGATATTAATCCGGATGCAACCTTGCAATATGGTCTGGAATACCTTCATATCATGTTAATCGGCTTGCTTCCGTTTGCAGTTACACAGATATATGCGAGCAGCCTCCGGGAAACAGGAGAGAGCTTTAAGCCAATGGTTGCCGGCATTATATCGGTGCTGGTGGACGTGGTCTTTAACTATTTTCTGATATATGGAACCTTTGGCTTCCCAAGACTGGAGGTTCGGGGGGCGGCAATTGCAACGGTACTTGCCAGATTTGTAGAAATGTCAGTCGTTGTAATATGGTCGCATGCAAAAAGAAACGAACACACATTTTTAAAAGGTATTTACCGGACACTATGGGTGCCGCTGCATGAAATGCAGGTGGTAATCCGAAAGGGAATCCCTATTTTCCTAAACGAATTTTTATGGGCAGGCGGCATGGCGGCATTAACCCAATGCTATTCCATTCGCGGACTTCAGATAGTTGCGGGACTGAATATATCAAATGCAATCTGTAATCTTTTAAATGTGGTATTTGTAGCCATGGGAAATGCAGTCGGTATCATTATCGGGCAGTATCTGGGAGCGTCAAAGTTTGATGAGGCAAAGAAAAACTCCATGCGGCTGATGTGGTTTACCGGTGCGATGTGTCTGCTGCTGACAGGGATTTTAGTACTATGTGCAAAAGGCTTTCCGCTTCTGTATGATACGACGGCAGAGGTTCAGAATCTCGGACGATGGTTCATTGTAATAACGGCATTGTTTTTCCCGTTGCAGGGATTCTTAAATGTACTGTATTTTACATTACGCTCCGGCGGAAAAACTGGAATTACGTTTTTGTTTGACAGCGTATTTACATGGGTGATACCGGTGCCGATGGCATTTCTGTTATCATCCTTTACGGCATTGCCGATTCTGGGCGTGTATGCAATTGTGCAGAGTGCAGATATGATTAAGGTAATTGTTGGATACATTCTGGTGAAGAAAGGTGTCTGGATTACGAATCTGGTAGAGGCAGAATAGAAAACAAATAATAAAGATGGCGGAACCGTAATCGTGTTTGAATTTTTTCGTGTATCAAAATTTTCAAAAACAGAATACCGGCTCCGCCATATTTTTATTCTACAGTAAACGTATGTAATTTGTCATTCAAATGATTTGCTTTTTCGTTTAGGTCTGCGGAATGTTCATCCATGGTCTGCAACAATGCCTGCAGTTCTTGTATCGAAGCTGTAACCTCTTCGGAGGCAGCAGCAGAGTTTTCTGCACTCTGTTCAATGCCTGATATTTGTTCGGAAACAGCATTGATTTCTCCTATGGTACGATTGATAACAGAATTAATGGTTTCAACCCGACTTCCGGTAGTTGCAATCTGCTGGTCCAGAGTATGGAATGCATGAATAACCTCTTCGGAATCGGCAAGACTGGTCTGATTACTTTTAACAACCTTATGAATGCATTCATTACACTTCTTAAAATTATCAACCAGATTTTCAATGATATTTTCAATATTTGCCAGCTCGTTTGAGGTATTCTCTGACAGATTCTTGATGCTGTCGGCAACCACAGCAAAACCTTTGCCGGATTCTCCGGCACGAGCGGCTTCAATAGAAGCATTTAAACTCAACAGCTTTGTCTGGCTTGCAATTTCCTCAATACTGCTTAATATTTCTGACATACGCTCAATGGTCTGGTTTGTATCCGCAATTTTTTCATATATGTTATTGACCTGTGTAGTCATGTCGGAACTGCCTTTTTGCATTTCACTCAAATGCTTACGCATACCTTGAGAGCTCTTTAACAATTCCTGCGTACAACTTCCAATTTCCTGTACGGCATCCTGAATCTCGCTAGTACCGTTTTGCATAGAAGAAACATTTTCCATGGCACTGTTAATTGCATCGGCCTGATTAGAAGCAGCCGTTGCAACGTCCTCAATCGCAGTGCTAATCTGATTAGAAGCTTCCGAAGAGGAATGAGATGCTTCTGACATCTGCGTGCTGGCATTATTAACATCCTGCGAGGTATGCAGACCTTCTTCCACAATGCTACGCAGGTTTTGAACTGCCTGTTCCGTATGTTGAACCATGACTCCAATCTCATCGTTTCTATGTAAATACTTTTCGTTAAATTGAACTGCCAAATTGCCGCGGGAAAGCTGGCTCAAACCATCATTAATTACATTTAAGCTGTTCATAAGCTTTCGAATAGTTAATATGGTTACAAAAAACATAACCACAATCAGAATAATACTTTCAATTAACATCATATAAGTGCTTCTCGCAAATATGGAATCTACCTGTGTATTATCCATATTTGCCTGAACATCATCCAAATAGCAGCCGGAGGTAAGAACCCAGTTCCAACCGTCAAATTTTTGACTGTAGGCAACCTTTTCAGCTTCTGTTACACCATCGGATTTTGTAAAGACGAAATGGTTAAAACCGCCACCCTCGTCAGCTACTTTTAAGATTTTCTGAAGAATCATAACACCGTTGCAGTCCTCCAGTTGCATTCGGTTGGTTCCCTCCTGCTCCGGTAAAATAGGATGCATAACCAGAGTGCCGTCGGTGTTATCAATCCATATATAACCACCCTTGTCATCATTATAACGAATGGCACGAATCGCTTCCTTTGCCTTTTCCTGAGCCTCTTCCCGAGTTAAGACTCCGGATTGCTCTTGCTCATAGAAGTACTCCACTATAGAAATTCCGGATTGTACCTCCGATTTTACATTGTTATTCAAAACATCATTATACCGAATTTCTTTGATGGTATTTCCGACTCTTGAAAAAATCAACAGAGATGTACTGACAAGAATACCGCAGGCAAGAACAACAATTGCTGTAAATGCAGCGGATAGTTTAAAAGCGAGTGAATGCGTCTGCTTCATAAAAAAGCCTCCTTTGTATGCTTATAAACAAAACCCCAATTCTACTATTTATCACAAAATGAAGTATAGCACAAAGAATGTGAGATTCAATATTTCTATAAAAAAATGTCGCATTTTGCTAAAAATATTGACAATCGAGTTAAGCTATAGTAAAAATCTATAGCAGGTCATAGGCATAACGTATTTTTCATATTCCCAGTAAAACAGTATAATATATCCGAGGTGATGAAATTGAAACAGATATTATGCTTTGGAGATTCAAATACATATGGTTACATTCCGGAGAATGGAAATCGGTATCCGTGGGGAGTTCGTTGGACCAGTCTGCTAAATGAAAAATTAGGCGTTGACAAATATCATATTATAGAAGAAGGACTGTGCGGCAGAACGACAGTGTATGAGGACGCAGTTCGGGAAAACCGCAACGGAAGTAAGCTGTTTCCGGCTGTGTTAGAGACAGCAGGAGCGACAGATTTGATTATCCTGATGCTGGGAACCAATGATTGTAAGCAGGCATACCATGCTTCTGCGGAGGAAATTGGGGAAGGAATCCGTACATTACTCCGGCAGGCACATAGATACGCAGAGCATACACCGATTTTGCTGGTGTCACCGATTCATTTGGGAAGCCGGGTATGGGAAGCCGGCTATGACCCGGAATTTTCTAAGGAATCGGTTCAGGTATCCAAGGAGTTGGAAGCCGTATATCAGGGCATTGCAAAGGAAGAGGGTGCGTACTTTCTGGCAGCATCCCGGTATGCACACGCCAGTTCCGTAGACGAGGAGCATTTAAATGAAGCCGGACACCGCTTGCTGGCAGATGCGATTTATAGTAAAGTAATAGAGATATTGCAGCCGGATTCATTTGCCGGCAATACTGGGGGCCGGCTGTGGAATTGGTCTGTTGCTGATGCGGGCATTACCGTTTACCCTGCTTGGAAAGAAGAAAGAGATACCGCCTAAGATTCAATATCTGGGACGAATACTGCCACCTGCAATCATGGCGGTATTGGTAATCTATTGCCTGCGGGATGTAACCACAGACCTAATGGGAAACGGAATCCAGGAGCTGGCGGCAGTCGGTGTCTGTGTCGGTGTGCATCTATGGAAAAAGAATACATTAATCAGTATTTTTGCCGGCACAGCCGTATATATGCTGTTAAGACTTTTCTGATATATAGAAAGAGGGAGACAAAAAATGCAGTACGATGATTTGACAAAATGTACCCGTTGTCCCAGAGCCTGCGGTGTGAACCGAAGTGAGGGCAGGGCAGGAGTCTGCGGAGTGACGGGAACAACCATATATCTTGCAAGGGCGGCACTTCATATGTGGGAGGAGCCTTGCATAACAGGAAACACAGGCTCCGGCACTGTGTTCTTTTCCGGTTGTCCGCTTCGCTGCATTTATTGTCAGAATTACGAAATCGCACAGGGAGAAACCGGAAAGGCTGTTACATGGGAGCGGCTGGCAGAAATATTTCTGGAATTACAGGAAAAGAAAGCAGAAAATATCAATCTGGTAACTCCTACGCATTATACACCGGAGATTATTCAGGCAGTTACCCTTGCCAGAAAGCAGGGGCTTCAGCTGCCGGTTGTATATAATTGCAGCGGCTATGAAGCCGTGGATATGCTTCGCAGGCTGGAAGGAATCGTGGACATTTATTTGACAGATTTTAAGTATATGGAACCGGAACTGGCTAAAAGGTGTTCCAATGCGGGTGATTATCCCGAAGTTGCCAAAGAAGCATTGCGGGAAATGGTGAGACAGCAGGAGACACCGGTTTTTTCAGCAGATGGCAGGCTGAAAAGCGGTGTGGTAGTTCGCCATTTACTGCTTCCGAATCATGTTAAAAATGCAAAGGCAGTAGTGAAATATGTATATGAAACCTATGGCAATCAGGTGTATATAAGCCTGTTAAATCAATATACACCGCTGCCGCAGGTGGCAGATATTCCGGAGCTGAATCGGAGGGTTACAAAACGGGAATATGAAAGGCTCGTTTCCTATGCATTGTATCTGGGCTTAGAACAGGGCTTCATTCAGGAGGGGGATGTTGCAAAAGAAAGCTTTATTCCGTCGTTTAAAAATGAGGGACTATAGTAAGATTTTAAATCTGTTTTGGCGAAATTTTCGTCAAGTTATGACTTGAAAAAGAAAAAACATTTAGTGAACTTGTGAAAATGCCTAACGGGAACGGAAAAATAAATTAAAAAGAAGAAAAAGTGCCGAAAATCTATAAAATAATTCTAAAATTGAAAAAATCTGACCAAAAGTCATTTCTGATTGACAAGTAAATCTTTGGGGATTAAAATGCAAGCAAATTTAATAAATAGAGGTTATGCAGTGAGTTAAAAGGAAGTGAAGCAGATGGATGCCCTTGTAGAGAGACTGATGGAAGAGCTGAACTGTGAAACTGTATTTACCATTCCGGTTTTTGGCGGAATCCCGGTATCGGAAGCGGTTGTAGTCACTTGGATTATTATGCTGGTGGTTATCGTATGCTGTAAGATTTTTGTACGGAACTTAAGCGTAGAGCATCCGAAGCATGGACAGTTATTGTTAGAGTCGGCTGTGAGCGGGTTTTACAATTTCTTCTACGATATTTTAGGAGAGCGAGGAAAGGGATATATCCCTTACCTGATGTCTGTGGGAATCTACATAGCAATCGCAAATCTGATTGGAATCTTGGGATTTAAGCCGCCAACAAAGGATGTTAATGTTACGGCAACTCTGGCAATCATGAGTATTCTCTTAATTGAAATTTCCGGAATTCGGCAGAAGGGTACGAAGGGATGGATTAAGAGCTTTGCAGAACCGATGCCTGTGATTTTACCGATTAACATTCTGGAAATCTTCATAAAACCGTTATCGCTATGTATGCGGTTGTTTGGTAATGTGTTAGGTTCTTTTGTCATCATGGAGCTTTTGAAAATTGTAGTGCCGCCGGTTATCCCGGCAGTATTTAGTTGCTATTTTGACATCTTTGACGGATTGATACAGGCATATGTGTTTGTATTTTTAACAGCATTATTTGTCAAAGAAGCAACCGATTGATTCGGTAGAAACAGGAAGGAGAATGAAATATGTCATCAACATTATTAGTCGCAATTGGAGCAGGTATCGCAGTATTAACAGGTATTGGAGCAGGTCTTGGAATCGGTAAAGCAACCGCCGCCGCCGTAGATGCAATCGCAAGACAGCCGGAGGCAGAGAGTAAGATTAGTAAATCATTGCTGCTTGGTTGTGCGTTGGCAGAGGCAACTGCTATTTACGGTCTGGTTATCGGTATTATGATTATCTTGTTCTTACGATAAGAGTAACATAAGAATAGAATGTTAGAGATAAAGGTTGGTGGTAAATATGCTGAGCTTAGAACCATGGACATTGTTCTGGACAGTCTTAAACGTACTGGTATTATTCTTTGCACTCAAGCATTTTCTGATTAAACCGGTGATGGGTGTTATCCAGAAGCGGGAGGATATGATTTCACAGCAATTTGCGGATGCAAAGGAAACACAGACGCAGGCAGATAAAATGAAGCAGGAATATGAAGAACAGCTTACTACCGCACAGACGCAGGCAACAGATATTATTATGCAGGCAAGAGAACGGGCAGAGGAAGAGCATGCTCAGACAATTGCCAAGACACAGGCGGAAGCTGATAAGATGTTAGAAAAGGCAAAGACAGATATTCGACAGGAGCAGGAGCTGGCAAAGGCAGAACTGCAGTCTCAGATTGCAGATATAGCAATGCTGGCAGCCAGAAAGATAATTAAGACAGGTGAGGTATATGACACAAGCGGCAATGAATAATGGAATTGTGCTGTATGAGCTGAAGCTGGAGCGGGAAATGGTAGAAGCCTCATTAGAGGTATTGACACAGATGCCGAAGTTAATTTCCGTTTTAAGCAGTCCTATTATTTCCGAGCAGGAAAAGGAACAGCTCTTAAACCGAATCGGCTCCGAAATGCAGATGCCGGAGAAATTAATTATATTTCTGAAGGTTATGTGCAGACATAACATGGCGGAGGAGCTGCCGGATATTTATACATATTATAAGCAGTACTGGGATGAACAGCACAAGGTGAAGCGGGTATGCTGTATATTTGCTTCGGAACCGTCTGAAAAGCAGATGCAGGAAATTAAAAATTTTCTGGATGCCAGATATGAAGGTTATACATTAGTCTATCAGACACAGATAAAGCCGGAGCTTCTGGGCGGAGTTATTCTTCGGGTAGAGCATGAGGAATACGATTGGAGCTATGAAGGACGATTAGCCCAGATGGAGCAGGCAATCAGGGCGTAACCGGATTCGATAAGAAAGAGGTGAAAACGGTGGGTGCAATCAGTGCAACAGATATTATATCAATTATAAAAAGTGAAATAGACCGATTTGACTGGAATCAGGAAAGTCAGGACACCGGAGAGGTCATCTGGGTAGGTGACGGAATTGCTACAATTTACGGAATTGACCATGCTATGTACGGCGAAATTGTAGTGTTTGAAAACGGTGTGAAGGGCATGGTACAGGACATCCGTAAAAATGAGATTGGCTGCATTTTGTTTGGACATGATACCGGAATTAAGGAAGGAACCAAGGTATGCAGAACCAAGAAGAAGGCAGGAATTCCGGTAGGCCCCGCATATATAGGCAGAGTCATTAATGCATTAGGAGAACCGATAGACGGAAAAGGTGAGATTCCGGCAGAGGATTATCGCCCGATTGAGGAGGAGGCTCCCGGAATTGTAGACCGAAAGTCTGTAAGCACTCCGCTTGAAACCGGTATTTTATCCATTGACGCAATGTTCCCGATTGGCAGAGGACAGCGTGAATTAATTATCGGAGACCGACAGACCGGTAAGACCTCCATTGCAACCGATACCATTATTAACCAGAAGGGGAAAGATGTTATCTGTATCTATGTTGCAATTGGACAAAAGGCATCTACGGTAGCAAAGATTGTATCAACTTTGCAGAAGCATGAAGCAATGGATTATTCCATCGTATTATCCTCTACAGCCAGTGATGCATCCTCTCTGCAATATATCGCACCTTATGCGGGAACGGCATTGGCAGAATATTTTATGTATCAGGGTAAGGATGTATTAATCGTATATGATGACCTGAGTAAACATGCAGTTGCATATCGTGCAATTTCTCTGCTGTTAGAGCGTTCACCGGGACGGGAAGCATATCCGGGTGATGTATTCTATCTGCATTCCAGATTGCTAGAGCGTTCCAGCCGTTTAAGTGATGCGTTAGGCGGAGGCTCCATTACGGCATTGCCGATTATTGAGACACAGGCAGGTGACTTGTCCGCATACATTCCTACGAATGTAATTTCCATTACAGACGGACAGATTTTCTTGGAAAGCAACCTGTTCTTTGCCGGTATGCGTCCGGCGGTAAATGTTGGTTTGTCTGTATCCCGTGTAGGCGGTGCTGCACAGACAAAGGCAATGAAAAAGGCGGCAGGCAGCATCCGAATTGACTTGGCACAATTCCGGGAATTAGAGGTATTTACGCAGTTTGCATCCGATTTGGATGATATGACAAAGAAGCAGTTACAGCATGGAAATGCATTAATGGAATTGTTAAAGCAGCCATTATGTCATCCGTTATCTTTGTCAGAAAAAGTAATTACCTTGTATCTGGCAAATCAGGGATATTTTGACAGCGTTGAAAAATCAAAGATAAAAGAATATCAGATGAACCTGTTGCAGGAATTTGACCTGCACGCACCGGAAATCTGTAAGGAAATCGAAGAACAGAAGGAATTAACGGATGAGTTAATGAAGAAGATTACGGAGACCGCTGAGAACTATCGTCAGCAGAATCCGTAGGGATTGCAGCATGGAAGGAAGTGTAGAGTCATGGCAACTGCAAAGGAAATAAAGGACCGGATGAAAAGTATACAGGACACCATGAAGATTACCAATGCAATGTATATGATTTCTTCCTCAAAGCTACGAAAAGCCAAAAAGTCCTTGGAAGAGACAGAACCGTATTTCTATACCCTGCAATGTACTATGAGCCGTATTTTACGACATCTTCCGGAGGTACATTCCGAATACTTTGAAACAAAGGAAGAAACAGAAAAGAAGGAAAAGACCAGAGCTTATATAGTGGTAACTGCTGATAAGGGTATGGCAGGAGCCTATAATCACAATATATTAAAGCTGGCAGAGGAAAGGATTCGGGAGGAAGAACATTTACGGTTATATGTGTTAGGAGAGTTGGGAAGACACTACTTTGAACATAAAGGTATTACAATTGATAAACAGTTCCATTATACAGTGCAGAATCCGACCTTGAATCGTGCCAGAAACATATCCGAAACGATATTGGAGGATTATCGGAAAAAGGAAGTGGACGAGGTCTATATCATATATACGAACATGGTTAATTCCATGCAGACAGAGGTTAAGCTACAGCAATTGCTTCCGCTTAAGCGTTCGGATTTTAATGTGAAGCTTCCCGCAGATGTGCCGATGGAGGAGCTGGCAATGCACCCTTCGCCGGAGGAGGTTATGGAACGAATTGTACCGGATTATCTGGTTGGCTTTATCTACGGTGCCTTGGTGGAATCCTATTCCAGCGAACAAAATGAACGACTCATGGCAATGCAGGCAGCCACAGACAGTGCGGCAAAAATGCTCCATGAGCTTGACATATTATATAACCGGGCAAGGCAGACAGCAATTACGCAGGAAATTACCGAGGTAATTGCCGGAGCTAAAGCCCAGAAGAAGAAAAAGCGTTAGGAGGTTTCAGAATGAAAAAAGGAAAAATCATTCAGGTTATGGGACCTGTCGTAGATGTAGAATTTGAAGATAGTGATTTGCCGGATATAAAGGATGCACTGGAGGTCATGAATGGTGACAAGCGTTGTGTGATGGAGGTTGCACAGCATATCGGTAATCATACCGTACGGTGTATTATGCTGGCATCTAGTGAAGGACTGCACCGGGATATGGAGGTGCTTGCAACCGGAAGCGGGATTCAGGTTCCGGTTGGAGAAAAAACGCTGGGACGGTTATTTAACGTGCTGGGTGAAACACTGGACGGTAAGGAGTCCTTAGACGGAGTTGAAAAATGGTCAATTCATCGGGACCCTCCTAGCTTCGAGGAACAAAATCCCGCAGTTGAGGTTCTGGAAACCGGAATTAAGGTAATTGATTTGCTGGCACCGTATGCCAAGGGCGGTAAGATAGGTCTGTTTGGAGGAGCCGGCGTTGGAAAGACGGTATTAATTCAGGAATTGATTCGAAATATAGCAACCGAGCAGGGCGGATATTCTATCTTTACAGGTGTAGGAGAACGTTCCAGAGAAGGAAATGATTTGTGGTCCGAAATGAAGGAATCCGGAGTTTTGGAGAAGACAGCACTGGTATTCGGTCAGATGAATGAACCACCTGGAGCCAGAATGCGTGTGGCGGAAACAGGTCTGACAATGGCAGAATATTTTCGGGATGAAAAACATCAGAATGTATTGCTGTTCATTGATAATATCTTCCGTTTTACACAGGCAGGTTCTGAGGTATCGGCATTGCTTGGACGTATGCCGTCTGCCGTTGGTTATCAGCCGACACTGGCAACCGAAATGGGTGAGCTTCAGGAACGAATTGCATCCACGAAAAACGGTTCCGTTACATCTGTGCAGGCAGTCTACGTTCCGGCAGATGATTTGACAGACCCGGCTCCTGCAACCACATTTGCACATCTGGATGCAACAACGGTATTGTCCAGAAAGATAGTGGAACAGGGTATTTATCCGGCAGTTGACCCGCTGGAATCCTCATCGCGGATTCTGGAGGCAGATATTGTAGGAAAAGAGCATTACGAAACCGCACGTAAGGTACAGGAGATTCTTCAAAAATATAAGGAATTGCAGGATATTATTGCAATTCTTGGTATGGAGGAATTATCCGACGAGGATAAGACAACCGTATATCGGGCAAGAAAGATTCAGAAATTCCTGTCGCAGCCGTTTTATGTTGCGGAGAATTTCACCGGAATTAAGGGTGAGTATGTACCGCTGGCTGAAACCATTCGAGGCTTTCAGGCAATCATTAACGGCGAAATGGATGAGTATCCGGAAAATGCATTCTTTAATGTCGGAACCATTGAGGATGTAAAGCGGGCAGCAGAGAAGATGAAGTAATAATTTTTATAAAGGAAAGGTAGGGAAACGAGAATGGGAGTATTTCATTTACGAGTTATAGCCGCAGACAAAGAATTTTATAATGGAAAATGCGAATCCTTGATTATCCCTGCCTTTGACGGACAAAAGGAGATTCTGGCTCACCATGAGGATATGGTAATTGCCGTAGATGACGGTGAGATGCGATATAAGCCGGAGGGCAGTACGGAATGGGTACATGCAGTGGTCGGCAAGGGCTTCGTGCAAATCGTAAATAATCGTGTAATACTGCTGGTAGAAACCGTAGAACGTCCGGAGGATATAGATATTGCGAGAGCAGAGGCAGCCAAGGCAAGGGCGGAGGAACAGATGCGGCAGAAGCAAAGCATTCAGGAATACTATCATTCCAGTGCATCGCTGGCAAGAGCCATGGCAAGACTAAAGGCAGCCGGCAAGGAAACCAGTATTAATTTGTGATGAAAGATTAATTTCAAAAAAAGGAAAAAGGTGATGGCGGTCTTAAAAGGGAACGGACATCACCTTTTTTATTTCGGGCTTTTCTCGAATTTTTTGAATTTGTGAAAGGGTTCTTATACTAACTATAATTACTAGCTATGACTGCTTGGCATGACTACCAGCTACGCCTACTAGTCAAAAACATAGAAACATGTTACTATGATAAGAAATACATGAAAATAGTAAGAACAAACAGCGGATAAAAACAGTCAATGAAAATAAAGCATAGAAACAGATACAGCAAAGGAGAGAAACACACATGGGACAGGCAATCGTAACACTGAAAAAAGGAGGCGGCCGGTCATTAAAGGCGGGCGGACCTTGGATATATGATAATGAAATCGAAAGCATTTTAGGAGATTGTTCGGACGGAGATATTGTTTTAGTGCATGATTTTGACGGCTATCCAATGGGACGCGGATTTCTGAATCGTAAATCAAAGCTGACTGTCCGCATGATGAGCCGGAATAAGGATACAGAGATTGATGAAGCATTTATCCGTATGCGGGTAAGAAATGCATGGGAATATCGAAAGAAAACAGTGGATACCGGAAGCTGTAGAGTGATTTTTGGTGAAGCCGATTTTTTACCGGGCATAGTTGTGGATAAATTCTCAGATGTACTGGTGGTACAATCCTTAGCCTTGGGAATTGACCGGTTTAAAATGCTTATCTTAGAAACCTTGAAAGAGGTTATGGCAGAGGATGGGATTTCTATTCGGGGCGTCTATGAGCGGAGTGATGCCAAGGTAAGAGAGCAGGAGGGAATGGAACGATACAAGGGCTTTATCGGTGAGCCATTTGATACAAAGGTTGAAATTGTGGAAAATGATGTACATTATCTGGTAGATGTAAAGGACGGACAAAAGACCGGATTTTTCTTAGACCAGAAATATAACCGGAAAGCAATCTGGAAGCTGTGTCCGGGTGCAAAGGTATTGGATTGCTTTACACATACCGGGTCATTTGCGTTAAATGCAGGAATGGCAGGAGCCGCCAGTGTGTTAGGTGTGGATGCTTCTGAACTGGCTGTAAATCAGGCAAGAGAAAATGCTGTCTTAAATCATCTGGAAGACATTGTGAAATTTCAGTGCGAGGATGTATTTGAATTACTACCGGAGCTGGAACGGCGGGGAGAGCTGTTCGATGTTGTAATTCTGGATCCTCCGGCATTTACGAAGTCAAGAAACTCCATTAAAAATGCCGTAAAAGGATATAGGGAAATTAATTTGCGGGCAATGAAGCTGGTAAAGGACGGTGGTTTTCTGGCAACCTGTTCTTGTTCTCATTTTATGGACTATGAGCTGTTTACACAGACCATCGGTCAGGCGGCAAGAAATGTGCATAAGCGGCTGCGGCAGGTGGAATATCGGACACAGGCACCCGACCATCCGATTCTGTGGGCAGCAGAGGATTCTTATTATTTGAAGTTCTATATTTTTCAGGTGGTGGATGAAAAGTAGTAAGCTTATGGGGAAAACGGTATGTTCTGCACTGAAGAAAAGTTAAATGTCTGGTCAGCTTTTTTGGCAAAAGTGGTTAATTATATTGAAGAAAGGTATATAAGGCAAGTATAATATTTTGAAGAAAAGCACATGATATTAAATGCAAATATTGAAGAAAAGCATATTTGTGATATAATGAAATACATGGAGTGAGCAACGCTTACGATATAATGAGCGTAAAAGAGTCAGAGGAGCATATTGGGAGGCAGATATGTATTTTAAAAGAAAAGCATATGACAAACTGTTAGAATGGAAAAATCTATATTCAGATAAATATGCTGTGTTGTTAGAGGGAGCCAGACGAGTTGGCAAATCAACGATAGCGGAGAATTTTGCAAAGAATGAGTATAAATCATATATATTGATTGATTTTTCGAAAACAACAAGTAATATATTGGAATGCTTTGATGATATAGGAAATTTAAATATCTTTTTTCTTAGGTTACAGGCAGAAACAGGAATAACATTATATGAACATGAGTCCCTTATTATTTTTGACGAAGTCCAACTATTTCCTAAAGCAAGACAGGCTATCAAACATCTTGTGTTTGATGGCAGATATAGTTATTTGGAAACCGGTTCACTTATATCAATAAAGAAAAACGTGAAAGATATTTTAATTCCATCAGAGGAAATGAGGATACAGGTATATCCTATGGATTATCAGGAATTTTGTGATGCGACTGGTAGTAACTATGAACTTTTACGTGAGATTTATAATTGTGGAACAGCTATTGGGCAGGCAACGAATCGTAAATTAATGCGGGATCTGAGAATATATATGGCAGTAGGAGGAATGCCGCAGGCAGTAGAAGCCTATGTCAGTGGAAAGAATTTTTCAGAGATTGATATGAGTAAAAGACAGATTATTTCGTTATACGAAGAGGATTTTAAGAAAATTGACGATTCTGGAAGAATTTCGGCATTGTATCATTCTGTACCGGCTCAGCTTGCAAGAGATACAAGAAAATATCGTATTACAACAGCAATTGGAAAGAAAAATAATACAAAAGCAGAAGAATTGTTGTATGAATTGATTGATTCAAAAACAGTTTTACCATGTTACAATTCTACAAATCCAAGGGTGAGTCTGACAAATACAAAAGATTTTAACAGTTATAAATTATATCTTTCTGATACGGGTTTGTTTGTTACACTATTGTTTATTGATCGTCCGGTAACGGAAAATGATATATATGCGAAGCTGCTTTCTGATAAATTACCTGCCAATCTAGGTTATTTATATGAGAATCTTGTAGCACAGATGATTGCTGCATCTGGAAGAGAATTGTTTTATCATACATGGGAAAAGAATGGAAGTACACATTATTATGAAGTGGATTTTTTAATATCAAAAGGAAGCAAGATAAATGCATTTGAGGTCAAGTCTTCCGGAACGGGAAAACACGAGTCAATAAAGGAATTCTCCAAAAAATTCTCTCAAAATGTGAATAAGGTATATTTAATATCACAAAAGGATGTAGGAAGAGAGGAACATTTATTGTTGAAGCCATTTTATTTTATGCCGTTTCTGATTTAAAAAATTATTATATTTATAATTATTCTTTTATATAAAATAGAATTTAGCCATATTACGGTTCACATCACATATGTGACTTAACGTTTCTTACAATAATAGCAATGGTGGAAGCAGGTTTCCACAATGACTGATTTTAGTGAAAAGAATAGTAATTGAATGGAGGGTAGCGGATGAAGAAAAGAATGAAAGTGGTTATGATAATAATAGGAGTTCTTGTGGCATTGGTGCTTCTTGGATATTTTAGCATCTGGCGGCCGCTCCGCCACTATGGGGATACACATACATGGGCAACCATTCATGTTGACGCAAGTTGGTATGATGCAGACAACGATATTGTCAAGGATGAAAGCAGCGAAGATAAGGAATATCTCAAGGGCGAACAAATAGATGCTTTTTTGTGTTACTTGGAAATTGACAAAATTACAACGGATGGAGATGTGACCTTTCATGTGTCAGACGGAAAAACATTGCTTGATGAAAATGGAAATGAGATTACCTCAGATACCATTTCATTAAAAGAGAAAAAGAAATATTTTGTTGGAGAAGACCGGTATTTTGTTATACAGGTAGTGTCAAATCGATACCAATAAGCAAAGCAATCGATAAATTGTAATTTCATCAGGGAGGAATAGGATGGAAAAGAAAATAGCGTTATTAATTGATGCGGAAAATACCAGTGTAAAGTATCTGGACAGTATATTTATGGAGCTTCGAAATTACGGAACCGTTACCTACAAGCGTATGTATGGGGATTTTACCTCTAAGACCTTAAGTGAATGGAATCATCGGGCATTGTCTTACGCTGTAGTTCCGATTCAGCAGCCGCGGTATTCAACGGCAAAGAACGCAGCCGACATTATGCTGGTAATTGATGCAATGGATATTATGTATGCGAAAAATGTGGACATTTTCTGTATCGTATCATCAGACAGTGATTTTACCCGGCTTGTGAACCGCCTTTGTGACGGTGGCATGGAAGTAATCGGTATGGGAAAGAGTGACGCGTCTAAGACACTGAAAGCGGCATGTACCATTTTTAAGAATCTGGAAATCATCTACGGAGATTCCGACGATATAGCAGAGACTGAACACAAAAATGCCAACGGAACCGCCCATAAAGCAGCAGACATTGAAAAGAACATTGTACCGCTGTCTGAGATTAAAAAGAGTATGATTGAAATTGTGCGGGAAAATGAAAATCAGGGAAATCGTACAGGACTGGGAGGCTTAAAGAGCAGTATTCAACGTCTGTATAAAGATTTTGATGAACGAAATTATGGTTATAGTTCCATGACGAAGCTGGTAAGTAATTTGAATGATTTCGTTGTGACACAGGAGCGAAGCACCGTCTATGTATCATTAAACAGTGCAGAGGTAAACGAAAAGACAGTCGAGGGCTTCATTCGCGAAACTGTACGGAAGGGTTCCATGGATTTAGGACGTTTAGGACAGAAGATACATACAGAATTTCCGGATTTCGATGTAAAGAGCTATGGCTATTCGCAGCTTGGAACCTTTGTGCAGAGTATTGACGGAATGGTGGTAGAACAAAACAAGGCAGGAACCGGTAAATGTGCCAGATTAGAAGGCGAAAAGGAGTTCGTAAAAGGAAAAAGTTGACGTAGCTCAATCAAACGTAGTATTATAGTATATAATTCCAAGTAACAAAGTAGGAATAAACTCGAATACAGAAACGAATAGAATGAAATATAAACGGAAATAGAAGGAGTAAATGAAAATGAAGATTTCTACAAAGGGAAGATATGCACTACGATTAATGATTGACATTGCTATGCATGAAGGAGCAGACCCGGTTCGCATTAAGGATATTTCTAAGCGGCAGGAAGTATCGGAAAAATATTTAGAGCAAATAATAGCGGTATTAAATAAAGCCGGTTATGTAAAGAGTATCCGGGGACCGAAGGGCGGCTATCTTCTGACAAAGAAACCGAAGGATTATACCGCCGGTATGATACTGCGGTTAACAGAGGGTAGTATGGCACCGGTCAGTTGTCTGGAATTTGAAGAAAATGACTGTCCGAGACAGGAACAGTGTGCCACTCTGGAATTATGGAAGCGGCTGGATACGGCAATAAAGGATGTAGTAGATTCTGTTACGCTGGAGGACTTAGTAGAGTGGCAAAAGGGAAAGGCTGACTTCTATTCAATTTAATACATACCATTTCTGCCTCTTGCATACACTGTAAAAACAAGCATTCAGAGGTTTGTATCAGTGAGAGATTATATAGAGCAGAGGGCACTGGAAATCGGAGAATACATCGTCAAAGAAGGTGCAACCGTTCGGCAGACAGCGAAGAAATTTGGAGTCAGTAAGTCTACGGTACATAAAGACATTACAGAACGTTTAATCCAGATTAATCCCCCATTGGCAGCAAGGGCGAGAGTTGTCTTGGATGTCAACAAATCCGAGCGGCACATCCGAGGTGGAATGGCAACCAAAGAGAAATATCTGCATCAGCACATGATTTGAAATCAAATGAAACCGGAAACCGCCAGTTCAAAGCCTATTATCAGACCTTTGAGCTGGCGGTTTCTGTTTGAAATCCAAATTCATACCGGTTTAACTCCGAACGATCCGGACCGAAGGTTCGTTGAAAGCGTTGGCTTAATACATCCATTTCCATATACGCATTATAGAAATTCTCAATTAACTGACAGGCGACCGGAACAGCCCCCTGCATTCGCCGTTGTAGCTCCTGATTGCTGTCGGTACATCCCGTTCGTGGCTGGTCGGGCATAAGAAGCCCATGCATCTGCTTATAATTTCCGGTTATCCTTAATATCAGTAAAAGCAGCTTCCGTCTGGCAGGTATAGCAGCCTGTAAGAGCCGGTTGTAGTAAATCATAGACTTTAACGCCCATTCCACCTGCTTTGGCTTTACGCGTGGAAAGAAGCTGGCAATTATCGTACAGTCAACCGTCTGCGGAAGAATGTGGGAAGTAAGACAATACCGGATAGGGTCCCGCTCATGCTCCTCCAGAAGCATACGGTCAAATTCCGTCTCCAGCTCCGTATGCGTCAGGTCGCTGTGGCGGATTTTATATTCAATATACCCATGACATTCGCTATCCAGTGTGAAATGACAGATAAAGCCGAACATATAGGCAAGCCCCGCCTCCGGGTCAGACATATCCCGCAGAGCGTCTAAGCCCTTTCGAAAAAAAGTTCTGGCATTCTTGCCATGTAATTGATACCCCTGCCGATTAACGGGATTCGGAAAAAACGGATGGTAATAAAAAAGAATATCGGGACCATGCAGCCCCACATAATACAAATCCAAATGATTACATAGAATTGTCTGCAATTCGTCAGGAAGTACAGCAAAGACCTCCCGCCCGAAGCTTTTATGTGCATAAGTTGATGGCATAGTGTTTACTCCTTTCATAATAAATACAGAGCCTAGCAATAGTGTATCCATTTTTACAAGAGTGATACTATCACCGCTATGTAAAGAAATGATAAACGATAAGAAAAATCTGAGAAAAGCCGTATGAGCAGTTGTTGCAAAATACTTCCTGTGGTATGATAGTACCATATGATTTGGAAGGAGTATTGAGATTTGGCAGAAGCATATATTATGATAAATGACATTATGGAAGAGCATCATGCCCGGATGCAGAATCTCAAGAAATACTATCCGTTCTTTGTATTAAATGAGACTACCTTTACCCAGTATAAAGAAGGAAAATATGCATATCTGGATATGGGATATATAACAATGGCAAGTCTGCGGTTCCTGATTCATGAGAACCAGTTCAATGAACAGGCAGTAACCTATGAACAATACGAAGCCTTTCTGTCAGAGCTGTTACAGCGGGACTTTGAATTGCAGGAAGAGCCGGATGAGGAAGCCGAGCTGTTAGATTACATATTCGATAAATTAAAAAATGACGGAAAGCCATTTGAATTTAAGTTCTTTGACCCGGAGGATAAGAAACGAAAGACTGCAAGAGTACGTCTGATTGAAAGCGAGCTGCGGGATGGAGTAGTAGAGTACCGGATTACTGCGGAAGGAATTGAATTTTATCTGGATACAAAAGAGGTAAAGGAAGAAAGCAATATCAGTGTTCAGCAGTTACTTCTGGAAAAAATGATAAACGCTAAGAACTTCAAAGGCGGTATCGAGGTTGTCCGCCGCATTAACAGCGAGGTAAAGAAGCTGGTGCTGCAAAAGGAAACCGTAGTAGAGCTGTTAAGCCGGGATGTGTTCCAAGGGGCAAAGGCATGTGAAGAATATATGCACACCGTTGGACGATGGTTTGAAGAAGAACAGAAGCTATTTGCAAAAAATAAGGCGTTAATCGAACAGACATTAAGTATGGCAACCTCCGAGACAGCAGGACAAACCGCAACAAGCAGCTTCTACAAATCCTTGGAGGAGATTCACCAACTGGAAACCGAACTGAAAAAGACCATTTATCAGCATGGAGAATTAATACAAGAGACAACCGAGCTGCAAGGAATCGCCGACCAGATGATTCATCAGGCAAAGCTAAAGAAGCTTCGGAATGTCTTTGACTTTCAGGGAATGTTAGCAAAGCTTAAAGAACAGGATGAGCCGGAAAAGCTGCAATACCTGTTAGCACCGTTTTTTGCACCGAAGATTGAAAAGACCTTTGCCGTAAAAAACATAGATAATCTCTTGAATTACAAAACCGATGCAGGCGAGGTCGGAGAGGCTGTCGTGCGGGAAACGGCAGATTTGGAATTCCGGTATGAGGACGAACAGGAGGAACAGCGGATTGCACATAACTTTGGCAGGATGTTTTACGAGCTGTTGGACCAGTTACAGAAAAAGCATACCATTGAATTAAAGGAATTGAGTGCAATTCTGGAGATAAAATACGGAGATACCTTCTTAAGAAACGGAGATTTCTATTCATTTCTGGTACACATTGCACAGAAGCAGCAGTATTCGATACAGGGACTTTATGAGAAGCCGGAGACATTTTTGGAAAATCTGGTGATTGAAGCCTTAACAGAATCAGAAAAAGAACGATTTTGGACAACGAAGTTTTCCCTTCGCTTTTTAGAGCAGGAGGAGATACCGATTCAACAGGAAACCGCAGAATTTAGCATCACCAACATGGTGTTTGAACTAGAAGAAACGAGAGGATAAATAATATGGATAGTCGTAATATGGATAAGGCATTAGAGCTATATGCCAAGCTTACAATGGGAGAAGAGGTTCGACGCTCCCATTCGGAAAATGGCAGTCTGTATGAAGAATACTATCAGAATGCAGAGGTCTATGAGATTCTGAATCAGATTTTGAAAAAATTAAATCTGAATATCTATGAATACCATGAGGCTTTGTATCTTTGTGCCGGAGAGGGCAACCGGGTGTTCGGATATACCAACGAGGAGCTAAAGCGGATGCTGGGGCTTCGCAACAACCGGGAGCTTTATATGGCGTATTATATTATGTATCAGATATTGCTGTGCTTTTATCAGGATTCCGCCTCCTATCAATATCGGGAATATGTCCGCTTAGAAGAGATTATAAAAGAAGTTACGGTATCACTGGCTACGATAACCGGTGACCTTAGTATCTATGCAATGGAAGATATAGAGGAAAACAGCTTCAAGAGCATTGCTTTGCTCTGGGAGGAGCTTCCGACTGTGACAGGAGAGGAACGTGAGCAGCTCCGGGCATCGCGGGCATCGCAAATGGGCTTTGCCAAGCTGGTCTGTAACTTCCTGATTACACAACGATTGTTTACCGAGGTTCATGAGCGATATTATCCGACAGACCGCCTGAAGGCACTTGCGGAGCAGTATTTTGAAGAATATCGGGGACGGATATACGAACTGCTGGAAAGAGGTGAGACAGATGCCGAGCATTAATCGAATCAGGGTAAATAACGTAAAATATAATTTCGGAACCCAGCAATATGATGATTTTACCATGCGGATGTATGGAAGAAATACACTGTATGACTTGGCAAACGGTGGTGGCAAGAGTGTGTTAATGCTACTTTTGTTACAGAACATGATACCGAATTGTACCTTGGATGATAAGCAGCCGATTGAAAAGCTGTTTCGTGCAGGCTGCGGCAATACCACGATTCATTCCCTGATTGAATGGAAGCTGGATGCACCCGAACAGCATGAGGGCTACCGGTATATGACAACCGGCTTTTGTGCCAGAAAGGCAAAGGACTCACCGGACGAGGAAGAAGGCGGCAGGGAAATAGCAGCAATTGAGTATTTTAATTACTGCATTTTTTATCGTGACTATAATGCAAATGATATAGTAAATCTTCCGCTGGTAAAGGACGGAGAGCGGACAACATTTACAGGCTGGAAAAATTACTTAAAGGAACTGGGAAGACGGGACTTAAAACTTGCGGTTCATGTCTTTGAACGAAAGGGCGAGTATCAGCGGTTCATCAGTCAGTATGGTCTGTATGAAAGTCATTGGGAAATAATCCGCGGCATTAATAAAACAGAGGGTCATGTGCGGACCTATTTTGAATCCAACTATAAGACTGCAAGAAAAGTAGTTGAGGATTTGCTGATTGAAGAAATTATTGAAAAGGCATATCTGGTAAAGATTAACCAGAATGACAGTGCCGACAATATGGCACATACACTGGTAGAAATTAAGGACAAGCTGGTAGAGCTGGCGAAGAAAAAGCGGGAAATCGCAGACTATGACCGGCAGACGGAATTGCTGCACGTATTAGAGGCTAGGGTATCCGCATTTTTAGAGCTGTATGAGAAGCAGGAAAAGCAACGTGCCAATATCGCAGATGTTTGTGTGACCGGAGCAACCATTGCCCAGAACAGCGAGCAGAAAATGAAGGAGCTGGGGCAGCAGCGGGAGGAACAGCAAAAGCAGGTAGATACCCTACAGCGGAAGCAGGAAGCCTTAAAGATTAAAAAGGATGCATTGCGTCTGGAAGAATTAAATCAGGAAATAGAACGTCTGGTGAAGCAGATAGAGCAGGAGGAAGCATCGGTTGCTGCCTGCCAGCAGGAATTGAACCGGAAGGAAAGCGTAAATGAATATCTGGAATATTGCCGGGATAAGGAACAAAAGGAAGAACATGAAGCCATGATAACGGCATCCATGCAAAAAAACGGCAACCAGTTGGAAGAGCTGCAGGCATTAAGCCGGGAGAAAAAACGCAGGGATGATTTGGCGGTACAGGAATTAAGACAGACCTTACAGGAGGTTTCTCAGGCACAGGAAGAGGCGCAAAAGAAGAAGGATACCGCAGAGAATCTGGAACGCGAGGCGGCAATTGCGGCAGCAGTAGCCGCACATGATTGTGAACAGATAGAACAGCAGTATCAAAAAGATATGGAAGAAATGCAGGAGCTACGCAAGCAGTTGGTAGTAGAATCCTTTCAGGCACCGGAGGTGGTGCTTGAGGAGCAGGAGACTGTCTATGCAAAACGGCAGGAAGCTCTTCAGAATCTGGAGGAGGAGCTTACCGGGTTTCAGAATGCATATTATGCAGAGCAGCAGCATACCGAACAACTGCAGCAGCAGGTGGAAGCAGGCGAACAGGCATACGCTAAGCTTCAGGAGCAGGGAAAGCAGTATCGGCAGCAGGCAGACACCTTCCGCAAGATGTTAGATATTTACGGAGGCGGAACGGAAAATAAATCAACCGAATGGATGACAAATCAGGATATTACCGGACTGATTCAGAATATACATGAACGGTATCTTACAAATGTTGCTTTGATTTCTGCCAGAAAAGAGCAGTTAGAGCAGAGTAAGAAGCGAATGAAGCAGCTACAGGAGGGAAGACTGATTGCCCCAACCGCAGCAGCAGAGAAGGTAAAATACTATATAGAAAGCCGGCATGGAATGGATGCTGTCTTTGGAATGGAGTATCTGGCAGTTCAACCGATAGAAGTGCGGCAGCAATTACTTGCATCCCATCCGTTGCTTCCGTATGGATTGTTAGTGGAGAATTTTGAAGCGTTGGATATGGATTCCAAGCTAAGAAGCTTAAATCTCGGAGATGAGTTTCTTCCTATATATAATATGTCTATGTTAAAGGCTTGTTCTACTGAGAGTGAAAATGACTGCGTAATGTATCTGCAAAGAGGAAAGCAGGCATTTCTGGCAGAGGAGAAGTTAGAGCAGGAGAAGCAACAGCAGCAGGAGGAATTAGATGAATTGGCTGCCGAGGTGCAACGATTAGAAGAAATGAGTAACACCTATCTGGAGGACAGTAATTTTGTTGCCGGGCTGCAGGGAATTGCAATTCTGGATGTAGAGCAGCAGACGCTGGATAGTAAGGAACAGTTAAGAATCCTGCAGGAGCAGTTAGAAGAAAGTAGGAAGGAAGCGGCACGCTTACAACAGAAGCTTCAGGAAGCCAGACAGGAAATCAAAGAGCAGCAGGCTTGGATTTGCAGCTTCTTAGAGCAACGCGGTATTCTGCGTGCAGTAATTACCTGTAGTACAAGGCTGACAAAAGAGGAAGAACAGCTACGGTCTGCAAAGGCAGAGCAGGAGCGGGTACAGACCTTGCAGGAGCAGTATCGGCAGGAATTACACCAATGGAGTGTGAAGCTGACGGACAGCACCAGACACCGTATCAGCCTGCAAGAAGAATTGGATAGCCGGCTGACACTCTGGAATCAATATTATAAGGAATACTATACCGAGGAGAAAACCGGTGCGTTTGGATTCGATACCTTGTCGGAAGAAGAATTGGATACCCGGTTCAAAGCCGTAAAGGCAGTATTTGAAAAGGATACGGTAGTATTAGAGGATAAAAAGCGGCTGATAGCAACCCTGCAGGCAGCCATGGATAAATCCCTGCGGACGATTCGTAAGCGGGGAAGCCGGATAGAGGAGCTGGAGCAGTTAAAGAAGGAGCATCAGTTATATCCGGCAGAGGAGCATGACTTGGAAGCCCTGAGTACAGAACTGTCAAGACTTGCTCTGGTAGTAGATACCATGAAGGCACATTTAGAGGGTCGCAGACAGAAGGCAAACCGTCTGGAGGGAAGCATCGAGCAGGCGGAACGAACCTTAGCGGATAGATTCGGTACATACGAAGAAATAGACATTTCCAAGGAAGAACTGGAACGGGTTATGCAGGAGGGAGAGCTGAAATTAGCACACCTCAAGCAGCTAAGCCAGACCGCAGAGCGGGAATATCAGCAATATAGCCGGGAATATACGGTTATGCTGGACTTATATAAGGACGTAAAGAGGATAGTAGAAACAAATAACATCCGCTTGCAGGATGCAAAGGTATTGTTGACCGGCAAGGAGCAATTGCGGGAGGTCTTTGAAGCCAGTCTGCTGACATATGATAAAAGCACCAAGGCATTAGAGCGTGCAAAGAATGAATTACAGAGATATAAGGCACAGACCTCACAGGCATTAACGGAAATGCAGGCATATGAATTATCCCATACCATCAGTAATGATGTGGTGGTTCCGGATAATTATGGTGAGGCAAAGCAGCTTCGGGATAGCCTGGATGCCATGATTCATGTGATAGCCTTGGAAAAGGAACGGGTCGAACAGGGAATTACCGATATGCAGTTTATTAAGGCGAATTTCGAGAAGCAGTGCGTACAGCGTTGTCAGGATGTGAAAAATGAACTGGAAAAGCTTCCGAAATTATCCCGAATCCTGTTAGACGGAGAGCCGATACAGATGGTAGGACTGACGATTCCGTATGTGAAGGAGGAATATATTTCACAGAGGATGTCAGATTATATAGATGATATTGTGGAGAAGTCCGACCAGTTAAAGAATCCGAATGAACGCATGAAATATATCCGTACACGTCTGGAATTAAAGCGGTTATTCAGTGTAATCGTTACCGATATGAATAATATTAAGCTGACCTTATATAAACGGGAACGGATGAAGGAGCAGAGCCGGTATCTGCGTTACGAAGAGGCGGTTGGAAGTACCGGACAGTCACAGGGTATTTACATTCAGTTTTTGGTGTCCATTATTAATTATATTTCCGGTATTTATGCACCAAACGGCGAAAATGAAAAATTAACGAAAACCATATTTATTGACAATCCGTTTGGAGCTGCGAAGGATGTATATATCTGGGAACCGATTTTTGCATTGCTGAAACTGAATCATGTGCAGCTCATTGTGCCTGCCCGCGGAGCGACTCCTGCAATTACCGCACGCTTTGATGTGAATTATATATTAGGGCAACAGATGGTAGGAAAGCGGCAGCAGACCGTAGTGGTAGATTACCGTAGTCAGGTAGAACAGGAAGAGCTGGAATACCGGAATCTGGAATATGAACAGGTGAGCTTTGATTTTATTTAGAAGAAGGTGATACTTGTGGGAAAGAACAAGGAAAAAGAGAAAGACATTAAAACCAATGCAATGCGGATATTGGACAAAAACAAAATTCCTTATACGGTACACACCTATGAATGTGAAGAATTTATTGACGGTGTCCATATTGCGGATATGCTGCAGCAACCGTATGAAATCAGCTTTAAGACTCTGGTAGCAGTCGGAAAAAGCGGAGAATATTATGTGTTTGCCATTCCGGTAGACAAGGAGCTTGACATGAAAAAGGCGGCAAAGGCAGTAGGAGAAAAATCCGTAGAATTAATTCATGTGAAAGATATACAGTCTGTCACCGGCTATATCCGGGGCGGCTGTACTCCGATTGGAATGAAGAAAAATTATAAGACGGTATTGCATGAGAGTATTGTTCGGTATGACAGCGTGATTATCAGCGGTGGAAGACTTGGCTCCCAGATTCAGATACAACCGGAGAATCTGATAAAGGTAACGCATGCCAAGGTGGAAGATATTCTTATGCAACCGGAATAAAGACCGCTTAGCATTTTATATCGGCTGCTCCGGGGATTGTCGGCATCAGGATGCCTGACGTTCACCAGAAGCACTCTGACACAGTTCGGCATTATTCCTTGCAAAGATTAAGAAATGTCTTGGGGTAATGCCGGTATACTGCTTAAATTCCCGCTGGAAATGAGCCTGGTCTGAGTATCCAAGCTCGGACATATAATCGCATAAGGACAGCATCGGCTGCTGCAAAATGGAATCAATTACGTTCTGAAAACGTACAATCCGGGCAAAGGTTTTCGGTGTGATTCCCATGGAATCCTGAAAGATACGAGAAATATGCCGCTCGGAATAATGTAATTCCTCTGCCAGCTCATGAATCCGGACATTTCCCTGCGTAGAATTAATTTCACTTAATATGTACCCGGTGAGAGGATTGACCTCTGATATATGAATATAAGAATCCATATAGGCATGAAACAGATTCATTTTCTCATTCAGGGAAGAGGACTGCTCCAGCTTCTGAAAGAAAGTTTCCAAGGTTTCTTCCATTTCTTCAAAAAACAGTTCTTGATTTGTAATGTCCCGCAAGGTCAGATTGTGATAAGAAATAAACATACCCGGCTTTAACCGCACACCGAAATAGCGGGCGTTCTTAATGCGGTGGATACGCTTGACTTCAATACTCGAACCCAGAATCTCCATGTGGCTTCCGTATTTGCCCAGAACAAATAAAATATCGGTACATCCATTCGGAATATAGGTAATTCCGGCTTTGGAGGAATCATCATTATTTGTTTGAAATTCGTAAAAGAGTGCCTGATACGGCTCTGTCTGCATGATTTCACGAAAGCTCTGTACAGATTCGTAGAAAAATGGCTGATGCATGATAAAATGGCTGTCATGTTCATAGTTAAGGTTCTTCATAATACTCACACTCCAATCTTAAAAACCAAGACCTAAAGCATATAACAAAACAGAAAACAAAAAAAACAGACAAGAGAATCATACTGACTTCTTTGTCTGTTACTTATAAACAAATAATACACGCATCAATTTTAGAAGTCAACAATTTTTTCCAAAAATCACAATGTCCATTTTTTTCAAGAAAAAAGAATCAAACGTTGTTAAACTCAACCACATCAAACGCGATGGGTTAAGATTTAGCCAAGAGCTGAACACCTCGCGAAGAAAATATGAGTAAGGAGTGAGTGCGTATGGAACTTAGCGAAGAAATTTTGAGTACCATTGTCGACAGTGCCACAAGCAACATCTTAACAGGTGTCTGGTTCTTGATGGGTGCCGCATTGGTATTCTGGATGCAGGCAGGATTTGCCATGGTGGAGGCAGGCTTTACCAGAGCGAAGAATGCCGGAAACATTATCATGAAGAACCTGATGGACTTCTGTATCGGTACAGTTGTATTTATCTTCATCGGCTACAGCTTATTGTGTGGAGAAGACATCGGAGGCTTTATAGGTAAGCCGACCTTAAATATCTTTTCCGATTATGCGAACTTTGATTGGCCGGCATTTGTATTTAACTTAGTATTCTGTGCCACAGCCGCTACGATTGTATCCGGTGCAATGGCAGAACGTACCAAGTTCGTATCCTATTGTATTTATTCGGCTGTTATTTCAGCAGTTGTTTACCCGATTGAAACCCACTGGGTATGGGGCGGTGGCTGGTTAGCTCAGATGGGCTATCATGACTTTGCCGGTTCTTCCGTTATCCATATGGTTGGTGGTTTAACTGCTTTGATTGGTGCGGCTTTATTAGGACCTCGTATCGGTAAGTTTATTAAGAAGGACGGAAAGGTTACGAAAGTAAATGCTTTCCCTGGACATAACCTTGTAATCGGTGCATTAGGTGTATTTATCCTCTGGTTTGGCTGGTACGGCTTTAACGGTGCCGCAGCAGTTACCACAGACCAGTTGGCAAGCATCTTCTTAACCACAACAATTGCACCGGCAGTTGCAACTGTAGTATGTATGTTATTTACCTGGATTAAATATGGTAAGCCGGATGTGTCTATGAGTTTGAATGCTTCTCTGGCAGGTCTGGTAGCAATCACCGCGCCTTGTGATGTGACAGATGCAGCAGGCTCCGCAATCATTGGTGCTGTATCCGGATTATTGGTTGTATTCGGTGTTTGGTTCTTAGATAACGTATTACATGTAGATGACCCGGTTGGTGCCGTAGCAGTTCATGGCTTTAACGGTCTTTGGGGTACAATTGCAGTTGGTTTGTTTGCCACACCGACAGCACCGGAATGTGAAATGACTGGTTTGTTCTATGGCGGTGGCTTCAAGCTGTTAGGTATCCAGTTGTTAGGTATCGCAGCAATTCTGGCTTGGGCAGCCGTAACAATGACAATTACCTTCCTGATTATTAAGGCAACCATCGGACTTCGTGTTACAGAGGAAGAGGAAATCGAAGGTCTGGATATTAAGGAACATGGTCTCCCATCTGCATACGCAGGCTTCTCTATCATGGATGCAAATGCAAACATGACAGAAGTAAATGAAAATACAGACCTTGGCGAGGACGATTATGTTAAGGCTTCCGATGCTCAGAAGAACGCAGCAGTGAAGGTAGTAAAGGCTCCGATAGAAAGTGACATTAATAAAGTTGTTATCATTGCAAAGCTTTCTCGGTATGACCGCCTGAAGAAGGCATTGAATGACCTTGGTGTTACCGGCATGACGGTTACACAGGTTATGGGCTGTGGTATCCAGAAGGGTGCCGGAGAGAAATATCGTGGTGTTGAAATGGATGCCACCTTACTTCCGAAGATTAAGGTTGAAGTAGTAGTCAGCAAGATACCGGTAGACAATGTAGTAGAAGCAGCTAAGAAGGCTCTGTACACAGGCCATATCGGTGATGGTAAAATCTTTGTATACGCCGTAAATCGTGTCGTTAAGGTACGGACAGGTGAAGAAGATATAGCTGCATTACAGGATGTAGAATAAGCAAAAAGAAGAAAGAAGTTATAATACGCACACGGCTCCCAACGATGTATTCGATGGGAGTTTGTGCGTTCAAATTAAACGAAAAATAAGAAATGCATATACAATTTACACAAATAGAAATAAAAAATGAAAATAAATGGAAAATATTTTAAAAATGTATTGACAAATTGAACATACTCCTATATAATCAAATCATAGCTAAAGCAAAGATAAGCAGACGACCATTAAATAAATCGTAAAGGAGGAGATACCCTTGGACACATAACTAACAGTCAATCATGAATCGAACTTATGGAATAGAATCCACACAAGATGCCTTAAAATATATTCAAAGAAAAAAGTCCACATAGAACGTACCTGTCGTACGAAAGAAGAAACAGGACACTGGGTAGTTAATACATAAGGTTGAACGGATTGGCTTACAAGACCACTTATCCTTTCCAAAGCAAAGAGCAGATGTTAAATCGGAACTTTATAGTTGAAAAGCTGATGAGTAATGGCAAGTGTGGGAGAGTAATTATCGAGGAAGGTTTCTCAAAAAATCTCAAGGGAGATAACAAATGAATAACGAATACTAGAGGAAGTGCTTTTCAATAAAAGAAAACACTTCCTCTTTTCATGATTATATCGTAAAATAATGGTAGTGCCAAAAGCAATTATACAAAATGAATGCAGGAGGTAACAGTTATGGCATTACATACATTACAGAGCAGAGCTTTGCGATTGACAATCAATGATGCAGGAGCAGAGCTGTGGGAAATTAAAGATATTTTAACAGAACGGCAGTATTTATGGCATGGGGATTCTGCATATTGGGGAAGACGTTCACCGGTGTTGTTTCCATTTGTCGGAAGCCTGAAGAATAAAGAATATCAGTATCAGGGAAAATCCTATGCTATGACGCAGCATGGCTTTGCAAGAGATATGGTATTTGAAATGACAGAGCATACCGTGGATACAATATGGTTTGCATTGCAGGCAGATGAGACAACATTGGAAAAGTATCCGTTCCGGTTCCGGTTAGAGGTAGGCTATCAAATAGACTATAAGACGATTCGTGTTATGTGGCGAGTAAAAAATCTGGATACCAAAACCATGTTCTTTTCTATCGGAGGACATCCGGCATTTATGTGTCCGATAGACGAAGCGGATAAACAGAGCAATTGCTATCTGGTATTTGATACCAAGCAACCGTTATATTACAGCAAGCTAAGTAAAAATGGCTTGATTGAATCTGAAAACCATGAGCTGCAGACCAAGAGCGGTTTCTTAAAAATACAGGAGCATTTGTTTGATGAGGATGCATTGGTGATAGAAAAGACACAGGCACATAAGGTATCACTGGCAGGACCTGACAAAAGACCGTATTTAACCGTAGAGTTTGATGCACCGTTATTCGGCTTGTGGTCGCCGGCAGGCAAGCACGCACCATTTGTCTGTATCGAACCATGGTATGGACGCTGTGACAAGGAAAGCTTTGACGGAATGCTTGCAGACCGGGAATATGGAAATGAGCTTCGTGCAGGTAAGGAATTTGAGGCTTCCTATACCATAACTGTGCAGTAGATAAGACGGGATTCCATAATCAATAGGATAACAGGATAGAATAACGAGATAGTACAAAAGGGTAATAAAACAGGATAACAGACAGAACGATAAACAGAATAACTTGACGGTTGGGAGTTGACAGTCTGAACCGCAAGGACTACAATAAAGCAAATGAAATCGTGCAGTGAGTAGGAGAGCTGAAACGGTTTTCAAAAGATAGAGAAAGGTGTGAAGGATATGGAAAAGAAGAACATCGATTGGGCAAGTCTCGGATTTGGTTATGTAAAGACAGATAAGAGATTTGTATCTACATTTCAGGATGGAGCATGGGATGCAGGTCAATTGATTGAGGATGACATGATAACTATGAGTGAATGTGCAGGTGTATTACAGTATGCACAGACCGTATTTGAGGGCTTAAAGGCATACACAACCGAGGATGGACATATTGTCTGCTTCCGTCCGGATTTGAATGCAGAACGTCTTGCACAGTCTGCTGCCAGATTGGAAATGCCGGTATTCCCTGAGGACAAATTCGTTGAGGCAGTTGTAGAGACCGTTAAAGCAAATGCCGGTTATGTTCCACCATATGGTTCAGGAGCAACCTTATACATTCGTCCATATATGTTCGGTATTAACCCGGTTATCGGTGTAAAGCCGGCAGATGTATACCAGTTCCGTATTTTCACAACTCCGGTTGGACCATATTTCAAGGGTGGTGCAAAGCCGATTACAATCAGAATCAGTGATTTTGACCGGGCAGCTCCGCATGGAACCGGTAATATCAAGGCAGGTCTGAATTACGCCATGAGTCTTCATGCAATTGTAACAGCACATAAAGAGGGCTATGATGAGAATATGTATTTAGACCCGGCAAGCAGAACCAAGGTTGAGGAGACCGGTGGTGCAAACTTCATCTTTGTAACCAAGGATAATAAGGTGGTTACACCGAAGTCTGACAGCATTCTTCCGTCTATCACCAGACGTTCTCTGATGGTAGTTGCAAAGGAATACCTTGGCTTAGAGGTAGAGGAACGCGAGATTTACAAGGATGAATTAAAGGATTTCGCAGAATGTGGTCTGTGCGGTACAGCCGCAGTTATCTCTCCGGTTGGTAAGATTGTAGACCATGGTGAGGAAATCTGTCTGCCAAGCGGTATGGAAGAAATGGGACCTACAACCAAGAAATTATATGATACCTTAACCGGTATCCAGATGGGTCGTCTGGAAGCACCAAAGGGCTGGATTAAGGTGATTGAATAACAAGACAGTAACAGAAGACATATATATAAATCAAAGGATTTGAATATATCAGACAGCAAGGGAACTGTGTAAGAATAACAGTTCCCTTATCTATTGATTTACCTTGGAAAATATGCTATATTAGCACTGTTTTTGAAAAGGAGGAAATGGGAAATGCGTGAAATAATGTCTACTGCTGAGTTGGGCAATACACTTCCGCTCTGGAGTTGTATTCCATTCGCAGGTATGCTGTTGAGTATAGCTATCATTCCGTTGATTCGTCCGGAGTGGTGGGAGAAACGAAAGGCATGGGTGGTTGTCTTCTGGTCCCTGTTGTTCTTGATTCCGTTTGCTTTGGCATATGGTATGGGAACTGCATCGGAACGATTCTTAGAAAGTATGGTAGGAGATTACCTTACCTTTATCGTATTATTATTTGGTTTGTTCTGTGTAACCGGTAATATTTCACTGAAAGGTGATATTAAGGGAACACCGTTGACCAATGTGATACTACTTTTGATTTCGGCACTGCTTTCCAGTTGGATTGGAACTACCGGAGCCAGTATGCTGATGATTCGTCCGGTTATTCGGGCAAATAAGTACCGGATGCATAAGACACAGGTGGCAGTATTCTTTATCTTTTTAGTTTCCAATATAGGCGGTTGCTTAACCCCAATTGGTGACCCACCGTTATTAATGGGCTTTATGAGAGGCGTTCCGTTCTTCTGGAGTCTTTCTCTGGCGCCGGTTATGCTTTTGAACTTTATACTGTTATTAATCATGTTCTTTATAATAGATATGATTTTCTATAAAAAGGATGAAAAAATGGGTATGAAATATACCATTAAGAAAGAAGATAAGCAGCCGTTAAAGCTGTGTGGAGCACATAATATTTTATTCCTGTTAATGATTATCGGCGGTGTTATCTTAAGCGGTATCTTACCGGGTATGCCGATGTTCCAGAATGCAGAAGGAGAGGTTTTGGGCTTGCATATCTTTGGTGAGGTTAGCCTGACTGTACCGACAATTATTGAGATTGTAATTATTTTGCTGGCAGCATTTTTATCCTTAAAGACCACGAAGAAAGAGGTTCGGGAAGAGAATCATTTCAGTTGGGATGCAATAGAGGAGGTAGCAATTCTGTTCGTTGGTATCTTCATTACTATGATTCCGGCATTGCTGATTCTGAAAGCAAAGGGTAGTGAGCTGGGCTTAGATGCTCCATGGCAGATGTTCTGGGCAACCGGTGCGTTATCCTCATTCCTTGATAATACACCAACTTATCTGGTATTTATGACAACTGCCGGAACCTTGGGTGCAACAAGCGGTATTTCGACCGTTGCAGGTATAATAAGCCAGCAGATGTTAATGGCAATTTCCTGTGGTGCGGTATTCATGGGAGCCAATACTTATATCGGAAATGCACCAAACCTGATGGTAAAATCAATTGCAGAAGAAAACGGAATGAAGATGCCATCCTTCTTCGGCTATATGGGCTGGTCGCTTTCTTGTCTGATTCCGGTATTTATCGTAGATATGCTGGTATTCTTCTTATAAGATGTAACAGAACATATAAATGGCAGGTGTGCACGAAATATGCATTGCCTGCCATTTTTGATATATTAATAATCTTTATTTTTGAAAAGAGCTGTGGATAGTGCATAGGAAGCTATGAAAATAATACTTGTAATAATTACGATAGCAAATAAGCTTATATAATAAGTGGTGTTGCTTACACCGTTATCACCGGACAATGCGTTTACAATGGCGGTTAAGCCGGCAACAATCAGGATTGAAAGAATGACACTGATGACAACTATGACCTCTGCTCTGGCAGCACCCAGCAAACAGTAAAGAGGGTAAAAGGCAGAGCCGATTAGGATTGCTAATACAGCACCGACTAAGATAAGGGTGATTGCATCCCGAAAACCATAATAAAAATATTGATTTCCATGAAATAAGACAGTGAGTGCCATGAAGATAGTAACCACTGTCATACCCGCTGCACACCAGAACAAGTGACAGATATAATAGCTTTGAATAATGTTCTTACGTGTGACAGGTAAAGAAAGCTTGTATTTATACCATTTAGAATGGGCTTCCTTGCTTAAGCATAATATAACCACGATGGAAAAAACAGGGGTGACAGCAATGGAAAAAATGGGTAACATGGAAGGATTTCCTATGGCTACAAGGATAATTCCCAAGATAATGACAACCGGAAATATTACCTTCATGTTTTCAAGTACACCTATAAAATTATTTCTTAAAAGACCCTTCATATTGTGTTCCCCTTTACTAAAATTAACATGATTTCATCTATGGATGCATGGTCGATAACGATATTTTTATATTTCTTTGCTGCATTTTTCATATCAGCAGTTAATACATCAATTTGATAATCTCTTTTGTGATACGCAAGGATGTCGGCGGTATCCAGAGCGGAAAAATCCGTATCGGTACATCTTAAAATACCATAATTATAAATAAGATTATCTTTTGTTTCCGTTAAGATAATTCTGCCGTTGTGAATAAAGGCAATGTAGTCTGCAACGCGTTCTAAATCACTGGTAATATGTGAAGACAGCAGGATAGAATGCTGTTCGTTTTCTATAAATTCCAAGAAAATATCCAGCAGGTCTTCCCGCATGACCGGGTCAAGTCCGCCGGTTGCCTCATCCAGAATCAGTAATTGTGGGTGATGCGATAATGCAGTCGCAATTGCCAGCTTCATTGTCATACCTTTGGAATATTTGGCAATTCGCTGGGTATCCTTTAAACCGAATTTTTGAAGATACTCATAAAACAAAGGTTCATCCCATTGCTTATAAACACCGGACATAATATAGGAAAGTTGCTTGGCGGTTAAATAGCCGGGAAAGTTGTCTCCGTCATATACAACGCCTATATTTTCACGCACATCCACATCTGCATCACACATCTGTTTGCCGAATAGCTCAATGGAACCGCTATCGGGTGTCAGGGTATTGAGAATACAGCCAATGGTGGTTGTCTTGCCGGCACCGTTTTCACCGATAAAGCCCAGAATGGAACCTGTGGGAAGGGAAAAGGAAACCTTGTCCAGAATAAAATCTGAATTATCATATTGCTTGCACACATTCTGTAATTTCAAAGCATAATCCATGTTATTCGTCCTCCGTATAAAAAATTGTTAGTAATTCCAGCAGCTTAGAAAGAGGGATGTTATTGGTACGTCCTATATCTGCCGCAATTTGTAAATGTTCTTCGGCAATGCGTTGCTGCTCCTCCTGATAGAACTCTTTATTTTGAGCGGCTACAAAGCTGCCTCTTCCAATGGTGGTTTCAATAAAGCCGTCACGCTGTAAGTCCTCATAAGCCTTTTGGACGGTAATGACGCTTACATGAAGGGATTTTGCTAAAGCTCTCATGGAGGGAATGCTATCACCGGAGGCTAATTCTCCGCTCATTATCATGGACTTAATTTGTGATGTTATCTGTTCGTATATTGGTTTATTTGCATTATTGCTGATAATAATGTTCATACTTTGCTCCATTTGTTATAATGTACTTATTGTATAAGTACATTCTATACACTTGCTACAGATTTGTCAATAGATGTACATAATGTATATATGTATAAATGTAAAAGCTGTGGCGGATACAGATTCCGACCACAGCTTTTAAAACCTTTTTTAGTTTTTAATATACAAATATAAAAATGAGAATCAGATATTTCCGGCTTTATAAATATGTCTCGTAATAATGCACCAGAATGTCCGCACACCGCTCCAAGCCAAGATGGGAACTGTTTAAGGTAATATCATACATATCCGGGTTTCCCCATTCCCGCTTTGTAAAATATTGATAGTATTTTCTACGTTTATCATCAATTTTACGAATCAGGGAAGCCGCTTGGAACTTTGTCAACTGGTCTGTTGTCATTTCACGTTTGATTCGCATATTTTTCGGTGCAGTAATGTAGACATTTACCATGCTGACATTCGCATTACGAAGGATATAGTCTGCACACCGACCAACAATTACACAGTCTTCCTTCTTGGTTATTTCCCGAATCAAATCCCGTTGAAGCTGGAACAGAACTTCATTAGCCGGACGACCCTTTTCTACCTTGTCATTGCCCTCGTAAATTAGTCTGTAAAAAGCAGGATTCGTTGCTTTTTCGTCAGCATCATGTAAGACAGAGGATGAAATTCCACCGTATTCCATAGCCAGTTGAATCAAATTCTTGTCGTAATAATTAATACCGAGCTTCTTGGCTGCAATCTCTCCAACGATATGCCCACCGCTTCCGCAATCGCGGCTGATACAGATAACCTTATGTCCCATAATAACTCCTCCTTGTTAATTGATATGTGATAACAAGAAACCATTTTGTTATAAATAACAATGGTTTCTTTTGAAAGTTGCATTCACTCATAATATAAACTCGCGAATCCGCACTAACGTGCTTAGCATCCTGCTACGCAGGATATTCGCTCGTTAATAGGTGCAAGAAAAACAAATGTCTGCTTCGCAGCCGCTTGTTTTGCATGAATGCAACCTCAAAACCTTCGGTTTTTCGGTGTTCGTTGCACTCACATAACTTTCCAAGAAACCATTTTGTTATAAATAACAATGGTTTCTTTTGAAAGTTGCATTCATGCTTATGCGTTCATTATACCATAATTAATTCAAAAAATATACGGATAAAACGAAAAGAAAATGTAAGAAAGTAGGGGAAATCCGTTGAATTTATAAGCTAGGAAGACTATAATCTATTATGTATGTAATTATCACATAATGACGGAATGATAGATTTGGGAGAATAGATATGAGTAAAAAGCTAGTGGATTTACAGGATTTTGTAAAAGAAATAGCAAGGCTTTACGGAGAGCGGGATGCATATCGTTATCTGGTTGATGATGTAGTTATGCATAAGACTTATCTGGAATTAAAGCGGGATGTGGTTGCGGCGGCGTCTTGGATGCACAAGCAGGGCTGGCAGCGGAAGCATATCGGCATTCTGGGTGGCTCCAGTTATTCATGGATTGTAGCATTTCTGGGAATTGAAATCAGTGATAATATTGTAATTCCACTGGATAATATGTTGCCGAAGCAGGAATTGTCAGAGCTGTTTAAAATGGGAGATATTGAGGTATTGTTTATCTCAAAGGAATTTCAGCCGATGGCACAGTCTATATTAGAGGGGGACAATCCGATTACAACCGTAATCTGCTTTGAAGATGCCATCTGGAAAACCATGCTGCAGACCAGATCTGTAGAGCTTCCTTCTTTGAATCCGGAGGCTTGTTCGGAGATTTTGTTCACCTCCGGTACAACCGGCATCAGTAAGGGCGTAGAGCTTAGCCAGAAAAATATAGTAAGTAATATTAATGACATCCGCCGCATGGATTTTGCACAAAATGTAAAGGGTAACCCTATCGTAATGTCGGTATTGCCGATTTATCATACATTTGAATTGACGGTGGATAATCTTGGGGTATTGTACTGCGGTGCAACTGTCTGTATCAATGACAAACTGGAAAATATTTTGGCGAATATGCAGCGGTTCCATCCGGCGGTCATTTTAATTGTGCCGACCATTGCAGAAGTGTTTTATAAGAAAATTATGGAAAGCATGGAGAGCGGAAAAAATAAGCGAAAGGCAGCATTTGCAAAAAAATGTAACCGGACCTTGGGAAAAATGAAGATTGATGCCAGACGTACCTTGTATAAGAGTGTACTGGCAAAGCTGGGTGGAAATCTGACGAATATCGTAGTAGGTGGTGCGGCATTAAGACCGGAAATCGGAGAAGCGTTTGAAGAGTTTGGAATACATATGTATCAAGGTTACGGCTTAACCGAATGTGCTCCTCTGGTAGCAGCAAACTATCCGGATAATAATAAATACGGCTCTGTAGGGCAGCCGGTATCCTATATGAAGGTAAAGATTGTAGACCAGGAAATTCTGGTAAAGGGTGACGGTGTTATGCGGGGATACTACAAGAATCCACAGGCAACCGCAGAGGCAATTCGGGATGGCTGGTTCCATACCGGTGATTTAGGGTATCAGGACGGAGATGGGTATCTCTATATAACCGGGCGTTCTAAAAATCTGATTATTCTGGATAATGGTAAGAATATATATCCGGAGGAATTAGAGGGCTATATCATGAAGGTTCCGGGCGTTAAGGATGTCATGGTATATGACGATAACGGCAAAATCAGTGCCTTGGTGCTTTCGACACGTCCGGGAGACAATGCATTGGCAAAGGAAATTAAGCAGGGAATCCGAAAGATAAATGAAAATCTTCCGGCATATAAGAGAATTACTGGCTTGGATTATCGGGCACAGGAATTTCCAAAGACAACGACACTTAAGATTAAACGTGCCGAGGTTATGGAGTGGTTAAAGGAAAACCGCAAGAAAAAGGCGGTAGCCTACGTTGCTCCGGAGACAGCCGAACAGAAGCGGATTGTGCTTGCTTTCGAGCAGGCATTGGGAAAGCGGAATATCGGAATCTGTGATGATTTCTTTGAATTGGGCGGTGACAGCCTTGCAGCACTGGAGGCAGCAACGGTAATCGGCATACAGGCACAGGATATTTATGAGCATCCGACGGTGCAGCAGTTAGAGCAGGCAATGCTGATGTGCGAGCAGGCAGCGTCACAGGAAGAATATGTAGATGTAAATGCCCTGATTCGCAATAACAGTAATTTGTTTTATCCGGTAGAGCCGGATTACATATTGCTGACAGGAGCAACCGGCTTCTTAGGAGCCCATGTGTTAAGGGAGCTGGAACGGCGGCAGTTAAATGTAGTATGTCTGGTTCGAAACGAAGAACGCCTGCGACCGGCATTAAAGAACTACTTCCCGAAGGAATACGAAGAATTTACGTATAAGGTCATAAAGGGAGATATTGAAACCCCACATTTTGGATTGACCGAAGAAGAATATAACAAGTTAGTTTCCAGAGTTAATATGGTGATTCATACAGCGGCAAATGTGCATCATGCCGGACACTATGCGGATTTGGAGCGGACAAATGTAATCGGGACCCAGAATGTGATAGATTTCTGTAAGGATGCAGATGCGGTCTTACAGTATACCTCAACCGCAAGTGTAAATGGTGCCGGAACGGTTATGCAGAGCAATCCCGAAGCAACCTTTAATGAATTTAATCTGGATATTGGACAGAACTATATGCAGAATGTATATATTCATTCTAAGTTCAAAGCAGAGGAACGTGTACTTCTGGCAAGGGCAGACGGTTTGAAGGCAAATATTTTCCGAATTGGAAATCTGACATGGAGAATGAAGGACGGAAAATTCCAGAAAAATGCACAGGAAAACGGCTTTTTGCATCGTTGTAGAGGACTGTTCAAAATGGGTATGTACAGTCAGGAGTTAGCCGCTTATCCGATTGATTTTACGGCAGTAGACGAATGTGCGGATGCCTATGTACGGCTGGCAATGCATAATTATGTAAACAACATTTATAACCTATATAATCCGAATGTAGTATATCTTGAGAACCTGTGTAACAAGATGTGGATGAAGGTGAAGCGGGTGCCGAGAGAGGTATTTGAAAAGCATCTGAAAGAACGAATACAGGATAAAGAGATAGCGGTGCTGTCATTTTATAATGCAATTGCCTCCTCATCTAAAAATGTTCCGATGAGTAATGAATTTACAGTTAATGAATTAAAGAAGCTGGGCTTTAAGTGGTCTAAGATTAATTTGCGATATTTGAATTATATTAAAACACTGTAACAGAAATTCCGGTCTAAGCGTGGTTGATAGGAAGGGATAAATAAGATGAAAATAGGAATTGATATAGGTTCTACAACAATAAAATGTGTTGTGCTGGATGATAATAACCAGATAATTCATAAGAGTTATGAACGACACCTAGCGATGATAACAGAAAAGACGCAGGAAGTAATTGCGGGACTGATTCAAAAATTTGATATTAAGGAGCCGGTAGTATGCGCGATTTCCGGTTCTGCCGGCATGGGTCTGGCAGAACGTGCAGGGATTCCGTTTGTGCAGGAGGTATATGCAACTAAGGTAGCAATTGAAAAGCGGCTTCCTGAGACCGATGTTGTAATTGAATTAGGCGGAGAGGATGCAAAGATTCTGTTCATGCAGGGAAATCTGGAGGTGCGGATGAACGGAACCTGTGCCGGTGGTACGGGAGCATTTGCAGACCAGATGGCTAGTCTGATGCAGGTATCCACGGATGAAATGAATGAACTTGCAAAAGGACATAAAAAGATATACTCGATTGCATCCCGGTGTGGCGTATTTGCAAAGACGGATATTCAGCCGTTGTTAAATCAGGGAGCAAGAAAAGAAGATATTTCAGCCAGTATCTTTTCAGCAATCGTAAACCAGACCATTACCGGACTGGCACAGGGGCGTCCGATTACCGGTAACATTGTATATCTGGGAGGTCCGTTGACCTTTATGTCCGAGCTTCGGAAGCAGTTTGACGAAACCCTGAACTGTAAGGGCATTTGCCCGGAGGACTCCCTTTATTTTGTTGCATTAGGTGCCGCATACTATGCCGAGGAAACCGTAGATTTGCAGAACGCATGGGAGAAAATCGGAGAAAAGAAGGATTTTGTATCGGATTCCTCCATTCGTCCGTTATTTGAAAGCCAAGAGGAATATGATGCTTTTGTGGAGCGTCATGCCAAGAATCATGTGCCGAGAAGAGAAGGAGACCCATATTGCGGAAAGACATATCTCGGAATTGATTCCGGTTCTACAACCTTGAAGATCGTTTTGATGGATGCAAAGGGTTCCATATTGTTTTCCAGTTATGAATCCAATCAGGGAAAGCCTATCGAGGTTGTGCGGGAAACCCTGTTGCGGATGTATGAGCAATATCCGGATGTACAGATTGTGGCGAGTGCAGTTACCGGCTACGGTGAGGAAATGATGAAAACCGCACTCGGTGTTGATATAGGAGTTGTTGAAACGGTAGCCCATTATACGGCTGCCCGCTACTTTATGCCGGATGTGGAATTTATTATAGACATTGGCGGACAGGATATGAAATGCTTTAAGATTCGCAATGGTGTCATTGATAACATTTTCTTAAATGAAGCCTGTTCCTCCGGCTGCGGCTCATTTTTACAGACTTTTGCAAGCTCACTCGGCTACTCGATTGATGAATTTGCAAAATTGGGCTTATTCGGAAAGCACCCGGTAGATTTAGGCTCACGCTGTACTGTATTTATGAATTCTTCCGTGAAGCAGGCACAGAAGGAAGGCGTAACTGTAGAGGACATTTCGGCAGGCTTGTCAATGAGTGTCGTTAAAAATGCCTTATATAAGGTTATTCGGGTACACTCGGCAGAGGAATTAGGAAAGAAAATTGTGGTTCAGGGAGGAACCTTCCTGAATGATGCGGTTTTGCGGGCGTTTGAGCGGGAACTGGATGTAGAGGTAATCAGACCGGATATTGCAGGAATGATGGGAGCTTACGGAGCGGCTTTGTATGCAAAGCAAGTGAAAAGAAAGCTGGAAATCAAGGAGTCCGGAATTTTATCAAAAGAGGAATTGGAGAACTTTACATATGAAGTGAAAGGCGTTACCTGTAAGGGCTGTAACAATCATTGTCAGTTGACGATAAATGAGTTTGGAAACGGAAAGCGTTTCTTAAGTGGAAACCGTTGTGAAAAGCCTGTGACGCATAAGAAGGATGAGCATGGACTGGATGTTTATGATTTGGATATTTACAAACATAAGCTGCAAGGGATAGAACCCTACGAACCGGACAAGCCGGTACGTGGGGTAGTCGGTATTCCGGCAGTACTGAATATGTATGATATGTTCATATTTTGGTGTCGATTTTTTGAAAAGCTCGGTTATCGGGTGGTAAGTTCGGGATTGTCCAATCGGGAGCTTTATCTCAAGGGTCAGGGGACCATTCCGTCAGATACGGTATGCTTCCCTGCAAAGCTGGTGCATGGGCATATACAGAAGTTAATTGAACTGGGTGTAGATATAATCTTTTATCCGTGTATGACATTTAACTTTGATGAGAAAAAGGGTGATAATCACTATAATTGTGCGGTAGTCTCCGGCTATCCGGAGGTCATTGAGGCAAATACCCCGAATTTTGGTAAAATTATTTACATTGATGACTATTTAGGTCCTCATGTTCGTAGGGAGTTTCCGAAGAGGATGCAGAAATTACTGGAGGAGCGTCTGGGAGTAACATTTACGATGAAGCAGATTAAGAATGCTTGTGATGCCGGTTATTATGCATATGAGGATTATCGGGCACATATACGGAATGTCGGTCTGAGCATTATCAGAATTGCAAGAATGCAGGGCAAAAAGATTATTGTAATAGTAGGAAGACCGTACCATGCAGACCCGGAAATTAATCATGGAATCACGAAACTATTGATTTCCATGGGCTTTGTGGTAATATCGGAAGATGTCCTTTCGCCGGTAATTCCAAAGGCAAAAATGAATGTTTTGAATCAGTGGACCTACCATGCACGAATGTTTTGTGCCGCAAGATATGTGATTGAGCAGCCTGATATGTATCTGGTGCATCTGGTATCCTTTGGTTGTGGACTGGATGCAGTTACCAGTGATGAAATCAGAAGTGTTATGGAAGAAGCCGGGCAGATATATACACAGATTAAGATAGATGAGGTTACGAATCTGGGAGCAGTCAAGATACGGCTGCGAAGTCTGTTGGCAGCCATTGAACAGGAGGAGCAAAACAAGCAGTAAGAGGAAGGATAAAGATATGGATCCAAGAAATACCCGATACAGAAAGCGGGTTAAGTTTACATTGAAAATGAAGAAGGATTATACGATTCTGATTCCGGAAATGGCACCACTTCACTTTCGGCTGATTGAGCCCATTTTAAGCAGACAGGGCTTTAAGATTGCTTTAATGGGGGGAGAAGGTCCGGAGGTTCTGCAAAAGGGCTTAAAATATGTCCATAATGATATGTGCTATCCGGCATTGCTGATTACGGGTCAGATGTTGAACGCAATTGAAAGCGGAAAGTATGACCCGCATAAGGTGGCAATGGTGATTACCCAGTCTGGTGGCGGATGTCGGGATACGAACTATATACATTTGATGCGAAAGGCATTTCTAAAGGCAGGCTATCCGGATGTACCGTTTATTTCAGCAAATATCTGGGGAATGGAGCCAAACAGCGGAATCAATTTATCTCCGAAAACCTTGCTGCAGGCATTGGCAGGCATGATTTACGGAGATATGTTAATGATAGTCAGTAATCAGGTGCGTCCGTACGAGGTGGAGCATGGGGCTACGGATGTCATGGTAGATAGCTGGATTGACCGTCTGACCGGAATATTTCAGGAGGGCAAGGGCTTTATGCCAAAGGCAATTGAAGCTAATCTAAAGGCAATCGGTGCCGATTTTGCGGCAATTCCGGTAAATCGTACGCCAAAGGTAAAGGTTGCCATCGTAGGAGAGCTGTTTTTGAAATACTCTGTACCGGGCAACAATCATCTGGAGGAATTTCTGGCAGAGCAGGATTGTGAAGTATTTATGCCGAGTATGCTGGGCTTTGGCGTCTATAAAACTAACGGTGCGTTAGAGGATTTGCGATTATATGGCGGACAACCGTTAAAACGGCTGATAATGACGCAGGTTATGAAATTCCTGTTCCGGGTTGAAGATTTGCTGATTCGAAATATTGAAGCCTATGATTGTTTTACCGCACCGGAGCGTGTCAATGACTTGAAAAAACGGGCAGAGGGTGTAGCTTTAATCGGAAACAGTATGGGTGAAGGCTGGTACTTGGCGGCGGAAATGCTGGAAATGGCAGACCATGGTTATGAGAATATTGTCTGCGTACAGCCGTTTGGATGCCTGCCTTGTCATGTGAGTGTGAAAGGCATGATGAATAAGGTACGGAGACTTGACCCACGGGTAAATGCAGTAGACATTGAATATGACCCGGGAGCGACCAAGGTAAATCAGGAGAACCGGATTAAACTGATGCTTGCAGTTGCAAAGGAGAACCTGCGGAAATCTAAAGAATAAAAGCTTGAAATCGAAGAATACTAAGATAAATAAAATTCTAGGGTGGCTGTGCGGGGTTAGATGCCTGGGACAGCCGAGAAAGGAGAACATATGGCAGCATTACATGTAACGGCAGAAACATTTGACGCAGAAGTATTGCAGGCAGAAGGTCCGGTATTAGTGGACTTCTGGGCAACCTGGTGCGGACCCTGTCAGATGGTAGGACCGATTGTAGAACAGCTTTCAGAGGAACAGACCAAGGTGAAGATTGTAAAGGTAAATACAGATGATGCATTTACGGTGGCACAAAGATATAAGGTTATATCCATTCCAACCTTTATTCTGTTTAAGGACGGAAATGAAATAAGACGTGAACAGGGAGCCTTGCCAAAAAATGCTCTTCAAAAAATTATAGATGAAGCATGAACACATCCGTTAGCAGCAGACAGGGAGATATAATATGTATGATGACAATAAGATGTGGGATATTATAGTAGTCGGAGCGGGAACTGCCGGACTGACCGCCGCTATTTACGGACAGCGGGCAGGAAAGCAGGTATTGCTTCTGGAATCCGGTATCTATGGCGGACAGATTGTAAATGCACCGGAAATCGAAAATTATCCGGGAATTGCAACGGTATCCGGATACCAATTTGCCATGAATCTGTATGAACAGGCAACCGGGCTGGGTGCTGTCTTAGAAAACGGAAAGGTTATCGGCATACAGGAAAAGGCTTCAAATTGGATAGTGCAAACTGAAGTAGCTGACTATGTCGGAAAAACTGTGATTCTGGCAACCGGTGCAAAGCATCGGAGGCTGGGACTAAAGCAGGAGGCAGAATTAACCGGAAAGGGAATCTCCTATTGTGCGACCTGTGACGGAGCCTTTTATCGCGGGAAAACCGTTGCGGTTATCGGCGGCGGCAATACTGCACTCGGAGATACAGAGTATTTGTCAAACCTGTGTGAAACCGTATATCTCATTCACAGAAGAGAAGAATTTCGTGGAACAACCGAGGCAGTAGAACGTCTGAAGAAGCGGGATAATGTCCGAATCCTTTTGAATACAGTAGTTGAGGAGCTGATAGGCAGTGAGGGACTAGAAACCATGAGGATTCTTGATAAGGGAACCGGAAACGGGCAGCAACTTAAGGTAGATGCCGCATTTGTGGCAATCGGACAGGAGCCGGATAATCAGGCTTTTGCCTCATTGGTTGAATTGGATGAGAGCGGATACATTCGGGCGGGAGAAGACTGTAAAACACAAGCAACCGGAGTATTTGCTGCGGGTGATTGCCGGACAAAGCAGGTGCGTCAATTGACAACTGCGGCGGCAGACGGAGCAGTAGCAGCAATTGCAGCGGTGGAATATATAGAAGAAAAATAAAGGGAAGGTGAATGAAATGAAACTGGAACAATTACAAAAGGACATGATAGCAGCCATGAAGGCAAGGGATAAGGAGAAAAAGGATAGTATTGCATCTTTGGTATCGGCTGTAAAGAAGGCAGGAATTGATACAGGCTACAGAGAGGATATACCGGAAAGCATAGTGAATCAGGTGATTCTCAAGGAATTAAAGAGTGTAAAGGAGCAGATTGATACCTGCCCGGCAGACCGTACCGAATTGCTGGCACAGTATCAGGCACGTTATGACTTATATCAGACATATGCTCCGGCTATGCTGTCAGAGGCAGAGGTAGAAGCAGTCTTAAAAGAAAAATTTGCAGAAGTGCTGGCAACAAAGAATAAAGGACAGATTATGAAAGCAGTTATGCCGGAATTAAAGGGTAAGGCAGACGGAAAGGTGATTAATCAGGTAGTTGCCAAGCTCTGCCGGTAAAAACCAAGAGTTACATTGCAGGAAAGGCACCGTAAGTGGTGCGGATAAATTCCCATTCGGGCGGACAGGTAAAGGAAGAAAGCCTGTTTACCCGGGAGGGAATTTTTTAGTTTAAATACTGCTTGACACATAATACTATGTGATATATAGTATTATGCATAAGGAGGTATAAAATGGATATTCAATTAAAACGGGGCTTGCTGGAGATATGCGTATTAAGTGCATTGCTTCGGGAAGATTCCTACGGATATAAGATTATTAAGGATTTGCAATCCTATGTGGAGATTTCGGAATCGACGCTGTATCCGATTCTGCGAAGACTGGAAACTGCGGGGGCCTTAAATGTGTACTCGGCAGAGCATAATGGCAGATTGCGGAAGTATTATGCGATTACGGACGCAGGCAGGAAACGGATTCAGGATTTTCTGGAGGAGTGGAATGGAATTATGAATATTTATGAATACATAAAAGGAGAGATGGAGGCATGACGAAACAGGAGTTTTTGAATGAATTAAAGAATCAGATTTCAGAATATCCTTCGGAAGAAACAAAACAGTCGTTGGAGTATTATTCGGAAATGATTGATGACAGAATAGAAGAAGGTATGACAGAAGCGGAAGCAATCGCGTCTATGGGAGCGGTGGGAGCAATCGCACAGCAGATAAAAGAAGAACTTCCGTTGACAACGCTGGTAAAGAAAAAGACACTGGAAAAGACAAAGGGAAAAGCAATGCCGGTCTGGGCAATTATTTTATTAATTCTTGGCTTCCCACTATGGGGAGGACTGGTAATTGCAATTGTGGCAACAGTGCTTTCCTTATATCTTGTAATATGGAGTATTGACTTGGCATTGTGGATGGTTGCATTGAGTTTTGCCTGTGTGGGCATATGCGGAATCCTTGGATGCATTGTCTCCCTGCTTCAAGGTATACCGGAAGCGGCATTGTTCATATTAGGTGTCGGTTTAGCCGGAGGTGGACTGGCAATCTTTTTAGGCCTGGGTATGGTACTGGTGACAAAAGGACTTTGCCATGGAACAGGCTGGTGCGTACGGCAGATTAAGAAAGCAATGATTCAATAAGGAGGCGGGAAACATGAAACATATAGGAAAGTTGTTGATAATAGCCGGCTGTCTGGTATTTGCGGGTGTAATCTGTATGTTCGCAGGAATGGGGATTCTTTGGCGGCATGGCACAAAAGCAGTTTATATCAATGCAAATGGGAATGGCAATCGTGACAATTATGTCAGTCAGGAATATAGGACGGAAGTGGACGGAATCGAGGTGCTGGAGACAGATTTAGGCTCGGATGATGTTACCATTCAATATGCAGAGGGTAATCAGTTTGTAATTCAGTATACGGATGATGCTCAGAATCCTACTTACAGCATTACGAATGAGAACGGAAAGCTGAAAATCCGGCATCAGGAGAATTTTAGTCTGTTATCCGGGCAATGGGTCATTGATTTATTTGGGGATGACAAGAATTCCATAGACTACGGCGAGGTTGTTATTCAGGTGCCGAAGGAATATGCAGGTGCTTATGATATTGGCTTTAGCTCCGGAAGTGTTACCATGGAGGATATGAGCGTTGCAGAAGGGGTAGCGGTTGATATGAGTTCCGGTTCTTTAAATTTCTCGGATATAAGCTGTCAAAAGGGCATACAGGTAGTGATGACTTCCGGTTCGGTGGATTTTTTGAATGTAAGCTGTGAAGAAGACTTACAGATGGATATGACCTCCGGCTCTTTGAATTTTACAAATGTAACAACAAAAGGAGAATTGAAACTGGATGCAAGCTCCGGCAATATGGATGTGAACAAAGCATCTGCAAGCAAGCTGCTGATTGATATAACCTCCGGAGATGTTGATATAGAGGAATTAACGGTAGAGCAAGGGGTTTCCGTAGAAGTAACCTCCGGAAATGTAGAGATGGAACTGACGGATAAGAAAGAGAACTACACCATTTATGCAGATGTGTTATCCGGAGATTGTAATTTGCCGGAAGTCTATGAAAACGGTGCCAAGGAAATTTCGGTGAGCGTAACTTCCGGTATGGTTGATGTGATATTTGCAGAGGAGTAACTCGTTGCATTCCGATTCTGATTAACCTATAATAATTATTATGTGCATTACGAAAGATTATCAGATGGTATGAGGAAAAAGGAATGACAAAAGAGAAGCGAAACGAGATAAAAACAAAGCATACAAAGCAGCGGTATCCGGTCTTTGATACTCTTCGGGGACTGACGCTGCTTAGTATGCTTTTTTATCATGGAATCTGGGATTTGGTGTATCTCTACGGATTTGACTGGCAATGGTACAAGGGTGAATATGCATATATCTGGCAGCAAAGCATCTGCTGGAGCTTTATACTGCTTTCCGGCTTCTGCTTCCGGTTTGGCAAACACCACCTGAAACGGGGGCTTTTGGTAACGGCAGCCGGATTCTTAATTACTGTAATTACAATTGTGTTTATGTGGGAGGAACGGGTTGTATTCGGGGTACTGACTCTGCTTGGATGTGCAATGCTGCTTATGATTCCTTTGGATAAGGGAGTTCATGCAACGGAAAAGCTGTGTGCAGGAAAAGAGAAGCTTATAAATGGAATTGGTATCGTAATTTCTTTGGGGATGTTTGTTCTGACAAAGAATATCAATATTGGATATTTGGGCTTTGAATCGTGGAAGTTTTATCGATTGCCGCAATGCCTGTATCAGAATACACTGACAGCGTTTTTGGGATTTCCGGGAGAACAGTTCTTTTCTACGGACTATTTTTCCTTGCTGCCATGGTTCTTTTTGTTTGCAGGCGGATATTTTCTGCATGGAATAATCATGAAGAACCGGACAGACGGGAAGTGGCTGCAGTTTTGTATCAAGCCGTTGGAATATGTGGGAAAGCATTCCCTGATTATATATATGGTTCATCAGCCGGTTCTATATGCCTTGTTCTGGCTGCTGTTCGGACACTAGGGATTTAACCTCGAATCCGAATCTCCCAGAAGATTTTCAGGGTATCTAAGAACATGGAGCATACATCCTTGATGCGGATGCGGGCAGTTCCGTTTTCCATGCCGCGTCGGTATTCTAATTGAACCGGCATTTCAAGAATGCGGCAGCCCATTTGGTTTGCCCTTGCAAGGATTTCAATATCAAACGCATAGCCGGAGGTGGTTAAGGATTCTGCAATCGGATGGATGGCAGCGGCACGAAAAAGCTTAACACCGGTCTGTGTATCCTTGAGGTCCAGATGAAACAGGATATGAAGCATCATGTAATAGCCGTAGCTCATAATTTTTCGCTTCAAAGGATAATTCAGCTTAGAATCCTTGTGCAGTTTTGAGCCAATCACAATATCGGCATCCTCATCCAGTAAAGCATTTAGAAAAGCCTTTAAGTGCAAAGGGGATAAATCCAAATCGGCATCCAAAAATGCGACATATTCACCGGAGGCATGGGCAATTCCCTCTTTAATGGCACCGCCCTTTCCACGATTTATTTGATAAGTAACGATTTTAATATGGGGATTTACCTTTCTGGCACGCATTGCCTCGTCAAATGTGTGGTCAGGACTTCCGTCATTTACTACAATCAATTCATAATCCGGACAAAACTCGACAATACAATCACAGGTTTCCAGCAAATTATTGTAAATGCAGGCTTCCTCTTTATAGGCGGGCATAACGATGGACAGCATCCCTTTTTTCGTGTTCATAATATCTACCTCTTATTGTCTCTCCAAAAAGCAGAGCAGTTTTACTCACATATTATAGTATAGTATTCCGAAATACTCAATCATTTTCCCAATCTTAAGAAAAAAATACGGAATTGAACGGATTACAGGATTGAGATAATGGCAGGAATCAGATATAATGGCTACAGAATAGCGAATAATTACAAAAATACGAAAAGAAAGAAATAAAGAGTAGATAATAAAAGGTAGGAAATAAAAAGGGGGATAGGAGATTGACAACAAGAGAACAGATACAGGAATTTGAACTCAAATTGCTGGACACACGAAAAGAATTAAATACCTTAATTCGGACATATCAGACCTCAGGTGAGAAAGAGGACCGATATATAGAGTATAAATGTCAGGCACTACAGGCAGAAATCAACCGTATGAGTCAGGAACTGAAGATGGTGCAGACACAGCAATTAGAACGAATAGCTGCAACACAGGCGGTACAGGCAGGGCAGCCTATACAGACAGTACAACCACAACAGTCAGTACAAGCAGTACAGCCTATGCAAACAGTACAACCACAACAGTCAGTACAAGCAGTACCGCCTATGCAGACGGCTCAACCAAGACAGACGGCACAACCACAACCGGTTGCACAGTCATCAAGTGGACAGACCGAGCGGCTGGCACAAGCTGTTTCGCCGGAAAAGCGGAATGCCGGACAAGCAAATGCCGGAGCAGCCGGCATGGCACAAAAGCAGAATAAGAATGTAGAGACTACGATTGGTAAGACGATTATGGGCGTTCTGGCATCCGTATTAATCTTTATCAGTTTGATTTTCTTTGCAACGCTGTTCTATCCGATGCTGAATGATACCATTAAAATGATAGTTATGTATCTGGTGAGTGGTGTATTTATTGCAGGCGGCTTAATCAGCATGAAGAAGACCTCCCATAGTAAAATATCACTATCGATTATGGGCTGCGGAACCGGAGCGTTATATATCTCGTTATTTGTAAGTAGTGTATATTTTCAGGCATTTAATGAGATTGTCTTATATCTGTTACTATTAGCATGGGTAGTGTTTGTCTGTGTATTATCCAGAATGCATTCCATTTTGTTTCAGATAATCGGTCAGATAGGAATTTTGATTTCTACATATTTTGGATTTATTACCTGTCTGACGCAGCAGGACGGTAAGAAGTTGATTTTAGTAGCGGCATTTTCAATTATAGCATCCCTTGGATTCTATCTGTCGCATAAAGAGCGTTTATATCCTAAGAACTGGTTAAATCATGTATTCCAATTACTATGGCTGGTGCCGCTTCAGGTACAGACCTTGTTCTATCAGGATTTGGCACCGGTTCGGGTGGTACAGGGACTTTTGATTGCCTTTTATCTGTTCCAGCTTATACTGGCATTTTCATGGCACCGGTTATCCGAGGAACATGATGATAACATGGTATTTGCCATCCTGAATACGCTTTACATAATATTGCTTCATGTATCTGTAACTATGATGTTGATAAATGTGCAGTCATCGGCAGGCTGGTGGAGCTGGAAGGTACTCATTGGCTGTATTGTGCTGATAACCACAGTTATATTGCTGATTGCTACGGAGAAAAAGTTCCGCGGCAAGGTGTGGTGCGGCGGAAGAATATGGCTGGTAATGGTAGCGGTAATGATTGGTATGGTATGCAGTCTGTTTATGGAATATGTCAAGGACTATGCATCCCTGATAATTTGTGCAATTCCGTTGCTGATATATGGCTTTAAAACCCGGAGCTATTTATATAAGATAGCCGGCATGGTTTGCGGCGGAGTATTTCTGGTGGAATATTGGATGAACCAGCCGGCACACCTGTTGCTCGGAATCGGGCTGATACTGTTTATGGGCTGGCTGCTCGTTAAGGAGAAGGAGCAGTATCACATAGCGTATAAGGCAGTAATGTATCCTCTTATATATAGCTTTTTATGGGTACGCGGATACAAATTTTTCGCAAATGTTACAAATGACAACACAGCACTTGCATTGTTTTTGACCTTTGCCATTACCAGTATCCTGCATATACTGGCACAAAAGACCCGGTTTGCAAAGAATTGGCATACGGGTGAACCGGAAACTGGTATGAAGCTGGAGCTGGCTGTTATACATGGTATTCTGATGCTGTTCTCATTGGGATATATAATCCAAATGCAGGAGAGACCGGCTTATCATATCTTAGTTATCCTGATGACGGTACTGTTGTTTACCATTAATATCGCGAATATTTATCGATACAATAAGGAAAATCATATTGGACTGGGTGCCTATGTGGGCTTTAAGCTGACCCTGCTGGCGGTAGTTGTTTTGATTTCATATTCGGTACAAAATTATGTGATTAGTATTGTGTGCTTCCTGTTGGCAATTGCAAGTATTATTATTGGCTTTGCACTTCGGCAGAAGTCATTCCGAATCTATGGACTGGTACTGTCCTTAATCAGTACGGTGAAGCTGATTTTGATTGATATGCATTATGAAAATACATTGGGACGGGCATTGAGCTTTTTCGCATGCGGAGCCCTCTGCTTTATCATCAGTTTTATCTATCACATGATTGACCGTAAGATTGGAAAGCAGTATACTGATAAATAGCGAGTTTGTTACATGGGGAAACGAGGAGGTAAATTATGAGATTAGTAACACGTTCAGATTTTGACGGACTGGTATGCGGTGCGTTGTTAAAGGAAGCCGGAATTATTGATACATGGATGTTTGCACATCCAAAGGACTTGCAGGACGGTCTGGTAGAGGTAAACGAGAATGATTGTCTGGCAAATGTACCTTATGTAGAGGGGTGCGGATTGTGGTTTGACCATCATTCCAGCGAGTTTGAACGGCAGCAGTTAGAAGGAAAGTACAAGGGGGAGAGTAGAATTACTCCATCCTGTGCAAGAATCATATATGAATATTACGGCGGACAGGAGCGGTTTCCGCAGTTTACAGAAATGATGGAGGCAGTTGACAAGGTGGATTCCGGCAATCTTACCATTGACGAGGTAATGAATCCTACCGGCTGGATTTTAATCGGATATTTAATGGACCCAAGAACCGGTCTGGGAAGATGGAGACAGTTTACCATTTCCAATTATCAATTGATGGAAAAGCTGATGGATGCCTGCCGGACAATGAGTACCGAAGAAATACTGGCACTGTCTGATGTGCAGGAAAGAATTGAAGTATATAACGAACAGACAGAAAAGTTCAAGGAAATGGTTGAAAAATATACACGCGTAGAAGGAAATGTAATCATTTCAGACTTACGCGGTGTAGACCCAATCTATACCGGAAACCGATTCATGATTTACAGTATGTATCCGGAACAGAATATATCTGCATGGATTGTCAGCGGACGAGGCGGTAAGGGCTGTTCTGCGGCTGTCGGCTACAGCATTCTGAATCGAACCAGTGATGTAAATGTCGGAAGCCTGATGTTAAAATATAACGGTGGCGGACATAAGAAGGTAGGAACCTGTCAGTTTACGGATGAAACCATGCAGACAGAGCTTCCACGTATGTTGGAGGAATTATGTCAGATGGCAAATGGCAGATAATTGCACATATTGAGACTGAATTTCCGGCAAAGTTCGGGATACCCAGACAGAGCGGCTTGGTGAAGTCTTTACAAGGCAGGATTGTATTTGAACCGGAATACCGACAGCCGGAGGCTGTCCGGGGCTTGGACGGTTTTTCCCATATCTGGCTGCTGTGGCAGTTTTCAAAGGCAGAACGGGAGAACTGGTCGGCTACGGTAGCACCGCCGCGATTAGGCGGAAAGACCAAGGTTGGAGTATTTGCAAGTCGTTCCCCGTTTCGTCCGAATGCGATAGGGTTATCCTCGGTACGGCTGGAGCGGGTAGAGCTGGATGAGAAGCTGGGACCGGTGCTGTATGTGTCCGGGGCAGACCTGTTGGACGGTACGCCTATCTATGACATTAAACCGTATCTGGCTTATACAGACAGTCATCCGGAGGCAATCGATGGATTTGCCGGAGAGGTGTTCGACTATGAGCTGCAGGTAGACTTTCCGGAGCCGTTGTTGCAGAAGCTGCCGGAATCCGAATGGGAAACAGTGATTGAGGTTTTAAAGCAGGACCCAAGACCCGGTACGCAGGAAGCGGTTGACAAGGAGTATCGGATGCTGTTTGGGGATTATGACATATGGTTTCATGTCGAAGGAAAACGATTGGTGGTTCATCAAGTCATAGATAAGCCAAGAAGATAGTTTCGACTTGACACAGAGAAAAAGCATGATATATAATGACAGACGTATAAGGCAATGACGAAGAGAAGTAGCCCGATTATCGCTGACAGAGAGTGGAGGACGGTGGAAGCTCCATAGAGTGAATTGGTGTGAATAACACTTTACCAGCCGCGAGCTGAACTCATGCTAAGGCAGCAGTCTGATAAAAGGAAAGGCTGTACGCAAAGGCAGACAGTAGGTGAGCCGTAGCTGTACGAAACACAGCCGGTTTTATTATGAAAACCATGAGGGACTGCAAGACAGTAAATCAGGTGGTACCGCGGACAGATATAATGTAGAAATCCTGTTCGTCCTGAACCAAAAGTTCAGGGCGGACTTTTGTGTTTAAATACTAACATTGAAGCATGGGCGGAAGTCAAAGAAAAGGAGAGTTGTATGGATATTGTAAACAAGTATCGTGACAGAGTCATGAATGAAATTACAGAAGAGGATGTAGGAAAAACCGTAAGGGTTGCCGGATGGGTAGAAAATATCCGCGACCATGGCGGAGTATCTTTTATTGATTTGCGGGATATGTACGGTGTCTTGCAGGTGGTTATGCGAGATACCAGCCTGTTAGAAGGAATTGTAAAGGAAGATTGTGTATCCATTGAGGGTGTAATGGAGCATCGGGATGAGGAAACCTACAATCCGAATATTGAGACCGGTACGATTGAGTTGGAGGCTCATACCGTTACAATATTGGGAAAGGTATATAAGCAGATTCCGTTTGAAATCATGACCTCAAAGGAAATTCGCGAGGATGTGCGTTTAAAGTACCGGTATCTTGATTTACGGAATAAGAAGGTAAAGGACAATATTATTTTCCGTTCTAAGGTTATCAGTTTCCTGCGGGAGAAAATGACTGAAATGGGATTTTTGGAGATTCAGACTCCGATTTTGTGTGCATCATCTCCGGAGGGAGCCAGAGACTATATTGTTCCATCCAGAAAATTCAAGGGCAAATTTTACGCATTGCCACAGGCACCGCAGCAGTATAAGCAGTTGCTGATGGTATCCGGCTTTGATAAGTATTTCCAGATTGCACCTTGCTTCCGGGATGAGGATGCCAGAGCAGACCGTTCACCGGGCGAGTTTTATCAGTTGGATTTTGAAATGAGCTTTGCAACACAGGAGGATGTATTCCGTGTGGGAGAAGCCGTATTATCAGAGACCTTCCGGAAGTTTGCACCGGAGGGCTATACAGTGACACAGGCTCCGTATCCGGTTATCAGCTATAAGCAGGCAATGTTAGAATTTGGTTCGGATAAGCCGGACCTTCGGAATCCGCTTCGGATTATTGATGTAACGGATTTCTTCCAGCGTTGTACCTTCAAACCGTTCCATGGTAAGACTGTTCGTGCCATTAACGTACATGCTAAGCTGTCAAAGGGACAGCATGAGAAGCTCTTGAAATTTGCAACCGGTATCGGTATGGGCGGACTTGGCTATCTGGAAATCCTGGAGGATATGAGCTACAAGGGACCGATTGATAAGTTTATTCCGGATGATATGAAGACGGAAATTGCAGATTTAGCAGGACTGCAGGCAGGAGATACCATTTTCTTTATTGCCGACAATGAAGAACGTGCCGCAAATTATGCAGGTCAGATTCGGAATGAGCTGGGAGCCCGTCTGGACTTGATTGAAAAGAATGCATACCGTTTCTGTTATGTAAATGACTTCCCAATGTATGAGTATGACAAGGAAGAGAAGAAGATGATATTTACCCATAATCCATTCTCTATGCCACAGGGAGGCTTAGAAGCACTCAATACCAAGAATCCGGAAGAAATTCTGGCATATCAGTATGATATTGTATGTAACGGAATTGAGCTGTCCTCCGGAGCAGTTCGGAATCATGATATGCAGGTAATGGTAAAGGCATTTGAGATTGCAGGCTATACGGAAGAGGATTTGAAGCAGAAGTTTGGAGCTCTTTACAATGCATTCCAGTTTGGAGCACCACCGCATGCAGGTATGGCTCCGGGTATTGACCGTATGATTATGCTGCTTCGCAATGAGGAAAACATTCGTGAGGTAATTGCCTTCCCTATGAACGGAAATGCACAGGATTTGATGTGCGGAGCACCGGGAGAGGTAACAGAGCAGCAGCTTCGTGAGACTCACATTAAGGTAAGACAGTAAAAGGCTTACAATTAAAAAACATAAAAGCACCGGCTTGTCTGGAGATAGAGAAAGAAGAATAATCTGGACAAGAACAGGTGCTTTTTTATAATTTCCACTTGACGATTATTTACCAAATGTGTTATCTTATATATGGTAAAACCGATGAGAAAGAGGAAGTACATCTGAAATGTATCTCACAGAGAGTTGCAGGCGGTGGAATTGCAACAGATGGCAGCAGGATGGAATGGGCTTTCGAGGGCGACCCGAACCGATGGAAAGAACAAAAATGCGGTAGGGAAGACGGAGAGGATACTTCGTTACAAAATCAGGTATATGCAGGTATATCGTGAGAGGGTATCGTCGTGGATACCAAGCAGGGTGGCACCGCAGGAGTTGACTCTTGTCCCAGCAGATAAGTGGGATAAGGGTTTTATTTATTTTAAATCTAAATTCTGAAATATCAAAATCCTTTCCCGGAAACAATAGATAATAGGTAATCGGACACCTGCAATGTCCCATTACAGGCGAAAGGAGATACAGACATGAGTGAAGTAAGAATACCAAACAAAATTTATTTAAGCGAAGAAGAGATTCCAAAGCAATGGTATAATGTTCGGGCAGATATGAAAAATAAGCCTGCACCGCTTTTGAATCCGGGAACCTTACAGCCATTGAAACCGGAGGAGTTAGAGCCGATTTTCTGTAAAGAATTAATTGAGCAGGAATTGGATGATACAACTGCTTATATTGATATTCCGAACGAAATTCAGGAATACTACAGAACCTATCGTCCGTCTCCGACTATGCGTGCATATCATTTAGAGAAGGCATTGGGAACACCGGCAAAAATTTATTACAAGTTTGAAGGTAACAATACCAGTGGAAGTCACAAGCTTAATTCTGCAATTGCACAGGCATATTACGCAAAGAAGCAGGGGTTAAAGGGTGTTACTACAGAAACCGGAGCCGGACAATGGGGAACCGCACTGTCTATGGCTTGTGCATACTTTGGTCTGGATTGTAAGGTATATATGGTAAAGGTATCCTATGAGCAGAAGCCGTTCCGCCGTGAGGTTATGAGAACCTATGGTGCCAGTGTAACACCGTCACCATCTGAGACAACCGAGGTAGGTAAGAAGATTCTGCTTGCACATCCGGAAACTACCGGAAGCTTAGGCTGTGCGATTTCAGAAGCAGTAGAAGTCGCAACCACACATGAGGGCTACCGCTATGTATTAGGTAGTGTATTAAATCAGGTTTTATTACATCAGTCCGTAATTGGTCTGGAAGCAAAGGCGGCACTGGATAAATATGGCGTGAAACCGGATATTATCATCGGCTGTGCCGGAGGCGGTTCAAATCTGGGTGGTTTGATTTCTCCGTTTATGGGTGAGAAGTTAAGAGGCGAAGCCGATTATCGGGTTATTGCAGTTGAACCTGCATCCTGCCCAAGTTTTACCAGAGGTAAATTTGCATATGACTTTTGTGATACCGGTATGATTTGTCCGTTGGCAAAGATGTATACCTTAGGAAGCGGCTTCATTCCTTCTGCAAATCATGCAGGCGGACTTCGGTTCCATGGAATGAGCAGCATTTTATCACAACTGTATCATGACGGATATATGGAAGCGGTAGCAGTCGAGCAGACCTCTGTATTCCAGGCAGCTGAACAGTTCGCAAGAACCGAAGGAATCCTCCCGGCACCGGAGAGCAGCCATGCGATTCGGGCAGCCATTGATGAGGCATTAAAGTGTAAGGAAACCGGAGAGGAAAAGACCATTCTCTTTGGCTTAACCGGTACCGGCTATTTTGATATGGTAGCCTATGAGAAGTTCCATGACGGTCAGATGACAGATTATATTCCAACCGATGAGGACTTAAAGCCGGGCTTTGACGGAATCCCAAAGTTTCCGGGAAATGAATTTTAGTCAGAACTGTAAAAAACGTAAGAAAAAAGACAGATTATAGGTAAGATGCACCAATAGCTTTGGTAAAAAGTTACAAAAACAACCAAAGCTATTGGTTTTTTCGTTAAAAAATGATATAATGACACAACATGATGGTAAAAGAAATTAAGGGGAAAGGATAAGACTACAGGGCAGATTCTTTTACCAAATAGCTGCTGTAGAGGAGTTAATTCCACAAGGGGTAAAATATTATGAAGATGAGAGCCAAAATTATAATGATAGTGTTAATTCCACTGTTATTGACAGGAGCAATTACCATTATCATCAGTAATGTAAGAATCGGAAATGTTGTAACCGAGAATATTGAAAACGGTCTGCGAGGAGCAGCAACGTCGGTAAGAGGCACCATTCAGAATGCAGATGTCGGGGATTTTTATGTAAGTGAAGACGGAAATCTCTACAAAGGAAATTTTAATGTGACCGAGCATACGGAGCTTGCGGATGAGATTCAGAAGTCTACAGATATGGATATTACCGTATTCTATGGAGATACCCGGTATATGACTTCTATCTGTAATGAAGATGGCAGCCGTTTGGTAGGCACCAAGGCAAGTGATGTGGTAGTAGACGAGGTACTGAAGAAGGGAAATGATTATTTTGCCAAAAATGTAGATGTGCAGGGAAGAGCCTATTTTGGCTACTATGTTCCGTTCTATGGAGAAGATGGTACGGTAGAGGGTATGATTTTTGCCGGTATGCCGCAGGCAGATGCAAGAGCGGAGATTATGAAGATTATCTCTATACTGGTGATTATACTGGTTGCAATGGGTGTGATTTGCTGTACATTGTTAGTTGTAGAGGTAACGAGTCTGACACGGGCATTGCATAAAGGTACCGGAGCATTGGAAGAGGTTGCAGATGGAAAGTTAAACGGTGATTTGGATGATAAAATCACACAGCGGAAGGACGAAATCGGGCATATCAGCCGTTCCATTGCAAAATTAAAGGCACAACAGGCAGAGATTATACGGACCATGAAGGAACAGAGTGACGCATTGAGCCAGTCATCTGCATATTTAAGTGATAAGACTGCGGAGACCACTAATACTGTAGCTCAGGTTGAAAAAGCAGTAGAAGAGGTTGCAGAGGGAGCATCCAGTCAGGCAGAGGAGACACAGACCGCAACGGATAATGTAATTCTCATGGGAGACATGGTATCCGACACAGCCAGAGAAGTAGGGAATATGTACAGCAATGCACAGAATATCCATACATTAGGACAAGAGGCATTTGATACCCTGCATGAATTAAATGAGATTAACCGGCAGGCAAGTGAGTCTATACAGGTAATATATGAGCAGACCAACATGACGAATGAATCAGTGCAGAAGATTAAGGAAGCAACCGGCTTGATTACCGCAATTGCCGCAGAAACGAACCTGTTATCCCTAAATGCTTCTATTGAGGCAGCCAGAGCAGGAGAGCAGGGACGGGGCTTTGCCGTAGTAGCAGCACAGATTCAGCAGCTTGCAGATCAGTCCAATGCTTCCGCAAAGCATATTGAAGAAATTATTTCTTACCTGATTTCGGATTCCGGAAAAGCAGTTAGGACCATGGAAGTCGTAAAGGACATTATGGAGAAGCAGAATGAAAATGTACAGCAGACGGACGAACGATTCAAGAAGGTTATCGCAGGTATAGAGGAATCCTTACAGGCAATTGAGCGTATTACGGAAAAGACCGAGCAATTGGATAAGACCAGAAGCAGCGTAATTGATTCCGTACAGAGCTTGTCTGCAATTGCAGAAGAAAATGCAGCCAGTACAGAAGAAACCTTTGCATCCATTACGGAAATCAGCAGTATCATAGAAGGTATTTCTTCAGAGGCAGAAGGCTTAAAGCGAATTGCGGATGATATAGATAGCAGTATGAGTATCTTTGAACTGTAATACAAACTGTAGTACGAAATCATAACAAGTACATAAAGGTTGCAGGAATGCATAAAGGAGAAGCCTGGATTTATAAATCCGGGCTTCTCCTTTTGCTCTGTCAGGCTTGCCGTTAAGTCTTGTTATTTCAATATTTCAAACCTTTAGAATATTTGAATTACCTTAATTGGCTTCTGTAGTAGCTTCCGTAGCTGCTTCGGTATCCGCTTCTGAATCGGTTGAGGAAGCCTCTGTGGTGCTTAGATAGTTCAGGTTACCTTTCAAATCCGTAACCTCATAAGCATTTTCTAATAAAGCATCAATATAAGTTCCGACTTCATCAGACGATAGTGTAGAAGAAATACTGTCCAGACAGGTATCATCATAGGTGCGGCTGACAAACTTCAAAACATAGCATACACCGGTACTCTCGGACTGGATAACGGTCATATCCCCTTCTTTCCGGGATTCATCGGACAACCATGCACTGAAATCTGCATTGGCACTGGAGCAGGTTGTATTTTCGGTTAATGAATATTCGGAATCCGTAGATTCATAATTGCTCTTGGTATCATCGGTAGCAAATTCTGCACATAAGGTTTCGAAGTCTTCTCCGTCCTTTAACCGTTCTAACATTTCATTTGCCAGAATATAAGCAGGAGTTTCTTCGTTTGTAGTTGCTGCATTGTCAGTAGCATCTTCTGTACTGCTATTTGCCTCTGTGGTACTATTGGCATCTTCTGTACTGCTATTTGCTTCTGTGGTACTGTCAGCATCTTCGCTGCTGCTATTTGCATCGGTAGTAGTATCAGCATCTTCGGTCGTGCTGCCCGGTGTATTTTCGTCACTGCCTGTAACTTCTGTGGCATCCGGAAGTGCTGTATCCGATGCATAGACAGAAGGGTCAAAAGCAAAGCTGTAATAGGAAACCTTGTCATAATCTGCCTTGTGTGATTCATAATAAGCAGCTATGGTTGCGTCATCCGGTGCATGATCCCCTAACAGCTTATCATAGTAAGCTTTTGCGTAATAGCTCTGCTCCATAAACGGCATTACATTAGAGACAGTAGCGTAATCACCAAACGATGCTTTAAAATATTGGGATAAGGTCTGATTTGCGTTCTTAGCGGTCTCTTTTGCAGTGGTGATATAGTTATTATAATCTTCGGTTGTATCATATTCAAAACCGTTTGCTTTCGCATCGTCAATCAAAGCATATTCCTGACGAAGTTGTTCACAGGTCGTTTGTTCAAAATAGTCTTTCCATGTCATAGTCTCGGAATACTGCTGCTCGTCTAACGGCTTCTCGGTATCCAATCCCATATAAGACAGGAAATAGGAATAAGAGCTGATATAGTTGCTGACTGAGGTATTGTAGTAGTATTCATATTCCAATTGCGTTAACTGGTGGTCGCCGATGCTGATATATGGCTCCGTTGTTGCGGTGTGAACATCAACAAACCGGGTGACACCAAAATAAGCAGATGTTCCAACCAGTGCGGCAAGAAGGGCGAATCCGACAATCCGAAGGGTCAGCTTCTCTCGTTTTTCCTTTTCTGCTGCCTTCCGGCGAGCCTCCATCTTGCGGTCGTATTTTGTCTTGGGCTTTTCTTGTTCTGTAACTTTCTTACTCATAGTTCTTCTCCTTCATCTATATAAGTTTTACCCAGTATGACTGATAAATGTGTTAAAAATGTGATTCGGCTTTCGGAAGCCAGATTTTTAATGTCTGAACCAGCTTTCGCTTATCTTCATCGGACAGCTTCTGTGTCAGAGCCACTAACTCATAATCATGGGCGGTAGCTTCATAATCGGAATGAATGCTTCCGATTAATGCGTCCAGAGAAACGTGGGTCAGATTTGCATAGTACATCAGCAAACGCAGGGTCATGGCACTGCGGTTATTCTCAACATTGCTGATATAGCCGGGTGTTACGTTTAGGGCTTCGGCAACCTGATTTTGGGTCAGACCGTTTTCAGTCCGTAGCTCCTTTACCTTCTTTCCGAGATTGGCATAAAAAATCAACCATGTTTTAACACTCCTTATAGGCATATCATTGGACATTCCGAAAAATGTGCCATACGTGGTTAATTATACAATGAATAGATAAGAAAATAAAGTATTTCTTTAAGCATAGGTAGAAATAATAGAATAGAAAAAACACAGTGCAAAAAAGGAAAGAAAACAATAAAAGAAAATAAAATGTTTTATTCGGATTCAAAATGGTTTATAATAGGAAAAATTAATACAGAAAACTCTGAGGAGAAACGAGGAAGCAGGAATGAAAAAAACACAGAATATGGAACGAAATTTAACAATGGTTATGGATTTCTATGAGCTAACCATGAGCAACGGTTATTTTCTGGATCAGGACAAGGATACTAGAGTTGCCTTTGATGTATTCTATCGGAAGAATCCGGATAACGGAGGCTTTGCAATCTTTACCGGACTGGAGCAGATTGTGGAATATGTGCAGAATCTGCATTTTGATGAGGAGGATATAGCATATCTTCGAAGCCGGAATTTGTTTGCGGAGGAGTTTTTACAATATTTAAGTGGATTTCAGTTCCATGGGGATATTTATGCATTTCCGGAAGGAACCATTATGTATCCAAATGAGCCATGTCTGACGGTGGTTGCACCGTTAATCGATGCACAGTTAATCGAAACGGCAATTTTGTTACAGATTAATCATCAGTCTCTGATTGCAACGAAGACCAGAAGAATCGTACACGCTGCCGACGGACGCGGGGTTTCTGATTTCGGAGCCAGACGGGCGCATAATATGGATGCTGCCATTTATGGTGCAAGAGCTGCTTATATCGGAGGTGCGAACAGTACGGCAACTGTGTTGTCAGGTCAGATGTTCGGTATGCCGATTAGCGGAACCATGGCACATAGCTTTGTAATGTTTTATAAGGATGAATATGAAGCATTTAAGAAGTATGCAGAGACATATCCGGATGCTACGGTACTGTTGGTTGATACCTATGATGTGCTGCGAAGCGGTATTCCGAATGCGATTCGGGTTGCAAAGGATATTCTGGAGCCGATGGGAAAACGGTTAAAGGGGATTCGGATTGACAGCGGAGACTTGGCATATTTAACGAAGAAGGCAAGAAAAATGCTGGATAAAGCCGGCTTAGAGGATTGTAAAATTATTATATCAAACAGTCTGGATGAATTTACCATTACCTCTATTTTAGGACAGGGCGGCTGTGTAGACAGCTTTGGAGTCGGAGAACGGTTGATTACAGCAAAGTCAGAACCGGTATTCGGAGCAGTTTATAAGATTGCGGCAGTAGAAGAGAAGCCGGGTGAATTTGTACCGCGAATTAAAATATCCGAAAATGTAGAAAAGATTACCAATCCGGGCTTAAAGAAGGTGTACCGTATTATTGACGAGGAAGGCAGGGCAATTGCCGATATGCTGGCAAAGGCAGATGAGGTAGTGGATATGAGCCAGCCATTTCGGTATGTGGACCCGACTAAGCCATGGAAGAACCGGTATTTTGAACACTGTCATGCTGTAGAGTTACAGAAGCAGATTATCAAAAACGGTGAACTGGTATATGAGCTACCGACTCTGGATGAGATTGCAGCCTATGTAAAACGTCAGTTATCCGAAGAAATCTGGGAAGAGGAACAGCGATTTGAGTATCCGCACCTGCATTACTTAGATATGACACCGGACTATTACGAGATGAAAATGCAGCTATTAAATGACTTGAGCATGAAGTAGTTCAGATAATTTTATATTTTGGGAAAAGGCAGTTACAATCGTAGGAAAAGAGTGTATACTGTCTGTAGAAAACGGAGGAGGTAATAAGAATTTATGAAACAGGATACGAATGAAGCAGTCTATGATGCGAGGGTGTTTGGAGTACCTAAGATGCTTGTGCTTGGATTTCAGCATATGTTTGCCATGTTTGGAGCAACGGTACTGGTGCCTGCGTTAACAGGTCTTAGTGTATCGGCAACATTATTGTTTGCAGGCATAGGAACATTATTCTTTCATTTTTTGGCAAAGGGAAAGGTGCCTGCATTTTTAGGCTCCTCATTTGCTTATTTGGCAGGATATGCGGCCATTGCACCAAACGGTGAGAAGGAGCTGTTACCATATGCATGTGCAGGTGTTGCCTGTTCGGCTTTATTATATTTTATATTGGCAGCCTTAATTAAGGCATTTAGTGTGGAGCGGGTCATGAAGTTCTTTCCGCCGATTGTAACAGGACCGATTATTATTGCGATTGGACTTACACTGTCATCATCAGCTATCAATAACTGCTCCGCAGACTGGCTGGTTGCAATCGTTGCAATTGCAATCGTGGTAGCTTGTAACATCTGGGGAAAAGGAATGATTCGGATTATTCCGATTATTTTAGGTGTTGTCGGCTCTTATGTGGTTGGAATTTTGAGACATGATGTTGATTTTACAATGATACGGGATGCTGCATGGATTGGACTTCCATTCCATATGAGTGATACGGTATTTTCATTATTCCAGAATTGTGATACCTCATTATTAATTAATGCAATTATTACAATTATGCCGATTGCACTTGCAACAATGGTAGAACATATCGGAGATATTTGTGCGATTTCTTCTACAGTTGGTAGGAATTATATTAAGGACCCGGGACTTCACAGAACTTTATGTGGTGACGGTGGTGCTACCCTGTTAGCTTCTTTGTTCGGAGCTCCTGCCAATACTACATACGGCGAAAATACAGGTGTATTGACATTAACCAGAGTATTTGATCCACGAGTTATCCGGATTGCAGCTTATCTGGCAATTGTATTTTCATTTTCACCGAAGTTCGCCGCTGTTGTCAGCTCTATGCCAACCGCTACCATCGGTGGTGTTTCCCTTGTATTATATGGTATGATTTCTGCAGTCGGTGTACGGAATCTGGTAGAGAATCGTGTAGATTTCTCCAAGGGAAGAAATGTTATTATTGCTGCCCTGATTCTGGTTTTGGCAATTGGTATTAAGTATTGCAATGCATCCGGTGCCATTTCATTTACAATCGGTACAGTTACAATTAGCCTGACCGGTCTGGCTGTTGCTGCGGTTGTCGGTATTGTATTGAATGCGGTTCTTCCTGGTAAGGATTATACATTTGCCATAGAAGAAACAGCGGAAGAAGCAAAGGAATTTGACGCAGAGGCAGAGTAAAACTGAAGAAAACGAAAGAAATCATTTACAGAATCATAAGAAAGATGTAATACATTTTAAGATAAAAATGCGTATAATAACGTAATAGGAGGTATAGTAATGGCTAATTATACAATTATGGGACACCCATTGATTCAGCATAAGATTTCGATGATTCGGGATAAGAATACCGGAACCAACGAATTTCGGAAGCTTGTAGAGGAAATTGCTATGTTGATGGCATATGAAGCACTCCGCGATTTGCCGACAGAGAATGTGGAGGTAGAGACACCGATTGAAACGTGTATGGCACCGATGATTGCCGGTAAGAAAATGGCAGTTGTGCCGATACTTCGTGCAGGTCTGGGTATGGTAAATGGTATTCTGGCACTGGTGCCTACCGCAAAGGTTGGACATATCGGCTTGTACCGCGACCCGGTGACACATGAGCCGCATGAGTATTATTGTAAGCTGCCGGACCCAATCGACCAGCGTACAATCGTAGTAGTCGACCCAATGTTAGCAACCGGAGGCTCTGCGGTGGACGCGATTAATTTCGTAAAAGAGCATGGCGGAAAGAATATTAAGTTTATGTGTATCATTGCTGCACCGGAAGGCTTGAAGCGGTTGACGGAAGCACATCCGGATGTACAGGTGTATGTAGGACAATTAGACCGTTGCCTGAATGAAGATGCTTATATCTGTCCGGGATTAGGAGATGCAGGAGACCGAATCTTTGGTACAAAGTAGCCATTAGAACTTGAATGAAGAAGCAAAACAAAAGTAGACAACCACAATCGAAGGAAACAAAGAAAAAACGATGGATAGCAGGACTTGTGCTGGCTGTGCTGCTTCTGGCATCCGTATTGATATTCTGGGAAATTGGAAAGCCGTTGGTTCAGTTTGTAAGAGATACGGAACGATTACGTGCATGGGTAGACAGTAACTGGCTATGGAGCCGGCTGGCATATATCGGAATTGTAATTTTGCAGATAGTTGTTGCCATTATTCCGGGGGAACCGTTTGAAATAGCAGCCGGATATGCTTTCGGAGCAATTGAGGGGACCATTATCTGTATGCTGGGAAGTGCAATCGGCGGTACACTGGTATTTCTGTTAGTGCGGAAATTTGGGGTCAAGCTGGTTGAGGTATTTGTTCCGGTGGAAAAGATTAATTCCCTAAAGTTTTTGAAGGATGATAAAAAACGTGATATATTGATGTTTTTGTTGTTCTTTATACCCGGAACACCCAAGGATGCCTTAAGCTATTTTGCCGGTCTTACCAAAATGGATGTAAAAACATGGATTCTAATTACAACCATTGCGAAGTTTCCGTCGGTTGTAACATCTACGGTTGGCGGAAATGCGATAGGAAAGGAAAACTATGTATTTGCGATTATTGTGTTTGCAGTTACACTCGTAATCAGTAGTGCCGGATTGTGGTTCTATAATTATTATACTTCAAAGCGGGCAAGCCGACACACAGAGGTTGCCAGTACCGAGGAGATTGAAGCAGATGACACAGAAATAAGAGATACAAAAACCAAAGATATAAGTTCAGAAGAGTGAAAGTAAGCAAGAGCTGTTGTGTTCACGGATAAAGCGTGGTGCGACAGCTTTTTACGTGAGCAACGAGAAAAAACTGCAAATGAATTGCAATTGCATATTGACAACCGGAAGTGAACATGTAATACTGATAGGCGTATTTGATAGTTAGGTGATAACGAGAGGTAATCAAAATGGGATTAATTATTACATTTGTATTAGGTGTCTTTTTATTAAGCGGAATCATAGTTGTAAAGCTGGCGAGAGGAAGTAAGTCCATTGAACAATTGTCGATTGCGATTGCGTTGGGAACCATGGGTTCGTTAGTGGTGTTGGAGTTAATACCGGAGGTATTTGAAACCTTCCATGGCATACAACTGTTATATGCGGGGCTGGCGGTATTACTTGGTGTCGGTCTGTTGAAATTGCTGGACCATTTTATTCCGGACCATGAGGATGTAAAGGAGGATGTGCAGACTGAAGAAAATGTCATTCACATCGGAATAATTTCGGCAGTTGCCATTATCCTTCATAACATTGTAGAGGGAATGGCGGTATACAGTATCGTAACCGAATCCGTAAAAATGGGCTTGCTCGTAGCGTTGGGAGTCGGACTGCATAATATTCCGATGGGAATGTTGATGTATTCCACACTTCAGAAGGACAGCCGGAAGAAGCAGGTGCTGATTTTGGGACTGGCAGCAGTGTCTACGTTTGCCGGTGGTGTACTCATGGTTTGTATCCGTCCGATTCTCAATAGCTTTGTAATCGGATTCTTGATTTGTCTGGCACTTGGTATGCTGATTTATATTATCGGTTTTGAATTAATTCCACACCTGATTCATGCAAAAAGGAAGTGGATGTCACTCCTTGGAATTGTAGCAGGAATTTTAATTATAATAATCAGTACATTTTTGGAATGATAGTCTTGCATTTTTAATTGGATTCGATATAAACTAGGGACAGAAAAAGGACGGCGGTGGCATATGAATCCAACAAATGAGATTATTTCAACAAAAGCAAATACATTATATGCAATGAAAAATCTGATTACCCATGCAAAGATTGAGAAAATGTATATTCTCAAGGTAAAGGATTACTGGAAGGACAAACAGCGGGTATGTCAGGAGATTCGGGAACGCTTTGGAGGCTGCAGAATCGTGGTACGCAGCTCTTCCAGTCATGAGGATTGTCTGAAATCTTCCAATGCGGGACACTATAAAAGTATTCTGGATGTAGATTCTGCGAGCTTGCAGGAAATCGAGGATTCGGTAGACGAAGTAATTGCATCCTATGAAGAGGATATGACCTCGGTAGCAGAGGAACAGGTGTTAATACAAAGACAGGCAACCCATGTCCGGGTCAGCGGCGTGGTGTTTACCCGCGATTTAAGGGAGAACCGCCCATATTATCTGGTGAATTTTGATGATTTGGGGTCTACGGACAGTGTAACCAGTGGACGGGGCGGACGTATGCTCTGGATAGCAAGGGATGTGCAGTTAGACCAGTTGGAAATGCACTGGCAGAAGCTTATAACTGCGGTGCGGGAGGTCGAGAGCATTATAGAAGGCATTCCGCTGGATATTGAATTTGCAATTAATACCAGCTATGAGGTTATTTTGTTTCAGGTACGCCCTCTGGCAGCCGCTAATTATCATACGGATTCGGTAGACGAAGTCACATTTAATCTCTGTAAGAAGAAAATGAAGGAGCAATATGCAGCCTGCAAGGATGTGTTGACCGGAAAGCCGATGAAGCTTTCGGATATGGCATTCTGGAATCCTTCCGAAATCATTGGCTCAAATCCAAGACCGTTGGATTATTCTTTGTATCGTCGGATTATTACGCATCGGGCATGGAATCAGGGACTGCAGCCGCTTGGCTATTGTGCGTTGGAGGAAGACCTGATGTATCAGGTCGGAAATAAGCCGTATATTAATCTGAATTATTCCTTTTATGCCCTGATACCGGAGCGGCTGCCGAAGCAATTGGCACATAAGTTGGTAGAGTATTATCATGAACGGCTGCAGGAGGATTTGTCCGCACACGATAAGATAGAATTTGAAATCGTATTTAGCTGCTATGATTTCATGACGGAAAAGAACAGCCAGAGACTGTTGGAGCATGGATTTACGGAGGAGGAACGGAAGCTGGTTGTGCAGGAGGTCAAGAAACTGACCATGGATGCCATTCACAATCACAATGCGATTCTGGCACAGGATAAGGGTTCTTTGAATATTCTGGAATTTACCCGGATGGAAATCGAAAAAATAGGGGAAAACTGTAACAATCCGAAGGAGTTAATCGAAACCGCAAAATGGCTGCTGGAAGCAATTACACGATATGGCACACCGCAATTTGCAAGGCAGGCACGTATGGCATTTATGGCAAGAGCATTCTTACGGACGCTGGTAGAGGCAGGCTATTGTACGCAGGAGGAGACTGACCGTTTTATGCAGACCATTTCAACGGTCTCAACGGAGTTTAATGAGGATTTTGATGCCTATTCCGAGAACCGGATGAGTAAAGAGGAATTTGACTCAAAGTATGGGCATTTACGAAGCGGTACTTACGATATACGAACCGAGCGGTATGATGCCATGAACTTCCGCCCTGTTTCTGCAAAGGGCAAGCACCCGAAGATTAATAAGACGGAGCAGGTAGAGCTTTCGGCACTGAAGCAGGCATTGGCAGATAATGATATGCAGGTGCCGGCAGATGCATTTCAGAAGTTTTTGGTATCTGCAATTGAGCAGCGGGAATATTTTAAGTTTGAATTTACACGTTCCTTAAGTCTTGTGATTGAATGGATTCGTAAGGTGGGTCAGCTTATGGGATTTCGCATTGATGAGCTGTCATGGCTGACAATCGAGGACCTCGATGCTTACGAGCGGGACATCAGCATCGAGGACCTAAAGGAGCAGTGGACAGCAGTCATGGAACAGCGGCATAAGGAGTTCCGGCTGAATCGAAGTGTACTGCTGCCGGAGGTAATTCTTTCCGAGAACAGCATAGACATTATTCCGGTGTATGAGGCAAGACCGAATTTTATTACCGGAAAGCGGGTAGCGGGCGAGGTAGTGCTGTTAGAGGAAGAACAGGGAGCGGATATTACCGGAAAAATAGTGGTGGTTCCGCAGGCAGACCCCGGCTATGAATGGATATTTACGAAGCAGATAAAGGGCTTTATCACGAAATATGGCGGTGCCGCCTCGCATATGGCAATCCGTTGTGCCGAGTTCGATATACCGGCAGCTATCGGCTGCGGTGCCAAAATCTATGATACGGTATCGAAGATGAATTATCTGGAGCTGGATTGCAAGAACGGAACCATTCAGGAGGGTATCCAGTATCATAATCTTCATGCATTGATTACACAGCGGGAAGGAGTCAATCAATATGGGGATGCAACCGATATTCTGGAGTCGGCATACATCCGTTTTTATGAATTGATGGGATTTATTCCGAAGCCGGTATCCAATCATACGAAGAACTTTGAACGGCTATTTGATGATGAGATTGACCTGCTGATTGTAGTAGGCGGCGGTGCATTACAGCCGAAATGGTATGACCGGGAGCATGATGAGGAGATTCAGCCGAATCGTGACCGAACCGAGGAAAAGATGATTAAATATTGTATTGAGCATGGGATTCCGATTATTGCGACCTGTAGAGGGATGCAGTATATCAATGTATTGTTTGGAGGAAAGCTTTCGTATCATCCGGATTTGCTGGTGGAACGTCCGAGAGGCAAGGACCATAAGGTGCGGCTGACAACAGAAAATCGGGAAATCTATGTAAATAACTATCATCAGGATGTAATTTACGAGGATTGTCTGGCACCTTGCTTTACACCATTGGCAATTGATGAGGAAAACCATGTAATAGAAGCCTATTATTCCGAAAAAATGAAGCTGCTGGCACTTCAGTGGCATCCCGAGCGGCAGTTTGAAACCAGTGAAGCAGAGGAGGAAACCCGTAGAATCATTGTGAATTTTATTCAAAAATATATCCACTAGAACAGGTGCTATTTTCTACAAACCGGCAGGCACCGCATGGACATTTTTCACAAAAATAAGATTTGGTTATTTTTAGACTTACCTTTTGTTTCTCTAAAATGTTACACTAAATACAGGTTTAGAGTGCTGAAACAAGGTTATACTGTAGATAAGAAGAGGTTGAGAGACAGGAGGCAGAGGAATGTTTGAAGTTGGTGACTATATTGTTTGTGGAAGTAACGGAATCTGTACGGTGGAGAATATCAGCACGATTGATGTACCGGATGTGGACCCGGACAGGCTATATTATATTTTGCAGCCTGTTTATGCAAAGGGCAGTGTCGTATATATACCGATAGATAATGAGAAGATTATTATGCGTAAGGTTATGACAAGGGAACAGGTAAACGAGCTGATTGACCATATACCGGAGATAGAGACCATCGGAGAACGGAACGATAAGCTGCGGGAAGAACGCTTTAAGGAATGTATGCGGCATTATGATTGCGAGGAATGGATTAAGGTGATTAAGACCTTATATGAAAGACGGAAGGAACGGGTGGAGCGTGGTCAGAAGGTAACGGCTACGGATGCAAGATATTTGAAGGCAGCAGAGGACCAGTTATATTGCGAATTTTCTATGGCACTGGGAATCGAACGCAATCAGGTAGAAGAATTTATTGAACAGCGAATCGGAAGTCATTCATAAAGAACGGTGTACGAAATGAAATTATCATAGGGGATCACAAATGCGTGGTCTCCTTATTTTAGTTAGCCGCGATAATTGAAGGTTGAAATGCACTGCATTTCCCTGTATAATGTCTTTTGTAAGTCTGGCGTACGAAATCCCGGAGAGAGGTGAGAGCGATGTTAAATGAGGAAAGAGTAAAGGTCATGACGAAGCTCGCAATTTATGAGTCAACAAAAGGAAAAAAACAGTTGAATATTAGTAAGTATTATAAACGGGATTATGTACGGTATAATATGTTTAAAACCATCGTTACTTCAACAATAGCGTTTATATTGCTGGTGGGAATTATCGGCTTATGGAAGGCAGAAGAGCTTTTGATGGTATTAAACAGTTCGGATTTAATTCAGTTGGCAATACGATTGGGAATCGCATATGTGGTATTTGTGGTTATTTACGCAGTGATTGCATATATGGTGTATTCTATCCGGTATGAAAAAATGAAGCCGGATGTTATTGTTTTTAATCATAATCTGAAGAAATTAAAAGAGTTGTATGATACAGAGGAAAAGGACTTGAGAGAACGAAGAACAGGAAAGGGAGTGAGATTGATTCATGACGACTTTGATAACGATTAGAGATGCAATGAAAGAATTTGTGGCAAAATATGAAAAAATCGTTATGCCGGTGTTGAAATTTATCGGTGCACTGCTGATTCTGATTTCTTATAATAGTAGTATGGGATATTCATCACAGATGTCAAATCCTGCGGTAATCGGTATTGTAGCTTTTATTTGTGCATTTATTCCGATTCAGATTATTGTGCTGCTTTTGGGAATTGTAGGCTTTGTGCATATGTATGCAGTCTCCATGGAAATTGGTCTCTTATATGCGGGACTTTTCCTGCTTATGTATTTCCTATATCTGAGATTTGCACCGAAATACGGGTGGATTATTGTTGTTATGCCATTGCTTTATATGCTGAAGCTTCATTATATGATTCCGATTGTGGTAGCTGTATTCGTAGGACCGGTTGGAATCGTTCCGGTTGTTTTCGGAATTATTTTCTATTATTTTACTGTGCATGTAAAGGATTTGGTTGCACTGCTGGCAACTGCCTCAGAGGAGGACAGTATCCAGGGCTTTTCCTATGTGTTAAACGGTATGATGCAGGATAAGCAGATGCTGTTAACCATTGTTGTATTCATATTGGTGATTGCGGTTACATATGTTATTTATCGTCAGTCCTTTGAATACTCATGGATGATAGCAATCGGAACAGGAGCAATATTAAGTATTATACTGTTCTTGGTCGGAGGAATTGTACTAGAAGCAGATATTAATATTCTGATTATCTTCCTTGGAACCGTTGGCGGTGCATTGCTGGCAATCATTGCACAGTTCTTTAAGGGTGTGCTGGATTATAGCCGGACAGAGGTCGTGCAATATGAGGATGATGATTATTATTACTATGTAAAAGCCGTTCCGAAGGTACGGGTGGCAGAGCAGAATGTGGAAGTTAAGAAGATTAATGAACAGCGTTCCCATCAGGAGCGTGTAAAACGGTCTTAAACCGGAAAGTTTTGTTTTAACCTATAGGTATAAGGATTCGGGACAGGAACAGGCAGGACAGGAGTAGGAAGTATGGAAAATATCGTTAATGTATTTAGTGATTTTTTCAAAACCATATATTTTCCACACATTCAGGTGACAGATGTACTGGAAATTATTATTATTTCCGTTGTGTTATATCAGATTATCGGATGGTTCAAGAAGTCCAGAGCATGGACATTGTTTAAGGGAATTGCGGTGCTGGCTATATGCTGGTTGCTTGCTGCTATTTTTGAATTGAATACCATTCTTTGGATTTTTCGTAATACCATTAGTGTCGGCATTATTGCCATTATCATTATTTTCCAGCCGGAGCTGCGAAAGGCGTTGGAGCAGCTTGGTAAGCAGAACTTTATAGCTACGTTGTTTGATAGCAGCAACAGTGAAAAGAAGGAACGTTTTTCTGCTAAGACTACAAACGATCTGGTAAAGGCTACCTTTGAAATGGCAAAGAATAAAACCGGAGCCTTGATTGTCATTGAACAGAATGTAGGACTTGGGGAATATGAGAGAACCGGTATTCCGATTGATGCCATGGTATCCAGTCAGTTGCTGGTAAATATATTTGAACACAACACTCCGTTGCATGACGGAGCTGTTATTATGCGAAATAATCGGATTGTTGCGGCAACCTGTTATCTGCCGTTATCCGATAATATGGAAATTAACAAGGAACTGGGAACCAGACATCGTGCCGGAATCGGTATCAGTGAGGTGTCTGACAGTATGACAATTATTGTATCCGAGGAGACCGGCGATGTTTCGGTAGCGGTCGGAGGCGAATTGTATCGGGGACTGGATGTGGATAATCTGAGGAAAAAGTTATCCTATGTGCAGAATAAGTCACTGGATGTAAAACGGTTCAAATTATGGAAGGGTAAGAAAAATGAAGGAAAAACTTCTTAAAAACTGGGGTCTGAAATTAATGGCAGTCCTAATTGCCTTTCTGGTATGGTTTTTGGTTGCCAATATTGAAGATTACACAGTTACGAAGACAATTACAGGGATTCCGGTTGAGTTATTGAACGAAGATGCCATTACGAAGCAGGATATGGTCTACGAGATCGAACAGGGAAAGACCGTTGACATTAAAGTAGAAGGACGGCGTTCCATTATTGAAAAACTGACGGTGGAGGATTTTGTTGCAACAGCAGACCTTTCCGAGCTGTCTATTACCAATTCCGTTCAGATTGTAGTGGATGCAGTCAGTAACTCTGTCCGTAAAGAAGTGAATATATCCGTTGTGGATAGCATGATGAAGGTGTCCATTGAGGAACGTGGGGAGGAGAAGCTTCCGATTGGCATTGTTACTACCGGTCAGACACAGGAGGGATATGCGGTAGTTAGTACAGCGGCAACTCCGAATATGGTGACGATTACCGGTGCTGCAAGTACAGTAAAAGATGTTAAGACCGTTCAGGTGGTGGTTGATGTGGAAGGATTGAATACCAGCATTACAACAAGGGGCGAGCTGCAATTGCTGGATGCAGACGGAGAGATTATTGACAGTGAAAGAATCCAGACCAATCTTTCTACGGTTAGCGTAACGGTGTCCATTCAGAAGACCAAGGAGGTTCCGATTCGGATTGAAACCTCAGGCGAGGTCGCAGAGGGATATGCGGTGGCAGGTGACATTGAGTACCAGCCGACCACAGTTTTAATTGCCGGTGATGAAGGAACAATCCGCTCTGTCGGCGAAATTGTAATTGATAATATTGATATTACAGATAGAAATGCAGATTACGAGACAACCGTAGATATTAATAGCTATTTGCCGGAGGGAATTGTCGTAGCAGATAAGACGCAGGAAATAGCAATTAAGGTAAATATCGAAAAACTAGTAGAGAAGACCTTAACCGTAAAGCCATCTGACATTCGATTCACAGGAAAGGCAGCTGAACTGGGCTATATAATTGCGGAAGACGAAGAACCGATAGAAGTCACAGTGATAGGACTTAAGCGGGATGTAGATGCCTTGTCGGTGGATAAAATAAATCCGACGGTGGATGTATCAGAAATGCTGGAGGAGGGTACATACTCAGCAACAGTTATGATGCAGGAAATCGAAGGAATCCAATATAAGGATGACACATGGAATACAACGGTTACGGTTACAAAGGAAGAAGTAACGACAACCGAGACAACAACAAATACCTCCAGCGAAGCTTCCACAGGAAGCACAGCCGGAGGTACTACAGAAAGAACTACGGAAAAAAATACCGAAAGAAGCACACAGACAAATCGATAATTAACACTCTGTCTTCCAGAAAAAGGCACTGTATGGCGGCAGTTCGCTGCCTCCGCCAAAATCATGAGTTTCTCCACTGATTAAATCAATTGCCTGTCCGGCTCTGGCATCAAAGTGTGCCGTATACGGAGCCTCGTCTGCATTGATTGCAACCAGCACCCGTTCCCCTTCACATTCACGTTCAAAAATGCATTGTCGATTGGTTAATACCAGAGACTTAAATGCACCATAATTTAATGCTTTGCTCTCGCGTTTGGCATGTGCAAGCTTGGAAATCCAAGCGGTCAGTTCATTTTCAACCGGAGCGTCAAAGCAGGCACGCAGAGCGGGGTCACCTTCGCTCTTATTTGCTTTTGCTCCCCATTCACTGCCGTAGTAAACACATGGGATACCCGGCATACCGAATGCCATGGCATAAATCAAAGGCAGATGCTTCTCATTCGTCAAATTGCTGGCAATACGGCTGACATCGTGATTATCAACGAAGCTCAACAGATGCTTTCCCTTATAGAGCGTCCAGTTCTCAGGACCGAATTGACGTAGCAGGGAATGAACAATTTCAAACATATTCATACTGTTGAAACTGGAGAACAGTCCCTTGTAGCATTCATAGTTCGTAGCACTATGGCACATATCATCATTGACGAACTGGTTATAGTCTCCGTGTAACAATTCCCCTAATAAGAAGAAGTCCGGCTTTACCTGATTGGCAAAGCTGCGAAGCCGTTTCAGGAAATCCTTGTCCAGACAATAGCAGACATCCAGACGCAAGCCATCAATATCAAATTCATCCACCCAGCCCTGTACGCAGGAGAGGATATGCTGAATGACCTCTTCATTCCGAAGATTTAGCTTCACTAAATCATAATTGCCCTCCCAGCCTTCATACCACAAGCCGTCATTGTAATTAGAGTTACCGTCAAAGGCAATTCTTGCAAACCAGTCCTTATAACGGGAATTTTCACGATTCCTAAGCACATCCTGAAATGCCCAGAAGCCTCTGCCGACATGGTTAAATACACCGTCCAAGACAACCTTGATACCTGCTGTATGCAGAGCGTCGCATACAGTCTTGAAATCCTCGTTAGTACCTAACCGGCAATCGATTTTCGTATAATCGCGGGTATTATAGCCATGTGTGTCCGACTCAAAGACCGGGGAAAAGTAGATGGCATTTACTCCAAGCTTCTGCATATGCGGAATCCAGTCAATTACCTTTAGAATCCGGGAAGTAAGCACGCCGTCATTTTCAAACGGGGCACCACAGAATCCCAGAGGATATATCTGATAGAATACACTTTCGTAAGCCCACATAATTATGTCCTCCATTTGTAAATTTTTGTACTGAAAATAGTATAAATATATGTAAAACATTTGTCAACGTAGATTGACAATAAGTATACCGATTGGTATACTTATAGATATTATAGAATTGATGGGAGGATATAGCTTGGAGGATAAGGCGGATAATCGTGAAAAAATCCTTGCCTGTGCAATTCATTTGTTTTACCAGAAGGGCTATGATGCCGTCGGAGTGCAGGAAATCGCAACCGCGGCGGGTGTCACGAAGCCGACCCTGTATTACTATTTTAAGAGTAAGCTGGGACTGCTGGAGGCACTGCTAAAGGAATGCTGTGAACCACTTTGTAGCCGCTTGGAGACAGTTGCGGGACAGTATCAGGGCGAACCGGGCGAAACCTTATATAATCTTGCCTGTGCATTCGTAGATATTGCAAAGCAGAACCGGGAGTTATACTTTCTGCTGCTGAGCCTGAATTATTCAGCCCGTGAAAATGAAGCATTTAAGGCAGTATCTCCGTATATGAAGCGGATGTTCCGGGCAACCACTGACTTCTTTCTTCGGGCGGGAGACCGGCTGGGAAATATGAATGGCAGACAGGAGCAGTTCGCAATCAGTTTTCAGGGCGTTATCAGTCATTACATTCTGGTGATGGACGAGCGTGGTATATCACCGGAGGAAATGGCAGACCCACATGCCATCCGGGAGCTGGTACGACAATTTATGTATGGAATCTATTCGTGACGGATATGAATAAATGTGTTGGAAGGAAGAGAGGTAGTACAATATGAATGAAAAGTTACAACGTTGGATTAATTGGATTCAATATGATGAATTAATGGAAGGAAAGAATAATAATCCCGGAAAGCTGTTGGGATTGCATGACTATTATAAGGGACAGGTATTGACAACCTATAAACCGCATGCAGTAAGCGTAAAGGTAAGGAGCGTTACCGGAAAAAACGAGCATGAGCTGGAGGCAATCGGAGAATTGGGCTTTTTTGGTTTATATCTTCCGAAGAAGACCTATAAGAAATATGTATTAGAGACCACATATGAGGATGGAAGTGTTGTAACTCTGGCAGACCCATATGCATTTGAACCACAGATAAGTGATATGGATATTTATCTCTTTGCCGAGGGAAATCATTATCAGATATATGAAAAGCTGGGTGCTCATCCGATGAAAATTGACGGTGTAGAGGGTACATACTTTGCAGTGTGGGCACCAAACGCAAGAAGAGTCAGTGTTGTCGGTGATTTTAATATGTGGGATGGAGCCTTGCACCCGATGAATATGCTGGGAGAATCTGGAATCCATGAGCTGTTTATTCCGGGTGTAAAGGAGGGAGCTGTCTATAAGTTTCAGATTTTAACCCGGTTTGATGAGGTTATTTATAAGGCAGACCCATACGGAAATTGTTGTCAGTTCCGACCGGATAATGCATCGGTAGTAGCAGATTTGAATAAGTATAAATGGAAGGATGCAAAGTGGATTACCAAGCGTCAGGAAACCAAGCGGACAGATTCGCTGCGGAAGCCGATGGCAGTATATGAGATGCATCTTGGTTCTTGGAAGAAAGCAATTGAAGACAGTGACAATGGCTTCTACTCTTATCGGGAGCTGGCACCGATGGTTGCTTCTTATATTAAAGAAATGGGATATACCCATGTAGAATTAATGGGAATTGCAGAGTATCCGTTTGACGGTTCCTGGGGCTATCAGGTTACCAATTATTATGCACCGACCAGACGATACGGTTTGCCGGAGGACTTTATGTATTTTGTGGACTATATGCATAAGAACGGCATCTATGTAATTCTCGACTGGGTACCGGCACATTTCCCGAAGGATGCCCATGGCTTAGGACGTTTTGACGGTATGCCTTTATACGAACATCCGGACCCAAGACGCGGAGAGCATCCGCATTGGGGAACCTATATTTTTGATTTCGGAAGAAATGAGGTTCAGAACTTCCTTGTGGCAAATGCCCTGTTCTGGCTGGAAAAGTTCCACGTAGACGGCTTACGGGTGGATGCAGTTGCTTCCATGTTGTATCTGGATTACGGTAAAAATGATGGAGAATGGCTGCCGAATAAAAATGGCGGAAAAGAAAATCTGGATGCCATTGCATTCATGCAGCATTTGAACCAGACCGTAGAGGACAGAGTACCGGGTGCTTTAATGATAGCAGAGGAATCTACTTCATGGGCAGGAGTAACGGCACCGGCTTCCATGGACGGTCTTGGTTACTTATATAAGTGGAACATGGGCTGGATGAATGATTTCTTAGAATACATGAAGCTGGATCCGTATTTCCGGTCATTTAATCACAATCGGCTGACCTTTAGTCTGATGTATACCTATTCCGAGAATTTTATTCTTGTGATTTCGCATGACGAGGTTGTGCATCTGAAATGCTCCATGCTCTTAAAGATGCCGGGAACGATGCCGGAGAAATTTGCAAATCTTAAGACTGCATATGGATTCATGTACGCACATCCGGGCAAGAAGCTTTTATTTATGGGACAGGAATTCGGTCAGGAGCGTGAGTGGAGCGAAGCAAGAAGTCTGGATTGGTATGTACTGGAGGAGCCGGGACATAAGGGCTTGCAGAACTTTGTAAAGAAGTTAAATATGCTATATAAGAAATATGATGCGTTCTATTATAATGACTGTGACCCAATGGGATTTGAATGGATTAATTGTAACGATAACGAGCATAGCCAGATTTCCTTTATCCGACGCGGCTCTAAGGCAGAGGATCAGTTATTGGTAGTCTGCAATTTCACACCGGTAGAGCGGAAGAATTTCTGGGTCGGTGTTCCTTGCGAGGGAACTTATACGGAGATACTAAACTCAGATGCGAAGGAATTTGAAGGAGAAGGCAGAGTCAATAAGAAGCCGCTGCGGGCAGTCCTTGGTGAGTGTGACGGTAGGCAGCAGCACATTGTATTTGATTTGCCGCCGCTTTCGGTTGTGGTATTTAAGTATGATTATAAAACCGGAAAATATATACCGGAAACTAAATGCGGGAAAAATAATCACCCGAAAATAAACGGTAAGTAGGAACAGAATTAGACCGACCTCATATACTATAATGATATAGTAACAGTGAGGTGGCAATATGGCAGCAACGATAGTGATTGATGCAGGTCATGGAGGCAGTGATGGTGGAGCTGCCTATAATGGTCGGTTAGAAAAAGATGATAACTTAAGATTGGCACTGGCGGTTGGAAAGCGACTGGAGGAGGCTGGATATAACGTAGTCTATACTCGAACAGAAGATGTTTTTGATTCTCCTAGCGAAAAAGCGAGAATTGCAAACCATTCCGGTGCCGATTTTTTTGTGTCATTTCACAGAAATTCCAGTCCGTATGCAAATACCTACAGTGGGGTTGAAACACTGGTATATAGTGACAGCGGTGTGCGGGGAGAACTGGCACGTAGCGTAAATGAGGAATTGGAAAAGGCAGGTTTTAAGAATCTCGGTGTGACAGAGCGAAAGAATCTGACAGTTCTTAAGCGTACACAGATGCCGGCTATCTTAATTGAAGCGGGCTTTATTAATACAGATGCCGATAATAAGACCTTTGATGAAAACTTTAGTGCCATTGCACAGGGGATTGCAACCGGAATTGAGCGGGTAGTGGGAGGAACTACACCATCCACAGGCGGAGAAAGCGGTAATCGATACCGCGTGCAGACCGGGTTGTTCCGCCGTTACGGAAATGCACAATTCATGCTGCAGCAGTTGATAGAAGAGGGGTATGAGGCGGAAATCCGTGAGCGGGGAGAATACTTTGCCGTTCAGGTCGGAAATTATCTGACACCGGAGGACGCAAGAGAAGCCCAGACGCAGTTGCGGAATCTGGGCTATGATACATTAATTGTAACCGGAACCTAAGACAGTTGGTTTATAGATTTTCAATCTGCCAGTCAATCGGAGTTAATCCATGCTCGGTTAAGAATTGATTCGTCTGGCTGAAATGATGACAGCCAAAGAAGCCGCGATATGCCGATAATGGGCTTGGATGCGGGGCCTTTAGAATCAGGTGATTCGGATTGTTTAGCATAGCTGCCTTGGTCTGAGCCGGCTTTCCCCAGAGCAGGAATACGATAGGACGGTCCTGTTCATTCAGGATACGAATGGCAGCATCCGTAAATTGTTCCCACCCAATGCCCTGATGAGAAAATGCCTGATGGGCACGCACCGTTAGCAGGGTGTTTAACATTAACACGCCCTGTTGTGCCCATTTGGTAAGATAACCGTTGTTCGGTATGTAGCAGCCAAGGTCTGTTTCCAGTTCCTTGTAAATATTGACTAAAGACGGAGGTATATCGACACCCGGCTTTACGGAGAAGCATAAACCATGCGCCTGTCCTTCTTCATGGTATGGGTCCTGCCCTAAGATGACAACTTTAACCTCATGAAGCGGAGTCAGGTGAAAGGCGGTAAATATTTCTTCGGATGGTGGATAGATAATATATGTCTTGTATTCCTCCACAATGCGATTATATAAGTCCCGGTAGTAAGGCTTTTTGTATTCCGGACGCAGGGCTGCGTCCCAGTCATTTGTAATCTGTGCCATAATAATTCCCTTCTGATAGTAGATAGTAGTTCTGTTGATTCTTACTTGTAGGTTAAGTGGCTTCTTGTCTGGCAAGCAGTTGTCCGGGGATATAGCCATCCCAATCCTCTGCCGGTGTGCAGTAGGTACGCAGCCGCTTTTCAAAGAAGGATACCTTATCCTGCTGTTCGTTGATGGCAGATACGGTCATAGTACCAACCGGAAGTCCCTCACACGAATAAATGGTAAGAGACATATCGGGGCGAAGAATCCCTTTTCCGACATCTCCGATTAAGACAGGCGGAGCAGAGGTGGTTTGTACCTCGTCAATATAGAAAATGACAGAGGAATCCCGATGAAGCGCCAGCAGGCGTTCCTTTGATGCTTCATATCGCTTTTGCTGTTCAAGCTCCTCCGGTGTGGGAGGTGATTTGAATAATCCCATAGCAAATTTCCCTTTCTGTAAGTATTCTTATAGGTAAATACCTGCTTGCAAAGCCCGCATGAAAAGTATACCATTTTTTGAATTAATAGACAATGCCGTTTGGAGCGGAGAAAAATGGAAAAACAGGTTGAAAAAAGTGAAAGACAAGAATAGAATAAAGAAACGGTGACAAGAACACCCAAACGGATACTCAGGGAACTTTAAAGGAGTATAGATAGAATGAAGGAATACGGAACAGAAATAAAGAAGGAGCAACCTAAAAAGTCCAAGCAGATGGATATGCTGCATGGAACACTGTGGAACAAAATTTTGCTCGTAGCAATGCCCTTAGCAGCCAGCAGCATTTTACAGCAGTTATTTAATGCGGCAGATATAGCGGTTGTGGGACAGTTTGCCAGCAGTGATGCTCTGGCGGCAGTCGGCGGAAACAGTGCGGTTATTAATCTGTTGATTAATCTGTTTGTGGGGTTGTCGGTTGGTGCAAATGTTGTGATTTCCAATTATATAGGACAACAGCGGAAGGACCGATTACAGTCGGTGGTTCATACGGTTATGCTACTTGCAATCGTCAGTGGAATGTTCATGCTGATTTTAGGACAGGCTGCAGCAAAGCCGGTACTGGAAATGATTCATACACCGGATAATATATTGGATTTAGCAATGCTGTATCTGAGAATCTATATGCTGGGAATGCCGTTTATTATGGTTTATAATTTCGGCTCTGCGATTCTCCGCAGTATCGGAGATACCAAGCGACCTTTGATATGTCTGATTGTATCCGGCGTTGTAAATATAATTTTGAATCTGATTCTGGTTATCGTTTTTAAATTAGATGTTGCCGGAGTAGCAATTGCAACGGTAATTTCCAATGTGGTCAGCTCCGGAATGGTAATTTATATTCTGATGCATGAGGATGAAAACATCCGGTTTTCTCCTAAAAAGCTTGGATGGAACGGACATGATTTATGGAAGGTAATGCGAATCGGAATGCCGGCGGGAATACAGGGAATGGTTTTTTCTCTTTCAAATGTACTGATTCAATCTGCTATTAATGGATTTGGTTCAGATGCAGTTGCCGGTTCTGCGGCAGCACTGAATTATGAATATTGCTCGTATTTTATTATTAATGCCTTCAGTCAGACGGCAGTTACCTTTACAAGTCAGAATTACGGTGCAAAGGAATATGAACGGTGCAAGAAGGTATACCAGCTGTGTATGATTATGGGAATGAGCTTGTGTGGGATTTTTAGTCTTATATTGGTGGTAGGCGGTCCGATATTTATCCGTTTTTTCACCGTTGACCCGAACGTAATCGAATACGCATTGATTCGTATGCGGCATGTTATGTTTTTAGAGTTCCTGACCGGTACTTATGAGGTATCCGGGGCGGCATTGCGGGGGATGGGATATTCCCTTCTGCCTACGATATTTACGATTCTGGGGTCCTGCGGGTTCCGGATTGTATGGTTATATACGGTATTTACGAAGCTGCCAAGCTTTGACTGGCTGATGAATGTATATCCGGTTTCATGGATTCTGACAGGAGCTGCCATGATACCGGCATATCTTTTGATTCGCAGAAAACTGTTTTTGTCTGCACCTATCGGAGAAAGCTAGAGGTGGAATATGATACAGAGAGAGAATGAAAAAAAGGAATCAGATAAGCTGATAAGGAAGGAAAAGCAGATGTCAGAGGCATTTATCACAAGTGCATTTCTGGCACTATCCGGTGGATTTCAGGATGCATATACTTATAATACCAGAAATGAGGTATTTGCCAATGCACAGACCGGAAATGTAGTGTTGATGAGTCAGCATTTTATGAAGGGCGCATGGCTGGAGGGCATCCGGTATCTGCTTCCGCTTATAGCATTTGCTGCGGGTGTGTTCTGTGCGGAACAGATTCAAAATCGGTTCCGGTACGCAAAGCGACTGCACTGGAGACAGGGAATTTTGTTGTTGGAAATTCTGATATTGTTTGGAGTCGGCTTTATGCCGGAGCAGTTGAATATGGTTGCAACCGTACTGGTATCCTTTGCCTGTGCAATGCAGGTACAGACCTTCCGGAAGGTGGGCGGCTATTCCTATGCAAGTACCATGTGTATCGGTAATCTGCGAAGTGGAACGGCAGCACTTTCTCTCTATATAAGAGAGAAACGACCGGAGCAGCTAAAGCAGGTACTTTATTATTTCGGAATTATTCTGCTGTTTGCAATCGGTGCCGGAATCGGTGGTAATCTGTCCGGCATTTTGGAAATGTATACCATCTGGATCTCATGTGGACTATTGTTAATCAGCTTTCTGCTGATGTTTTACGAGAAGGTGGGATAGACGAGACAGAAGAGAATCTTCACCTGTAGAACTAGGGTGAGATGAAGATAGAGTGGGGTATAAGGATATTGGAAAAGAAGAAGTGGTGGTATCCGGTATTGTTGGTAATCGGATTTGGATTGTTAATAGGCTTTGTAATGCCAAAGGATGGGGTCTATGGTTCTGTGACAGATTGGTTTAGTCAGCATGTGGCATTGGCAGAAACCATCCGTACTGCCTGTCTGGAGCAAAAGACACTGTTACCGACCATGCTTCCGTTGGGCGGAGGCAGTAATGGATTTCAATTCGCATATTACGGTTATTTAAGACCGGACATTTTGCTTGGCTGCCTGTTGCCGCAGGTGCCAATGCTTTATATTATGATAGGATATATGCTGGCGGGCTATCTGGCAGCTATTTTGTTGTTTTATAACTGGTGCAGCAAGGAGCTGTCCAGTCCGGCATTTGCATTTCTCGGCAGCATTCTGTTTATGACTGCAAATTGCTTCTTTCAGACCCATCGGCAGGTCATGTTCATTAATTATCTTCCATTTCTGGTACTTGTATTGTTGTGTATTCAAAGAAAGAAATATCCATATATAGGAATATTGCTTACACTCATGCTGTTCCACAGTTTTTATTATATTCTGCCGATTCTTGTTGTATTAGGCTGGTACTGGTATCAAAAAGTGGGAAAAGAATTTCTGCGTCCGTATCTGGTACAGGTGGGAAGCGGAATCGGAATGGCAGCCCTGCTTCTGGTGCCGACAGCTCTGGTAATTTTAGAACACCGCCGAACATCAGCAGATGCAATGAATCTGGAAACGGGGGTCTGGGAGCCGCATATGGAGTTCTTTTTATACAGCCCATACGGAATGGGAATGACGGTCCTTTGCCTGTATCTGCTGCTATCCGGACTTGCAAATCAGAAGTATCGAAGAAACAGTCTTTGTATGTTGTTGGTTATCAGCTTAGGCTGGTCGGCATATTTGCTAAACGGAACGCTCTATGCCAGAGGGAAGATTATGGTTCCGTTTCTGCCGCTTCTGGTTTTGCATTGCGTGCGTATTTTGCAGGATAATTATCAGAATCAGAAACGATGGAGGCAGTGGCAGTTCTTAATTATAGTAGGTATCATGCTGTTGGCGAAGCTTCTGGTGGGGTATCGTCTGGGAATCGGAATCTGCGTAGATGTGGCAGTTTTGTTTGTTATATCTGTGCTGCTCCGGGTTCGACCTGCGTGGAAAGGCTTGTACGCACTGTTATTAATTATGCCGGTAATTTTTTACATCCAGACAGGGAGAACAGAAGATTATGTAAGTGTAGAAACAGCGAAGGAGCTGGAAGCATGGCAGAAGCAGGAATATACGGTGGATACAACGGATGCCCGGTATCGTGCCGATACTTTATATGAATATCTGAATACAAGTAACCGTGTAAATGCTCAAATCAACCGGCGAAGCAGTATGTATTCTTCGGTTACGAATCAGGCATATTCCAATGTGTATTATGATTATCTGCAAACGCCAATTCGAATTAATAATCGTGTCGCGATTGTGACAGAACAGAACCCATTTATGCTGCAATTCATGGGTGTCCGTTATCTGGAAGCACGAAAGGGACAACTGCCGTATGGATATGAAGCGGTGGAAAGCCGGGGAGATTTAGTGCTGGGAGAAAACGAAGGAGTACTCCCGGTTGCCTATGGTGTTTCCGGACAAAATACCATACCGGAGGCTCAATTTGAAACCGCAGATGCAAATCAGAAATTAGAGCTATTAATGAAGCAGACCGTAGTAACGGATGAAGCATACGATAAAAATGCAGCAGACATGGAAGAAAAGGAAGAACCGATTTATGAAATAAAGCAGACGGTAGTTGACGGTCAATTATCCGGGCTTCCGGAGGGGTTAGATATTCAGAAAATATCGGAAGATGCATGGCTCATTTGTGCGAGTAAGACGCAAAGCCTGACCTACACATTGGATACCGCCAGTCAGGATGAGCTTTTGCTGCTGCAATTTGATGTGGTAAATAAGGGAAAGCAGGCGGTAGTAATTGATATTAACAATATTCGAAATAAATTATCCGGCAGTCATGCACCGTATCCAAACGGAAATACAAGATTTCACTATCAGTTTGCCGGAACCAAGGAGCAGCCGCTTACAAAACTGACAATTACCTTGTCAAAGGGAACCTACGAGCTTCGGAATCCAAGCTGGTATCACTGTCCGGCAAGTCTGTTGCAGGAAAAGGAATATCAGACCGTAGAGCCGGATATAGACTTGGAAACGGAAAACAGCTTATTTGCCGGAACTATTACAATGCCGGAAGCCGGGTATCTGGTAACATCGATTCCGCTGCAACGGGGGATGCAATTGTATGTTGACGGAAAAGCTATGACACCGGAACGTGTGAATCTGGCATTTGCCGGAGGGTATCTGTCTGCGGGAACCCATACCGTAAGACTGGACTTTACGCCACCGGGATTGTACTGGGGAATGGGAATCAGTCTTGCAGGATTTTTTGTTTATCTCGGACAATTGGGGTATTGGTATCGAAGAAGGGCAAAAGAAAAAGGAATTAAAAGCGAAGCCGATAGGAAGTCACAGTAGCGAAGGGAAAGTAAAAAAACACAGCAAATATATAAGAAAATCAAGGATTAGAGGTGATAAATAAAAAAGGATGGCTATAGGTATAGGCTATAGCCAACCATAGAAATCCCATATTAACACTTTTCAATATTAGTTGTTATAATAAGAACCATCAAATCACCAAGGAGCGACAGGTAAATGACAGCATTCCTCTTTGGTGAGGATACCCTCCTAAAATGGTTATCGATTTTATTACATGGTAAACCGATAGGAATAGTGGTATATAGGTTACAATTGGAAAGGATATAGTATGATACGATTGGAACAGGTAAGCAAGACCTTTTATCTGCGGGATAGGCAGGTAGATGCGTTGAAACAGATTGATTTGAAAATTGAAGACGGAAGCATTTTTGGAATCATTGGTTCTTCCGGAGCAGGAAAGTCTACGCTGGTGCGATGTCTGAATCTGCTGGAACGACCAACCTCCGGAAAGGTATATCTGGATGACGTGGAGCTGACAGCATTAGGACAGGGAAAGCTTAGAAAGGAACGTCAGAAAATCGGAATGGTGTTCCAGCAGTTTAATCTTCTGGCACAGCGAACCGCCCTAAGAAATGTATGTTACCCACTGGAAATAGCAGGGGTTCCCGCAAAGCAGGCAAAGGAAAGAGCCATCGAGCTACTGGAAATGGTAGGCTTGAAGGACCGAATGCAGAACTACCCGGCACAATTGTCCGGAGGACAAAAGCAACGGGTAGCAATTGCAAGAGCCTTGGCAACAGAGCCACGATACCTCTTATGTGACGAGGCAACCAGTGCCTTGGACCCGAATACAACCAATTCGATATTGGAGCTGTTAAAGGAAATTAACGAGCGGCTGGGTGTTACCATTGTGGTAATCACACATGAGATGAAGGTGGTTGAAAAGATATGTACACAAGTAGCTGTATTAAATGACGGAAGTATTATTGAAGAAGGAACGGTACAGGATGTATTCCTTTCACCGAAAACCAAGATTGCACAGGAAATGATTTATCCGAAGCAAAAATATGATGTCAGAAATTACAGCGGTAAGGTCTTCCGGTTAGCCTTTGGAGGACAGGCATCGACAGAACCGGTGGTTGCCAATCTGGTATTAAAGTGTAATGCCCCGGTAAATATCTTAGGTGCCAGCACCGAGGATATTGGGGGCAGAGCCTTTGGACAGATGCTGTTGGAAATTCCGACAGATGAGACAGTACAGGCAAAGGCAAAGGAATATCTGGATTCCATTGGAGTTCACTACGAGGAGGAGAATAGAGATGACATTTAATCAATTAGCGACGCTTCTCTGGGAAGGAACCCTGGAGAGCTTGTATATGGTATTGCTGTCAACGGTCTGCTCTTACATTGTAGGTATTCCGCTCGGCGTACTGTTATTTGTTACAGATAAGAATGGAATCTGTAAATGCAAACCGGTAAATGTTGTGGTAGGTGTGATTGTAAACCTGACACGTTCCGTACCATTTATCATTTTACTGCTTGCGATTCTGCCGTTTACCAGAATGGTGGCGGGTACTACAATCGGAACAAATGCAACGGTGGTACCGTTAGTCGTAGCAGCAATTCCATTTATAGCACGAATGGTAGAATCTTCGTTAAAGGAAGTGGACCAGGGTGTAATCGAGGCAGCACAGGCAATGGGCTCCAGCCCGATACAGATTATCTGGAAGGTGCTTTTGCCGGAGGCAAGACCGTCCCTGCTGGTAGGTGCAACCATTGCATTTACAACCTTACTGGGATATTCTGCCATGGCAGGCTTCACCGGTGGTGGTGGCTTAGGTGCCATAGCCATCAATTATGGATACTATAGATACCAAGCCAATATCATGTGGGCGACTGTATTAGTACTGGTTATTATTGTCCAGGTATTTCAGGAGTTAGGCATGTTTATTGTAAATAAAACGGATAAGAGAATCCGCAACTAGAAAAGGAGAGACAACTATGAAAAAGAATGTAACTAAGAAATTAGCCGCTGCATTTCTTGCAGCATTAACCATTGGAACCCTTGGATTAACCGGATGCTCCGCAGGAGCCGGTAACGGAAATGCATCTGACAGTACAGATACTACAGAAGGAACACAGGATGCTGATACCCAGAGTGATGCACAGGCAGAGGATGATAAGGTGATTAAGGTGGGAGCCAGCGTTACCCCTCATGCAGAGATACTGGAGCAGGTAAAGGATACACTTGCAGAGCAGGGATATACCTTGGAAATCGTAGAATATAATGATTATGTGTTGCCAAATACAGCATTAGAGGCAGGAGACTTAGATGCTAACTTCTTCCAGCATCAGCCATACTTAGATGATTTTAATGCAGAAAACGGTACACATCTGGTATCGGTAGCAAAGGTACATTTTGAACCATTTGGAATCTATGCCGGCAAGACAGACAGCTTAGATGCATTGCAGGATGGTGCAACGGTAGCAGTACCAAATGATACAACAAATGAAGCAAGAGCACTTCTGTTACTGGAAGCACAGGGCTTAATCAAGTTGAAGGAAGATGCAGGCCTGACCGCAACCGTTCTGGATATTGAAGAAAACCCTAAGAACCTTGAAATTCAGGAAATTGAGGCAGCACAGTTAGTACGGTCTTTACCGGATGTGGATATTGCGTGCATCAACGGTAACTATGCCGCAGAAGGTGGCTTGGATGTAGCAGATGCAATTGCTGTAGAAGCTTCTGATTCTTTAGCTGCTGAGACTTACGGAAATGTAATTGCAGTAAAGGAAGGAAACGAGGATTCTGCAAAGACAAAGGCACTGGTTGATGCAGTATTAAGTGATAAGGTAAAGCAGTACATTCAGGAAACTTACGGAAATGCAGTAGTACCTGTATTCTAATCAGACAAAACAGGCAAATAGAACCATTTCAAAAAAATGAATAGCGTTTGTAGGAGAATTGATTTATAATAGCCCTAAGAAGATTAGAGGATAAAAGGTGAATTCGACTATGAACAAGAAAGCATTAATCGCAATGAGTGGTGGCGTTGATTCTTCGGTAGCCGCACTTCTGATGAAGGAGAAGGGCTACGAGTGTATCGGTGTCACCATGAAATTGTATGATAATGACGATATAGGGATTTCAAGAGAGAAGACCTGTTGCTCCTTAGATGATATTGAGGATGCAAGAAGTGTAGCCTTTCGTATTGGAATCCCTTATTATGTTGTGAATTTTAAGGAGGATTTTAAGGCAAGGGTGATGGACCCGTTTGTAGATTGCTATTTGCGGGGAGAAACACCAAATCCATGTATAGAATGTAACCGGCATTTAAAATTTGAGCATTTATATCAAAAGGCACAGGAGCTGGATTGCGATGTGATAGTGACCGGTCACTATGCACAGGTTGTAGAGGAGGATGGCTGGTACTCGCTTCATAAGGCGGTAGATTCCTCCAAGGACCAGAGCTATGTACTGTATTCCTTAACGCAGGAGCAGCTGGCACATACACAGTTCCCATTGGGAAGTATGACGAAGGAGCAGGTACGGGCAATCGCACAGGAGCATGGATTTATCAATTCGGCAAAGCGGGACAGTCAGGATATTTGCTTTATTCCGGATGGTGATTATAAGAAATTCATGAAGGAAAGCTATCAGATAGATGTGGGTACAGGAACCTTTGTGGATAAAAACGGAACGGTATTAGGTACGCATCAGGGCTATTACGGATATACGATAGGACAACGGAGGGGGCTGGGAATTGCAGCCGAGCATCCGTATTATGTGGTAGATATTTGCCCGGAAAAGAATCAGGTGGTGTTGGGAAGCAACGAAGAGCTGTTTCGTTCTGTATTAGAAGCAAGGGATTTTCACTGGATTCATGAGGCACCAAAGGAAACAGAGCTGGTACAGGCAAAGGTGCGGTATCGGCAGCAGGCACAGGATGCCTATGTGCAGTGCGTGGATAATGAGCGGGTACGGGTTCAGTTTGCAGAGCCGCAGCGGGCAATTACGAGAGGACAGGCAGTTGTGGTATATCAGGGAAATGTGGTTCTCGGAGGAGGAACCATTGCGTAGCAGTTGGTTTTCAGAAAAAGATGTGGTATACTTATGGATAGATGTGAACAATTAGTGGAAGCATTGTTAAGCTGGTATCCGGAGCATAAGAGAGATTTGCCGTGGCGGAAGGATAGAGAGCCGTACCATGTGTGGTTGTCTGAGATTATGCTGCAGCAGACCAGAGTAGAAGCGGTGAAAGAATATTATAAACGCTTCTTGGCGGCTCTGCCGACGATAGAAGCTCTTGCACAAGTAGAAGAGGATGAACTCTTAAAGCTGTGGGAGGGGCTGGGATATTATAACCGGGCGAGAAATCTGAAAAAGGCAGCAGGCATGGTAATGGAGCAGTTCCATGGAGTCTTTCCGGACACATATGAAGAGATTCGTTCTTTGGCGGGGATTGGTGATTATACGGCAGGGGCAATCGGCTCTATCTGTTTTGATTTGCCGACACCTGCTGTAGACGGAAATGTTCTGCGGGTCTATACCAGAGTGATGGAGGATGCATCCAATATTGATAAGCAGACAACAAAGCGGGCTGTCCGGGATGCACTTGCAGCGGTATATCCGATTGGACAGTGCGGAAGCATGACGCAGGCTTTGATGGAGGTCGGGGCAACTGTTTGTGTACCGAATGGGGCTCCAAGGTGTGAACAGTGTCCGCTGGCAGAAATTTGTCTGGCATATGAACATGGAACATGGTCGCAGTATCCGGTGCGGGCGGAAAAGAAGGCACGCCGTAAGGAGGATAAAACGGTGCTGCTTCTGCAATGCGGAGAACGAATAGCAGTCCGGAAACGACCTGCAAATGGGTTGCTGTCCGGTTTGTGGGAATTTCCCAATGTGGAAGGACATTTGAACCAGCAGCAGGCAGCCGATACAGCCGCAGATTGGAAAACACAGCCAACGCAGATACAATTAGAATATCAATATACACACATTTTTTCACATGTTGAGTGGAGAATGACTGCCTATTATTTGGTATGCCGGCAAATGACCCCGGAGTTTCAATGGGTGACATTAGAGGAAATGCAGGAAAAGGTGCCGATACCTTCGGCATTTCGACCATTTCTGGAGCTGTTTGACCGGAAGGAATCGGGGAATTAAAGCATAAATAGGCAGGTACTCAGTTGTGACTGGCTATGATACAAGAAGGTTAATAACCACTTGTGAGAATTGTAAAATCAGGGAATTGGGTTAGAAAAATAATAGATGGTATCTAATCTGAGGAAACGAGTTGGTTTGGGGATGAAATTCGTAACGCTATCGTATCCGAAAACAGAAAGAAGAAACATAGTATTGCTATTAAGAAGATGCAGAAGCAGGAATGGAATAGGAATAAAAAGGGCTTTGTCAGACGGAGTGAGATAAAAGTATTAGTAAGCAAATGATTATATGATTTGATATATAATTTATATATGATTTTATATATGAGTTAAAAAGAAAATTAGTATAAAATTAATACAAAGGACTATTAAAATTAGCGGCAGATATGACAGAAACATAAATAAGGAGGAGTAAATATGCACAGACCGACAGGAGAAACGGTATTAATGTATGGATTTAAGGATCCACAAAGAACAAGAGAATTGCAGTATATTATGGTGCAGATGGGGATTCGGGTTAAGACGATTCATGATGACCAGTTAGGTCAGACAGTAGGTTATCTGGCAGGTGTTAAAGATATGGAGGAGAATCCAAATCCGGAGCAGTACCCACCATTTGAAAAAGAGGTTATGGTAATGCATAATTTCAGTATTACCAAGCGAATTGATATGATGTTAAGCAATATCAAAAAGCGGGGACTGGAAGGGATTCCGTTAAAATGTGTACTTACTTCTACAAATAAGAAGTGGACATTTTATGAGCTGGCAAAGGAATTAGAAAAGGAACATGCCATGATTTTAGAAGGAAAAATGCCGGGACAGGCAGAAGAGAAGGCACCAGAGGAAGAAAGCCAGAGCTAAATAGTTAAATACAAAATGGAAAATAAATGGCAGGAGAAAGGATAGCAGATTATGAAACAGGAGTTAATTATTGTACTGGACTTTGGCGGACAGTATAACCAGTTAATTGCAAGAAGAGTCAGGGAGTGCAATGTATATGCGGAGGTACATCCCTACACAATAGCATTGGATAAAATTAAGGAAATGAATCCAAAGGGCATTATATTTACGGGAGGTCCGAACAGTGTATATGCAGAGGATTCTCCGCGTTATCAGAAGGAAATCTTTGAACTGGGTATTCCGATTCTGGGTATCTGCTACGGCTCACAATTGATGTCTTATATGCTGGGCGGAACCGTTGAAACAGCACCGGTCAGCGAATATGGCAAGACAGAGGTAGCGGTAAATAATAATTCTGTTTTGTTTGGGGATGTGGAGCCAACTACAATATGCTGGATGAGTCATACCGACTATATTGCAAAGGCACCGGAGGGCTTTTCAGTGACGGCTCATACACCGGTATGTCCGGTAGCGGCAATGGAGTGTCCGGAGAAGAAGCTATATGCCACACAATTTCATCCGGAGGTTATGCATACACAGGAAGGTAAGAAGATGTTAGCAAACTTCGTATATCAGGTCTGTGGTTGTAAGGGTGACTGGAAGATGGATTCCTTCGTGGAGCATACCATTCAGGAATTGAAGGATAAAATCGGCACCGGAAAGGTATTATGTGCCTTGTCCGGCGGTGTAGATTCTTCGGTAGCGGCTGTATTGTTATCCAAGGCAGTCGGAAAACAACTGACCTGTGTATTTGTTGACCATGGACTTCTGCGAAAAAATGAAGGTGATGAGGTAGAAGCTGTATTCGGACCGGAAGGACCATATGATTTGAACTTTATCCGCGTCAATGCACAAGAGCGTTTCTATGAGAAATTAGCCGGCGTTACCGAACCGGAAAAGAAGCGGAAGATTATTGGTGAGGAATTCATTCGCGTATTCGAGGAAGAAGCAAAGAAAATCGGAGCGGTGGATTTCTTGGTACAAGGCACCATTTATCCGGATGTTATTGAATCCGGTTTGGGTAAATCGGCAGTAATAAAATCCCATCATAATGTGGGCGGTCTGCCGGACTATGTGGATTTTAAGGAAATTGTGGAGCCGCTTCGGCTTTTGTTCAAGGATGAGGTTCGGAAAGCAGGCTTGGAGCTTGGCATTCCGGATTATTTGGTATATCGTCAGCCGTTTCCGGGACCGGGTCTGGGTATCCGGATTGTCGGTGATGTTACAGCAGAAAAGGTGCGTATTGTACAGGATGCAGATGCCATTTACCGGGAGGAAATTGCCAATGCCGGAGTCGATAGGCATCTGGGACAGTATTTTGCAGCATTAACGAACATGAGAAGTGTTGGCGTTATGGGTGATGAGAGAACCTATGATTATGCGGTTGCCTTGCGGGCAGTTACAACCTCGGACTTCATGACTGCCGAGAGTGCCAAGATACCATGGGAGGTATTAGAAAAGGTAACAAACCGAATTGTTAATGAAGTTAAGGGGGTTAATCGGGTGCTGTATGATTGCACCGGGAAGCCACCGGCAACGATTGAGTTTGAGTAAGGTACAAGAGCCAAGAAATGCTGAATTTAAGGCGTTTCTTGGCTCATTTTTGGTTGAGTGACAATCAAATGACAATAATTTTAAAAAATCATATGAGGCATGCTCAACTTATTGTTCGTCTTCCATATTAAGTGTTGACTCCCAATTGTCGTTTGTTCCATTGGCAAGTGCACCGCGATATGCTGGATGAATCTCCCATGAGTATCCACGATCACCTACATTTGCATTTAATAAATATGGTGATTCATCATAATATACACGTTCTATTTTGCCGGATTCATTACGTTTTCTTCCGGTTATAAATCCAATTTTATACAAAAAATGGGCTATCTGATGAAAATCAGCGGTGCACAATTTCTCACAATTTGCTTGATATATGCTTATATTCATATTTTGTTGTATATTCTTAATTTTAGTATGTAGCTCTGCGGTTGAATAAACATATCGTTCGACGGTTTTACTTTGAAATTCTTTTTGTGTTGGAGCCATTCTAACTAACAAATCTTGTAGTTTTGGAAGCTGATTTACATATTCATTGACTAAATCTTTTAAACGTTCTTGAGAATAAGTTTCCAATATTGCTAAAAAGCAAGAAGAATCTATAATGGTAATTTTTTTACGATATGCTTCTTCTGCAATGCTATGACATAATTTTACCATATCTCTTGGTTTGCGTCGTATTAATGAGTATATTACTCGATGTGTTGGAGCATTTGCCCAAACACGAGTACTTTCGTCAAAATGTGGGATGAAAATAAAATTTAAATACTTTACTATGTTATATTGCAATGTCTTTGGGTCTGATGTATTTATTTCATCAAAAGGCTCGTTAAAATATGCACAAATGCGTTTGGCTAATGCTTTCATGATTTCTTGATTGTTCCACTGACATTTTATTAAGGAACTTTCAAATTTGTCGGAAAATTCTTCATTTCTTATCATTTCATATACATCGGTACGTAATGCTATACGGACTGAAAGACCATCCATATCGCTAGTGATATCACTTAATGATAAGAGTAGACTTTTTATTTTTAGTACATCGGAGGCTTTGCCTTGCCAATCTAAGTCAAAATCATCAAAAAAGAGGCGAACTTTTTTGTTGGTAATCATTCTTTGTAGGGAACGATGTTCTCCGCAAGAATCAGATTCATTATCTAAGGAGATATATTTATCATACATTGGCTTTAGAATTTTTGCAGAGCGTGAAATGAAATCTCTTGTTGTGTATCCCGTGTCATATGCCCATCGCAATGCTTTTTCATAATCTTCACCCATTACAAAACTCATATGTGAGGCAAGATTCATGATTACAAGTTTGCTTATTGAACGTTTCCATAAGGTTTTAAGTTGGTATAAATTTTCAGAATTTAATATTTCTGAATATAACTCTGACAAGTCATCTAATCTGATCCATATTGGAACTATATCGGTATTGGAAGTTTCGATAAATGCCATTTTTAAAAGAGCAGATTTTCCAGTCCCTTTTTCGCCAGTAACTATTTGTAATTTTATATCAGACATAACATCTTCGTATTGTAAGGTTTTATAGTAGTAAGATGTCAATCTTGAATTATCTTCTTTTCCTGCATCTTCATGTCCGAATAGTTTTAGTCGATTATCCTTTTTGAAGGTTTCATAAGTTGAGTTCATAGTTTATCTCCTCTTTTTTTTAATATAAAGTGTAAATATTGTGAGTAGAGTGTTTTTACTTCGGTTTCCTTTTTCTCTTCACATAAGAGAAATCAGGAAACAGGCCTTTTAACAATTCAGCAGTTTCTTCTGCATCGTCATCCTCACTCATATTCTGAATTAGTAGCTGGTCGTCATCATCAAGATTCAACGAAACAGTATACTCTTTATTTGGGACTGTTGGGTTCATTGGATATTTTATCTCTTTGAGGTAATACTCTGTTTCAGATATTTCATCATTTTCCAGCTTGTCTCGTAAACGAGCCCAGTATTCAACTATCTTTCGGAAGCTATCAAGGTATTCTTGTGGACGGGGACCGGCACTTGGAAGCCGCTCTTCAAATTTGAAGCATACTTCTCCATCTTTCATAGTAGG
>ERZ827108.191-NODE-191-length-102426-cov-10.861318_pt1 | contig 102426 bp, 108 predicted proteins | sample MGYA00519921_ERZ827108 | MGnify/ENA primary metagenome ERZ827108 (study PRJEB31778, sample SAMEA3449258) | human gut metagenome | biome: human gut; feature: human-associated habitat; material: faeces | place: United Kingdom | collected 2010/2012 ... | reverse complement strand
CGTAGACGATACTTGGACGGTCGCGTCCTGGAAAATTATTTCAATGCCGGCTTATGTAGCTGTTCAGTAAAGATTTTTTTGCTGAACAGTTTTTTTATTATATAATTAATTAAAAATAAATAAATTTCATAAATTAAGGGGAATTTTAAATTGATAAATAAAATTACACATAAAATTCTTGAAGGAAATAAATTGTCAAGGGAAGATGATATTTCTTTTCTTATAAACGGAAGTTTATCGGAACTTTCTAATGGTGCAGATGAAATCAGAAAAAAATTCTGCGGTAATCATATTGATCTCTGCACAATAATCAATGGAAGAAGCGGACGCTGTTCTGAAAACTGCAAATATTGTGCACAGTCGGAACATTACTGTACTAATATTGAAGAATATGAATTTTTAAATGAGGATAAAATTGTTTCTGTATGTAAAAGTGTAGAATCAGATGGAGTTCATCGCTTTTCAGTAGTAACCTCAGGAAGAAGTCTTTCGGACAAGGACTTTACCAGTGCTTTGAAAGCATATAAAAATATGCAAAAGGAATGTAGTAATATAGAACTTTGCGCTTCTCATGGTTTGCTAACAGAAGAACAGTTTAGAGAACTTAAAGCGAGCGGAGTTTTCAGATATCATGCCAATATTGAAACATCTAGAAGATTTTTTCCGCAAATATGTACAACTCATACATATGATGATAAAATTGCATGCATAAAAGCTGCTCAGCGTGCTGGACTAAGTGTTTGTTCTGGAGGTATTATTGGCTTGGGAGAAAATTGGGAAGACAGAATTGATATGGCTTTTTCTTTACAGGAGCTTGGAATTGAATCTATACCAATTAATGTTCTTATACCAATTAAAGGAACTCCTTTGCAAAATCAAAAGCCATTGTCAGAAGACGATATAATCAGAACTATAGTCATTTTCCGTTATATAAATCCTACTGCATATATACGTCTTGCCGGAGGCAGAGCGCTAATGCAGGATAGCGGCAGACATGCATTTCATTCAGGTGCAAATGCAGCTATTACCGGAAATATGCTTACTACTTCGGGAAACAATATAAAACAAGATCTGGAAATGCTCAGTGATGAAGGCTTTGACATTTTAAGGGAAATTAAAGTATAAAAAATACAAAGGCAGAGTTTATTCTCTGCCTTACTTGATAAATGAAGGTGTCTTATGCAAATAAACAGATTATTTGAAATAGTATATATACTTCTTGAAAATAAAATTGTAAAAGCCGGTGAACTTGCAGAGCATTTTGAAGTATCCGTCAGGACTATTTATCGTGATGTGGAAACGCTGTCGCAAGCGGGAATTCCAATTTATATGAGTAAAGGAAAAGGCGGAGGTATATCCTTAATGCCTGATTTTATACTTGACAAAGCAGTACTGACTGAACAAGAAAAAGGTGAAATTTTGTCTTCATTGAAAGCGGTTAGTGCTTTGAGTCTTTCTGAAAGCGGTTCGGCATTGAACAAACTAAACAGTATGCTGGGAAAACAGAATGATGATTGGATAGAAGTTGACTTTTCTTCATGGGGATATTTTGAGAATGATGAAAATTATTTTAGTAAAATAAAGAAAGCAATTGTTGAAAAGCATGTAATAACTTTTATGTATTCAAGCTCAAAAGGTGAAAAAATTTTGCGAACTGTTTTGCCGCTTAAACTTGTTTTTAAAGGTGCGGCATGGTATTTGTACGGCTATTGCAGATTGCGTGAAGATTACAGATTTTTTAAAATCAGAAGAATAAGTGAGCTTTCATTATCGGAAGAAATTTTTGATATGTGTATTACTGAAAGTATACTTGGCAAAAAACATTTTGATGTTAGCAAATATATAAAAACAAAATTCAAAATATCTTCTGAAATGGCGTTTCGGGTATACGATGAGATAAGTAAATTTAAAATTGATGAAAACGGAGATTTTATATGCGAATTGTTTCTTCCTGATATAAATACAATTTGTACTTATGCAGCGTCTTTCGGAGAATACTGCAAAATTTTGCTGCCTGAGCAGGCAGTAAAGGAAATGAAAAAACGTTTGAAAAAAGCTTTGCAAAATTATATATAATATGACACACAGATGTCATATTAATTGATGTATAATGTGATTATAAATTTAGAAAAGAGGTAATCACTATGAATTATGAAATTGTAAATCTTAATGAGAAAATTATTGCTGGAATTACGGCAAGAACCGGCAACAGCGATCCGGAGTGTCAGAAAATAATAGGCGGTCTATGGCAGGATTTTATGGGTAAAGGCATATGGGATTCCATGAAAAACAAAGCGAATGAATATTGTATCGGTCTTTATTCTGATTATGATTTCAGTAATATGACCTATGAGGTTACAATCGGTGCTGAAGTAACCAAAGCAGATTCAGAGCTTAAGGTCAAGAAGATTCCCGGAGGAAGATTTGCATTGTTTAAGATTAAAGGTGATGTTGTTAAGGATGTTGCAGAAGCTTGGGAGAAAATATGGACAATGCCGTTGGAAAGAAGCTTTACCGGTGATTTTGAAGAGTACATAAGCAATGAAAATGGGATTGCCGAAATAAATATTTATGTTGCGTTAAGATAATCCGGAGCAATAAAATTGAGAATTTTGTAAATATAGTATAAAAGGACGGAGGTTTACCGTCCTTTTTTATTCATATTTTTCTGGATGCTTTGACTTTCTTTTATAATTTTTTCTGTCCGTATCTGCAATACGTGTAACTGGATTTATTCCTAACCAGCTTCGTCTTTTGATTTCGTCAACACGGCGTTTTTCCTTTTTACTTAATTTTTCGTATGGTATAAATTTTTTCATGTTTATTCTTCACCCGCCTTGAAATTATAAATCGGTTTTAAAATGTCGTTGATTTCTGCTGTTTCTTCTATATTGCTTACAATATCTTCAATAGGTTTATATGCCATGGGGCATTCATCAAGTGTTTGTGAGTTGACCGATGTAGTAAAAATACCATTCATCTGTTTTTTGTACTCTGAAACAGTAAATCTTTCTTTTGCCTGCGATCGTGACATAAGGCGTCCTGCACCATGAGGAGCAGAAAAATTCCAGTCACTGTTGCCCTTTCCAGTGCAAAGCAGACTTCCGTCCCTCATATTGATGGGTATCAGCAGACGTTCGCCTTTCTGTGCAGATACTGCTCCTTTACGGAGAATCATATTATCAGTATCAATATAGTTGTGAATGGTAGTAAATTGTTCTTTGATATGAAGTCCCATGCCTTTTATAATTTCATCTGTCATTGCCTTGCGATTCAGTGCGGCAAATTCCTGAACAATTTTCATATCGTGGATATACTGTTCAAAAAGTTCATGTTCAGTATAAGCCAGATGTTTTGGAATATCAGTGCGTTTGGTGTTCACAAGCTTTTTAAGTTCAGATTGAATCTGTTTTTCTTTGCCTTCGGATTTAAGTTTTTTAATAAGAGCGTCTATTTCTTTTTGTGAGCATTTGTTCAGTTTTTTGTATGCCTGTTCCTGATAATATTTTGCCGTTTCAACTCCCAGATGGCGTGAACCGGAATGAATCACAATATATATACTGCCGTCACTGCCTTTGTCAGCTTCAATAAAATGATTCCCTCCGCCGAGAGTGCCTATGCTTAATTCAGCACGAATGGGATTAATATGTTCATAGCAATAAAGCTGAGTAAGGTCTATTTTTTGGCTGTATCTGTGAGCCTTGTCACGAATATTGAATCCTGACGGAATTTTTTCATAGATAAGTTTGTCAAGCTTTTGCAATTCAATGTGTTTTTCTTTAAGAAGTATGGTTTCCATACCGCAGCCTATATCAACGCCTACAAGATTAGGGATCGCCTTACCTGATATAGTCATAGTTGTACCTATAGTACAGCCGGTGCCGGCATGAACGTCCGGCATAATTCGTATATCAGAATTTTTGCTAAAAGGCTGATTGCATAGGGTTATAATCTGGGAAATTGCATCTTCGTCAATATTATCTGTGAAAATCTTTGCAGTATTGTATTTTCCGTTTAAAATAATCATAAATTTCCTTTCCGAATTTGCCGCAAAAAAATGCGCTCTGTTTATACAGAAGCGCATTAAATATTAGTATACAGCTATTTTACTGTACAAAAATATATTGCAGGCAAATTTCATGCTTCTGCTGTAATGTATTAATTTGTTTGAATTTATAAAATATACTTATATACATAAAATTCACCGTCCTTTCTTTAATATGTTTTGTATTATAACATTTGTTTTTTTATTTGTCAAGAAAAAAATGTAAAAATTATGGATAATTTAATTTTTCTATGTTATAATTGGAAATAAGATAAAAATTTGAAAAGACCTGAGTTAAGACTAAAGCAGAAAAAGATGTTAATAATAAAGATAAATATATGAAAGTGAAAAAATATAGGAGGAAGTATGTACGATATTATTATAATCGGAAGCGGACCGGCAGGACTTTCAGCGGCAGTCTATGCCGGCAGGGCACAGCTTAAAGCTGTTGTGGCTGAAAGATTTTATGGTTCGGCAGGACAGATTACCGACAGTGAACAGGTTGATAATTATCTTGGACTTTACGGTGAAAGCGGTTTTGAACTTGGAGAAAAATTTCGTAATCATGCATTGGCTTTTAATACTGAATTTTATGAAGGCGAGGTTGCTTGCATAAGTAAAACGGAAAATGTTTTTAGGGTTGAATTTTCTGATAAAAGTCAATTGGAATCAAAAGCTGTAATTTATGCGGCAGGGACTTCCCGACGTAAGCTTGAAATAAAGGGAGAATCTGAATTTACTGGTAAGGGCGTATCATATTGTGCGGTATGTGACGGAGCTTTTTACAAGAATAAAACAGCGGCAGTTGTAGGCGGGGGAGATACTGCTTTAGGAGACGCACTTCTGCTTTCCAGGATGGCTGAAAAGGTGTATCTGATTCATCGCAGAAATGAATTTAGAGGAAATGCGATGCTTCAGGAAAAAGTACGGAATACTGAAAATATAGAAATTATTTTAAACGCAGTACCGTCTGAAATTATCGGAGATAATAGAGTAAACGCTATGAAAATTATACGTGAGGGTAAAGAAGAAAAAATATTTACAGACGGTATATTTGTGGCTGTAGGAACAGTACCTAATTCGGGTTTATTGAAAGGTTTTGTAAAGCTTGATAAAAATGGGTATATAATTGCAGATGAGGACGGTGTTACTTCCGTTTCCGGATTTTTTGCAGCAGGAGACGTCAGAACCAAAAGTGTAAGACAGGTGATTACTGCCGCAGCAGACGGAGCAAGTTGTGTATATTCAGCTGAAAATTATATATTGAAAAATAATATTTGAAAGTCATAAAAAAACAGACATATCATAAAAGCTGATATGTCTGTTATATTTAAAATTGGTCAATATATTTTTGCAGATAATCTGCAAATTTACCGATATGAATGTCGTTAATTTTATTTCCTAATTAAGAAAGATAACTATTTTTCAGTAAAACCAAATCAAAGCAATTAATTTTATTGTCCTCGTATACATTTGCAATTTTTCCTTGTTCGATACTCAGGATTTCCTTTTTTATCAGATATTTTTGCAGCAATACTATATCGGCCACAGTAAAAGAACCGTCCATGTTTATATCGCCGAAAGGATAGTTCTCAGTTGTTTCAGGAACGAGCCATCCGCCGTCGTCTGCAATAAGACAAAGCATTTTTATTGTATCTCCGTAGTATACGTCATCTCCGTAATTTATTACAGTATCACGAACTTCTTCATGCCACTTAGAATTATCCCCGCATGCTGACGCTACAAGGAACGGCGCAGTAAAGCAAAGGTCATTGTAATCTTCGACAGGTGTACCGTCAGGCTTATACCCTGCTTTAATTTCCCACGGATCATTGCCGGTATCTTTTATCATAAAAGAATTTATTGCGTTAATAAAAGCAAGAGAGTCTTGGTTTTTATTTACTAAATAATCCATACCGATTCGCCATGGAGTACGGCAGCTGTTGTAATAGTAATATCCATCGTAATCGCTTTCAAGGAAATTAGCCGGTGAAGGAATATAATTTCCGGAAGAATCTCTTATAATGAAATCAGGAAGAAGTCCTGTTTTATACTCATCAACAAAAGTATTAATAATATCGTAGGTTGTATCATATACCTTCATCCAATTTTCATCACCTGTAACCTTGGCAAATACAGGAAAATACTGTACTATAAAATCAGAACTGCGGGTTGCTGAATAATAAGGATCTGATTTATCACATTCGGACACCCAATCGCCCAAAGCGACAGTCCAGTATTCATGATTTACATCATATTTCATAATATCATTTATAACGGCGATTGCCTCGGCATGATAGTCGATTTCTCCGTCGCTTCCCCAGACAGAATCTGCCAGCAGTAAAGCATAAGCGATATCCATATCGCCGTCAGTAGCAGAATCGCAGAATCCTTCGGTCATGCTGCCTTCATTTGCGCCGTCGATTAATTCAGTACCGTTGTCGCATTGCTGCCACGACATAAGATGAGAACCGATATCACTGGGGTGTGCTTTAAAAAAGCGATACATTCCGTCGAAATAATATTTTGCCTGTGTATCATATTCAGCCATACTGACCGTTATCAGCATTCCGTAGCCGTGAGCTTCGGATACAGTAACAGGGACAGAAACGTTGTTTCCGCTGTATTTTTCTTCGCTGTACCAAACATAATACTGTGTTTCATCAGATACGTAAGTATCCTGAACAAGATATTTGTTTTTCCAATTTTCATAAAATGCTGTTGTTTCTTCTGAAAGAACTGATGCTTCTGTAGAGTCAATTTTAGCTGCGGTACATGACATTGTCAATGAAGCTTGTAAAAATACGGGTAATGCTGTAAGGGCGGCTATTTTATGTTTTAATTTCATGTTTATCCTCCAAAATATTTTTTGTATGCGCATGAACAATTAACAAGTTATTACAGTAATTATATCATTTATGATAGCTTATTGCAATACTTATTGTAATATTTTTATAAAACCGTATATTTTCCGTTAGTCAGCAGATACTATATACAATCGCAAAAAGAAAAAGGAGATTATTATTATGATTGAACAGGATACAATAAAATTATTGAGAGAATGTGATGCAGGCATAAAAATGGGAGTATCTGCAATTGAAGAATCGCTGGACTATGTAAAAAGTGATAAATTAAAAAAATATCTGGAGGACAGTTATAAGGAAAATGATGAAGTAAAACACGAACTTCAAAAGCTGCTTGATGATTATCATGATGACGGTAAAGAGCCAAATGCAATGGCTAAAGGTATGTCATGGATCAAAACAAATGTTAAACTATCCGTTAACGAGTCTGATAACGCTGTTGCAGACCTTATAACCGACGGTTGTAATATGGGTATAAAAACATTAAATAAATATTTGAATCAATATGAGGCGGCTGACGAAAAATCTAAAAATCTTGCAAAAAAACTTATAAAGCTTGAAGAAAAGCTCAGAGATAATATAAAGGAATTTTTATAAAAAGAGATTGCTTTAGCAGTCTCTTTTATAATACCCGAAAACTTGACTTTTTTGCTGAGCGCTGGAGCTTATAGAATACTGTATGCAGCTTACAGGCGAATATAATTTTATGTTTCAAAAATAAAAATTTATGCATATAATGGTTACAGGAGGTGGTATCTTGTCACCATGCGAATTAACGGCTTCAATAACTGCATTTGCAAATATGTTTGCATCAAAGTTTAATAATAATGAGCTTGCGGTTTGGGGTGCAGTTTTTACACAGCTTGGAGATACTCTTGAAACAATTGCGGCACAAAGAGAATTTATTGAAAAATCCTGTAACCGCAAAAATGAAAATAACTGTTAATAGTAATTAAATGAGAGTATTTAAGAGCATATAATTTATTTCGAGGGACTAAGCATCGTTTATTGCCGGTAAGCGACGGGGATTAGATTTAATAAAACAAGTGAAAACAGTCAAAAAAGCTAAAAATTATCGCTTTTTGACTGTTGTATTTTTATGATTTATGTGTTAAAATATAAATAAGCTTGAAGCTTAAATTTTTTACAAATTTTGATGAAGGGAGAAAAATATGTACGACTACGACCTTATATTTTGGGGAGCAGTATTTGCTGTAATGGTTATTGCAGAGCTGGCATCTTTTCAATTGATCTCGATCTGGTTTGCCATCGGCGCTCTTGTTACATTCATAATGGCGTTGTGCGGAGCAGAATTAGGAATTCAGATGCTTGTTTTTACTGTAGTATCAATAGTTCTTCTATTGTTTACCAGGCCTTTATTAAAAAAATTTGCAGTAAAAAAAATTCAGCCTACGAATATAGAGCTTGATGTTGGTAAAACTGCTGTTGTTATTGAAGAAATAAACAATAAAATTGATACCGGACGTGCTAAGCTCAATGGGGTTGACTGGAAAGCAGTTTCGGCAGACGATTCAATAATACCAGAGGGAAGCATAGTAAGAATTGATAATATAAGGGGAACTAAACTTTATGTAACCCTTTATAAGGAAAAAATAAATTTATAATAAACGGAGGAGATTATGGAGTATATTATTTTAGGAGTAGTATTATTTATTATTATTGTTCTTGTAACGAGAATTAAAATTGTACCTCAGGCTCAGGTGTACATAGTTGAAAGACTGGGTACATTTTATGCTGAGTGGTCGACCGGTCCGCATTTTCTTATTCCTTTTCTTGACAGAATTGCAAAAAAGGTTTCTATCAAAGATCAGATAGTTGATTTCAAACCGCAGTCCGTTATTACAAAGGATAATGTTTCAATGCAGATTGATACGGTTGTATTCTTTCAGGTTACTGATGCAAAACAGTATGCTTACGGTGTGGAGCGGCCGTTGTCAGCTATTGAAAATCTTTGCGCAACAACGCTTCGTAACATTATAGGCGATATGGTTCTTGATGAAACACTGACATCACGTGACAGAATCAACAAGCAAATCACCGCTATTCTGGACGAGGCTACAGACCGTTGGGGTATCAAGGTAAGCCGTGTGGAACTGAAAAATATCCTTCCTCCTAGAGAAATTCAGGATTCAATGGAAAAGCAGATGAAGGCTGAACGTGAAAGCCGTGAAAAGATTCTGCTTGCAGAAGGTGAAAAGAAATCTAAGATCCTTGTGGCACAGGGTGAAAAGGAATCTCAGATTCTTCGTGCGGAAGCCGCTAAGGAATCAGAAATTCTAAAAGCACAGGCTGAAAAGGAAGCTATGATTTTACGTGCGGAGGCTGTAAAGGAAAAGAAGAGACTTGAATCTGAAGGCGATGCTGTGGCAATTTCCAAAGTTCAGACCGCTAAGGCGGAAGCTCTTGAAAGACTCAATGAAGCTAAACCTTCTGAAAATGTTTTAAAATATAAAGCACTTGAATATTTTCCGGAAATTGCTAACGGAAGGGCAACCAAAATTATTATTCCGAGCGAAATCCAAGGTATTGCAGGTCTTGCGGCAGGCGTTATGGAAACGGTTACAGATAAAAATATAACGGAAAAATGATTTGTTTAATCTGTACTAAAAAATAAATGTGGTTTTGTATGGAGTGGCATTTGTCACTCCATTTTTGTTTTATTTTATATATTTTTTGTATAAAATGCGAAAATTATTTTGCCCTATTGCAAGACTGTTTTTTATGTTGTATAATATAAATAAAGATAAAATTTATGTTTAAATTGTCAGAAAAAGTCGTAAAATTGTTTTATATGAACTAGATATTTGTTAATTAGTAACAAATTATTTACAATAATATTGGCTTTAATGACAATTTGTTAACTTTTTATATTCGGTTAATATAATTAATTATTTACTGCGCCGAATTTCATATAGAAAATATAAAGAATAAAAGAAAAATGTGTGTGGAGTTGACAAAATGGTATTTTCAAGTTTATTTTTTTTGTACCTGTTTTTGCCTTTATGCGTTATATGCTATGCGGCAACAAAAAAGAATAGGTACAGAAATGCTGTGCTTATTATTTTTTCGCTGATTTTTTATGCGTGGGGAGAACCTTTATGTGTATTTATATTGATTATAAGTGCGGCTTTAAACTATATTCTGGCTTTTGCAATTGATAAGTATCGTGGAAAACTTATGGGAAAGTTAGCGGTATTTTTTGCAGTGTTTTTTGATCTTGCCGTACTTGGAATATTCAAATACAGCGGATTTATTGCTGAAAATTTAAATGCTTTACTTCCGCTGAATCTTCCCGTACCGGATATTAAACTTCCCATAGGAATAAGCTTTTATACTTTTCAGATCATATCTTATGTAATAGACTGCCATTGGGAAAAGGTATCTGTTCAGAAAAGCTTTCCGAAATTTCTCATGTATGTATCATTGTTTCCGCAGCTTGTTGCAGGACCTATTGTGCGGTACAGTACTATTGAAAGTGAGATAAGCAGCAGACGTACAACTCTTGACGATTTGTCGTCAGGCGTTTCAAGGATAGCTGTTGGACTTGCTAAAAAAGTTATACTTGCAAACAATCTGAATATTATTGTTGAAGCATTTTTCGGAAGTGATATTAAAAATCTTTCGGTTACCGGCACATGGTATGCAGTAATAATTTATGCAATGCAGATATATTTTGACTTTTCGGGATATTCAGATATGGCGATTGGTCTGGGACGTATTTTCGGATTCCATTTTGATGAAAACTTTAATTATCCGTTTATCTGTAAAGACGTTTCAGAATTCTGGCAGAGGTGGCATATTTCTTTGAGTACGTTTTTCCGTGACTATCTGTTGTATGTTCCGATATTCGGCAAAAGAAGAAAATATGGCGGACTTTTTCTTGTCTGGTTTTGTACGGGACTTTGGCATGGAGCAAGCTGGAATTACATAATCTGGGGTCTTTATTTCGGTATGTTTATTTTTATTGAACAGCTTATCGGAAAAAAGAAAATGAAAAAAATACCTCTAGCTGTTCGTCACGTATATAATAAAATAGTAATTATAATCGGTTTTGGGATTTTTTATTTTGAAGATCTTTCAAGACTGGGAGATTTCTTTAAAAATCTGATAGGATTGAATTCTAACAGTTTCATTGATGAATTTACAAAGCTTTCAGTAACAAATAATTTATATCTTATCATTATAGCTGTTATCTGCTGTTTTCCTGTTGCTAAGGTTATACAGAATCTCGCAAAGAAAAATATTGGATTTTCATATACGATTGCCGCTTCTAGGGTTGCAGTAAATATTGCTTTGCTGCTTGTAAGCAGTATTTTACTGGTTGACGCTACAAATAATCCGTTTCTGTATTTCAGATTTTAAGGAGGACAGTATATATGGAAAATAATGATAGAGATTTTAAAATAGATGTTGAAATAAGACGCCAAAAGAAAAAGAAAGTAAAGAAACGATATACACTGAGATTTTTTAAAGTCCTTAATGTAGTCGCTTTTGTAATGACTATTTTTGTAATCGCAGTATGCATGATAATTCTTAAAAGACCTGAAATATCTGAAACGGAAAACAGAACTCTTGCAAAATGGCCGTCCTTTTCTATTTCAAAGTATTTTTCCGGAAAATATACTTCAGGAATTGAAGAATTTTATAATGATACAGTACCCGGAAGGGAATATTTTAAGGATCTGGTTTCTGATATAAGAGCACATTTCGGTATTGCTTCAAGCGAGGTTAAAATTCACGGTTCAATGGTAAAGCAGGACAGTAAACCAAAGGAGACAAAAGCTGAAACAAAAGCTTCAGATTTTGCTTCTTTGAAAACAAGCAATACTGCTGTTACTACCGTAAAAACCACACAGACTGCTGTCACTACTACAAATGATCCTCTTGATGATCCGAATATTGAAGGAGAGATCAGCAATAACATTTTAGTTTATAAAAACAGAGGAATTATGCTGTTCGGCGGAAGCTATTCAAATGGAGAATTGTACGCTCAGTATGTGAACGCTTTCAAGGAAGACCTCGGAGACGATGTAAATGTTTATTCAATGGTTTGTCCGACGCCCGTTTCGTACTATCTTCCGAAGAAATATTCAGATATGACCGGAAGTGAAGAGGATAATATAAATAATATTAATGATTATTTAAACGGCGTTGAACCGATTGATGCTTACGGTGCATTAATGGAGCATAAAGACGAGGATATTTTCCAGAGAACCGATCATCATTGGTCACAGCTGGGGGCTTTTTATGCAGCACAGGAATTTGCCGAAGCTGCCGGAGTGCCTTTTGCAAAGCTTCAGTCCTATGAAAAAGTTACAAAGTCGGGATATGTAGGTACTCTTTACGGTTATACCGGAGATAACAATCTTAAAAATAATCCGGAGGATTTTGTTTACTACAAGCCTTCAAATGATTATACTACTACTTATTACAGTACTGATTTGTCAGAGGAATGGGAAGGCAATTTGCTTATTAATCTTGATAATGTAGATCCGGTCAGTTGGTATCTTGTGTTTATGGGGACGGATCAGGCAGTAACTCATGTCAGCACTGACGTTAATAACGGCAGAAAGCTTGCTATAATAAAGGACAGTTACGGTAATGCGCTTGTTCCATGTCTGACAGGCTCATTTGAAGATATTTATGTTATTGATATGCGATATTTTGATGTGAATGCAGTAAGCTATCTTAAGGAGTGCGGAGTAACTGATTTATTGTTTGCTATGAATACTTTTAGCGCAACAGGCAGTAATTTTGAATGTATAGAACAAATAAGAACACAATGAGAATAAGTTAAAGGAACGGAGATAAGAATGAAAGAGTTGTCATATCCTTTTGACAGTGCGTATCTTTTAAAGAACAGAAGGAAAATCAAACGTCAGCTTGCAGATGATGGTACAGTACGGATAAGGAAGAAGATAGCAGTATTGGGCGGTTCGACTACAAATGATATAGTTTCCATGCTGGAGATTTTTTTACTGGAACAAGGAATAGAGTGTGAATTTTATCAGTCGGAATATGCTAAGTACTGGGAAGATATAATGTTTGCTAATGAAGAACTTCTGCAATTCAAACCTGATTTGATATATATTCATACGACAGCAAGAAATATTACAGAATATGATCTTGATATGAAGGCGTCAAGAGCCGAATGCGGCAATGCGCTTAACAGACAGTTTGAGCATTTTAAATCTATGTGGGAGCGTATTGAGGAGATATATAGCTGTCCGATAATTCAGAATAATTTTGAAATGCCGATTTACAGAATACTTGGAAATCGTGATGCTTGGGATTATCACGGACAGGTAAATTTCATAAGTCGTCTGAACATTATTTTTTATGACTATGCTTTAAATCATGAAAATTTTTATGTAAACGATATAAATTATCTTTCTGCATGCTGCGGACTGGACAAATGGTCTGAGCCTTCGTACTGGTACATGTATAAATACGCAGTGAATCCGCAGTTTATACCGGATCTTGCATTTAATATATCAAATATAATAAAATCCATTTTCGGAAAAAATAAAAAAGCTCTTGCTTTGGATCTTGACAATACGCTTTGGGGCGGCGTCATCGGCGACGATGGTGTTGACGGTATAGAAATCGGTCATGAAACGGCTGCTGCGGAAGCGTTTTATGCGTTCCAGAAATATGTAAAGGAACAGCAGAAGATCGGTGTACTGCTTGGAGTATGCTCGAAAAATGATTATGAAAATGCTGTTACCGGTCTGAATCATCCTGACGGGGTTTTAAAACCCGATGATTTTATAAGTATTAAAGCTAACTGGGAACCAAAGGATTCAAATATCGCAGTTATGGCTGAAGAAATCGGGATACTTCCGGAAAGTATAGTATTTGCAGATGATAATCCGGCTGAAAGGGAAATTGTATCAGGACAGCTTAATGTTCAGTCACCGTCTCTTGAAAATCCTGAAAATTATATCAAAGTTGTTGACAGAAGCGGATTCTTTGAGGTAACGTCCTTTTCAGATGATGATATAAACAGAAATGCTATGTATAAGGCAAATGCACAGAGAGTCAAAGTAAGCAAAAAATTTGAGAATTATGACGATTACCTTTTAAGTCTGGAAATGACAGCGGAAATTGAAGAATTTAAAGCCATTGATTTGCAGAGAATAACTCAGCTTACCAATAAAAGCAATCAGTTTAATCTAACCACAAAGCGTTATACTCAAAACGAAATTGAAAAAATCTCCTCAGACGGTAATTACATAACGCTATGCGGACGTCTAAAGGATAAATTCGGTGATAACGGTATTGTATCAGTGGTAATCGGCAGAAAGGAAAACGATGCTTTACATATTGATTTGTGGCTTATGAGCTGCCGTGTATTAAAGCGTAATATGGAATATGCGATGCTTGATTGTTTAGTATCGGAAGCGAAGCTTGAGGGTATCAGAAAAATATACGGTTATTATCTGAAAACAAAGAAAAACAGTATGGTTAAAAGTTTATTTTCAGATTTTGGATTTGAGAAAATAAGTGAAGATATTGAAGAAAATACTGTTTGGGAAATGGATATAAAAAATTATATTCCTAAAAATAATTTGATAACAGTAAAACAGACGCAAAAAGTGTAAAGGAGAAAACTATGAACAGAACAGAATTAAAGGAAAGACTTAACGAAGTGTTCAGAGATGTATTTGATGACAGCAGAATTATTGTAAATGAGAATACTACGTCTGACGATATTGAGGACTGGGACAGCCTGGAGCATATCAATTTGATAGGCGCTGTTGAACAGGAATTTAAAATGCGTTTTAAAATGAAAGAAGTTTCATCAATGAAAAATGTCGGGGAAATGATGTCTATTATTGAGGAAAGAGGAAAATAAACTTATAAGATATTAAACCGTGATCATGAAAATTCAATTGTCAATTTCGGTCGTTTATTCATATAATGCTTTGAAAGGAGTGTGAATAAATGAAAAAGAAATTATTGTCAGTTGTTATTTCTATGATTACGGTTTTTTCTTTATGTATTCTGCCTGTATCGGCAATGAGACCGGATTTGGACAGAGTTCACGACGGAATTGACGTAAGTGAGTTTCAGGGAGATATTGATTTTGACAGAGTTCATGAATGCGGTATTGAAGTAGTTTATATCAGAGCAGGTTCCGGCGATTATACAGATTCGTATTTTGAATCCAATGCTCGAAAGGCACGTGAATCGGATGTAAAATTTGGTTTTTACTTTTACGTTACCGCTCGTGATGAAGCGCAGGCAAGAGAACAGGCGATACGTTTTGCATCTTTGATCAGAGATAAAGACTATGACTGCCGTCCGGTAATGGATTTTGAGAACTTTTCCGGTTTGTCGATACGAGAAGTTAACAGGATCGGAACTGCTTTTATTGAAGAACTTCATAGGCGAAGCGGTATACTTCCTATGATTTATACCGACGCATATGCTGCCGATAACGTATGGGACGATGAGTTTAAAAAGTATCCGCTTTGGGCTGCTGATTATGATGTATATGAACCTGATATAACAAGAGTATGGAGAGACGGCTGGAGTGGTTTTCAGTATACTGATGCCGGAAGAGTATGCGGTATAAGCGGAAATGTTGACAGAGACAGGTTTACCGATACTGTTTATGTTACTGATGATGAGAAGGAAAACCGTCCTGACGGAGATTATTTCTATTATACTGTGGTTTCCGGTGATACTCTTTATAGTATTGCTACAAGGTATTCAACTACGGTTGAAGAGTTAACAAGACTGAATAATATTGAAAATCCAAATTTAATTTACGTGGGAGAAAGAATTAAAGTACCGTTTTAATGTATAAACCTCCTGTTTATGGAAAATAATAATATTGTATTTTGATAAACAGGAGGAAAAAATATGAACTTAAAAGACAGTCAGACCAGAATTAATCTAATGCGTTCGTTTGCGGGAGAAAGTCAGGCAAGAAACAGATATACCTATGCAGCAGAAGCTGCAAAAAGTCAGAGCCTTCATGTAATTGAAGCGGTATTTAAGTTTACTGCCAATCAGGAAAAAGAGCATGGAAAGATTTTTTACAATTATCTAAAGGAAATGACCGGAGAAAATATTACCATTGACGGCAGCTATCCTGTAGATATTTATGACGATGTTTTAAAGCTTCTGCGTTCTGCACAGCATAATGAATTTGAAGAATTTGAACCGGTTTATCCGGATTTTGCAGCAGTTGCAAATCAGGAGGGTTTTACTAATATCGGCGCCAAATTCAATCAGATCGCAAAGATTGAAAAAACACACGGCGACAGATTTGGTATGTTTGCAGATCTTCTGGAGCAGGGCAAGCTGTTTGTATCTGATGTTGAGGAAGAGTGGATGTGTTTGAACTGCGGATATGTTCACAAAAGCTCAGAAGCACCGAAATCATGTCCGGTATGCAGTCATCCTCAGGGATATTTTGTACGTCTGAAGCTTGCACCGTTTACTACTTTGTAGGAGGATTAAAAATATGGGAATAAAAGTAGATCATGTAAGAGGATATGAGGTTTTAGATTCCAGAGGTAATCCTACCGTTAAAGCTGAAGTACTGCTTTCAGACGGAAGTGTCGGCATAGCAAGCGTACCGTCCGGAGCGTCCACGGGAATGTTTGAAGCGGCAGAGCTTCGTGACAACGATTCAGGAAGATATAACGGCAGCGGCGTAACGCAGGCGGTAAAGAATGTCAATTCGGAAATCCGTAAGTCTATGATAGACGCTAAAACTATAGATCAAGGCAGAATAGACAGTATGCTTATTAACCTTGACGGAACAGATAATAAATCAAGATTAGGCGCTAATGCCATACTTGCAGCGTCTCTTGCACTTGCAAAGGCGGCGGCGTCTCATTACAAAATGCCGCTTTACAAGTATATCGGGGGAGTTTCAGCGGATATAATGCCGATTCCGCTTATGAATATTTTAAACGGCGGCGCTCACGCTTCAAATAATATTGATATTCAGGAATTTATGGTTATGCCTGTGGGTGCTGATACTTTCGCAGAATCTCTCAGAATGGGAACTGAAGTTTATCACAGTCTGAAAACAGTTTTAAAGAAAAAAGGTTTATCTACCGCTGTAGGTGACGAGGGCGGTTTTGCTCCGGATTTAAACTCAGATGAAGAAGCAATTGAATGCATACTTGACGCAATTGAACAGGCAGGTTACAATACCGATACTGTAAAAATTGCCCTTGACGCAGCAAGCAGTGAATGGTATAAGGACGGCAAATATTATCTTCCTAAAAGAGGAGTAACCTACGAAACGAATGAATTAATTTCATACTGGGAAGGTCTGGTTTCAAAATATCCTATTATTTCAATTGAAGATCCACTTGGAGAGCAGGACTGGAGCGGCTGGACTGATATGACCAAACGTCTGGGCAAACAGATTCAGCTTGTTGGTGATGACTTATTTGTTACAAATACTCAGCATCTTTCAAGAGGTATAAAAGAAAATGCCGCAAATGCTATTCTTATAAAGTTGAATCAGATCGGTACGCTGACTGAAACTCTAGATGCCATTAAAATGGCAAGATCGGCAGGCTACAGAGCGGTTATTTCTCACCGTTCCGGAGAAACGGAAGATACGACTATAGCAGATCTGGCAGTCGGAACAAATGCCGGACAGATCAAATCCGGGGCCCCTTGCCGTTCTGACAGGGTTGCAAAATATAACCGTCTTTTGCGAATCGGGGCAGAAAACGGTTTAACAAGATTTAATAGAATAACTGAATAATAAAAGGAGCAGCTTTAATGCTGCTCCAAATTTTTATTTGCCGGATTGTCAAGAATTTCTCCTTTTTCGGAAAAGCGTGAACCGTGACATGGACAGTCCCATGAATGCTCGGCACTGTTCCATTTTAAAGCACAACCCATGTGAGTACATCTTTTTTTTGAAAAAGTCATGAGATTTTTTATCGCTTCAAAGCCGTTTATTAATAGCTGAGGCTTTAGAATGCTTCTGGAAGGACTGAATATTTCTGCAAAATCTTTTTTCTTATCTGTGATAATATCACTTAGAATCATAGCGGAAAGCATTGCTCCTGTCATGCCCCATTTATTGAAACCGCTTGCAGTGTATAAATCAGGGGTATTTTTTGAATAATGTCCTATATACGGAATTCCGTCAAGGCTCATACAGTCCTGCGCCGCCCAATAATATTTTTCACGTGAATCAGGATAAAATTTGTCGGCAAAATTCCTAAGCTCGGACCAGCCTCCGCCTTGTTTACCTGTTCGATGTCCTCCGCCTCCTATAAGAAGAAAATCTTCATAATTTCTGAAAGACATTCCCGTATGATTTTCGTCAACATACATTCCGTTTACATTTTGTGCATTTTCCAGTGCAATAACGTAGGAACGATGCTGATAGAGCTTGAGAAAATAACTGCCGTGTTTATTAATAAACGGAAAATGAGTGGTAATGATTATTTTGTCGGCGGTTATTTTACCGGAATTGGTAATTGCTGTTTTCCCATTTAGTTCTCGGATAAAGGTATTTTCAAAGATATTTAAATCCTTTGCAATTGCTGAAATAAATCTCAGAGGATTGAATTGTGCCTGATCTGAAAATCGTACTGCTCCTGCCGTTTTAAAGGGCAGTGGAATATCATTGCAAAGCTTTGCTTTGTATCCTATTTTATCCAATGCGGAAACTTCATTTTCAAGTTTTTGTCTGTCATTTACTGAATATACAAAATTATCTTTTATTTCATAACCGCATTCAATATTTTTGCATAATTGAGCGTACTTATCAAAAGCCGCTTTATTAGCCTGTAAATACAGCTGTGCGGTTTCCTTATTAAAGCTTTTAAGAATTTTCTGATAGTTCAAGCCGTGCTGGAAAGTAATTTTAGCGGTAGTATTTTGTGTGACGCCGCTGCATATTTTCTCTTTTTCAGCCAGAATATAATTTATACCGTTTTGCTGAAGAAAATATGCAGTCAGTATTCCTGCAATTCCTCCGCCGATAATAAGCACATCTGTTTTTATGTCTTTTGTTAATTCAGGAAATTCCGGAAGTTCAGTATTTTGCTGCCATATTGATTTCATTTTAAAATTTCTCCTGTTTTTATTATATTATTTCTTTTATAAATTAATATATACAGGTAGAATTTTTTAAAGTCTGTCAGCTTATTTTTATAATTAATTTTTTTCTATTTTGTCTCTCAGGTCTGTGAGACTGCGGTTGCAGTAACACATTACTTCATACATAAGATGTACTCCGTAGGAAAAAGTATCGCCGTTTACAGGGTCTAAATCAGCACTGTAGGAAAGCACAAATAAAATTTCTTCAACACCTTTTGATATCCTCAGAGTATTGTCAAGCTTATTAATTACATCTACATTGGTCATATTTAAATTCCTTTCTGTTTTTTATTGACAACCCACGAAAGGAATGCTATAATAGATTTAGCAGATTCCTTTCGAGGGTTTGTTGTTGTAACGGTAACGCTTTGCTTGCGATGTGCGGCGTTATCGTTATTTTTTGTCCTGTGACAGAAGTAAATGAATGCCTTGCCTAATGGCTTCTGCTTTTGTAATGTTATTTTTTTCACAGTACTCTAATAATTTCTTATGCATTTCGTCATTAAGCCTTACTTTGACATCATTTACTTTTGGACTGTCAGTAGGTCTGCCCATTTTTTTGGAACACATATAGTCACCTCACTTTTGAGTTCCATAAATTTATCATATACTATTGTGTTCCAAAAGTCAATAGTTTTTTTAATCATAATTTTTTGATTTACCTATTGACATTTTATGGAAATCGGTATATAATAAATTTATAAGATTTTTATGTATACATAATCTTAAAAAAGAAACGGCAACGTATTATTGAGGTGGTAATATGTTGCTGTTTTCTTATTTTATACCGTATGGCATTTCTCATAATTAAATGGAAACTTTCATATAAATTATAAAACAATTATATGGAGGTATACTATGAATGAAATAAAAACTGAAACAGCGCCTGAAAATACTGAGACAACATCTGAAAATACACAGGAGCCTGTCGATTTAATTGAAATGGTAAGAGCTAAGCACAGTGAAGAAACTGTTTATAATTCGGAACGTATGAGTGATGTACTGTTTATGCAGCTGATTTTATGCGTCCTTTTAGTACTGGTATTTGCGGTAATTAAAATGATCGAAGGCGATACTACTGCATGGTTCGTATCTGAATTTAAAAGTATGACCAACGGAGCTGCGGAGGAATTTATAAAGCAGGCAGTCAGTAAGGCTATACAGTATGTAAAATGATTAATGTAAATATTGCAGGACTTAAAATCTCCTTTGAATTCGGTTTTTTTGCAGTGGCGGCGGTTTTCTGCCTTCTTGACGCTCCTGAATTGGCTCTGACTGCGGTATGTGCCTGTGTTATCCATGAGATCGGACATTGTATTGCCGCAGTTATTTCAGATATCAAAATAGAACAGCTTGTGTTCTGGGCAGGGGGAGTAAAAATGATTTCTTCTTCGTCGCTGAAATCGGTATACTCAGAAGTTTTTGTCCTTTTCGCCGGACCTTTTTTTAATTTTGCAGCGGCCTTGTTTTTTTATCTTACCGGTGCAGATTGGGCATTTTCAGTAAATTTGATATTAGGTTTATTTAATCTTCTTCCGTTTTCAAATCTGGACGGAGGAGCAGTACTCAGAAAAATTCTTGAGCACTATGAGTTGAACAGCAGTTTGATTATGAAGGCTGTGGCGATAAATTCGGCTGCTATTATAATTGCATTTTTTTATATTTTTAACACAGGCAATATTACAGGTTATATAACAGTTATTCTTTTGACGGTTTATGAATTCTGCTATTGATTCTTATTCTATTTTATTGTAAAATAAGAATATTAGACCAAAGTCATTTGTAGATCGTGCTGAGATAAATTCAAATCAATAATACTGCGGAAGGCCGCTCTGTATGGAGCAGCCTTCTTTGCCGTATACTTAAAATATGTGTTTCACACATAAAGCCTGGTATAATCAGACGAATGCCTTGGAAAATAGATGGGGAAAGTGCATCTTGAATTGAATAGTAGATAAAATGTTGAAAATTGTATCGTAATCTAAAGACTATAAATGGGAGGTGGGAAAATGAGAGATACCATTTTAATTGTAGATGATGAGGCAGACATTGTTTCCACTCTTGCAGATTATTTTCTGTATAATGACTATAATGTAATGACGGCAACAAGCGGCACAGAAGCCATTGAAAAAGCTGAAAGACAGCCGGATATCATTCTTCTGGATATCAATATGCCTGATGTGGATGGTCTGGAGGTGTGTGCCCGGATACGGGATTTTGTTAGTTGCCCCATTCTGTTCCTGACAGCCAGAGTGGAGGACAGTGATAAAATCAAAGGTTTCGGTATGGGTGGGGATGATTATGTTGTAAAGCCATTTTCCCTGGATGAGCTTGGCGCAAGAGTTGCCGCACACATCAGACGGGAGCGTCGCAGAGGAGAGACTCCGAAAGTCCGGTTTGATGATAAGTTGTCGATTGACTATACCGAAAGACGATTATACTTTGATAGCGAAGAAATTTCTCTTGCAAAAAAGGAGTTTGATATTATAGAGCTTCTTTCCAGCCATCCTGGGCAGATTTTCAGCAAAGAACGGATTTATGAACTTGTTTGGGGCTATGACAGTGAAGGAGAATCTTCTGTGGTAGCCGAACATATCCGCAGAATTCGCGCAAAGTTGGCGGCAAGAGGTACAAAATCGTATGTGGAAACAGTTTGGGGAGTGGGATACAAATGGGTAAAATGAAAGATTTCTTTAAAAGAAAATCTATTAAGACAGCATTCACTATATCTATGCTCGCCTGTATTTTTTCTGCGTTGTTGTTATCCTTAGCTCTATCAAACTTTTGTCAGTGGGGGCAGTCCAGATACTATAAAAAATATCAAATTCAATTTGGAGTATCCAATCCCGAAATGGTGATTGGATTTGATAAGACAGAAGGAAATATATCTTATCAGACGCCACTGAATTTAAAGGATCATTTTACGCCGACAGATCGAACTGTATATAATATTCTTGGATTTTTGAGTGTCGGTGTGTATCCAATTTGTTTTATTTTCTGTATTGCAGTCACCAGTGTTCTGTTTTATAAACGACAACTACAGGAGCCTATTACTATACTGGATCATGCCGCTGGTAAGATTGCCGAAAATAATTTGGACTTCAAAATCATCTATGATAAAGAGGACGAGCTGGGAAAGCTGTGTGTTTCTTTCGAGAAAATGCGTCAGGCGCTGCAGGAAAGCAATGAAGAAATGTGGCGGCAGATTGAGGAACGTAAACGGTTGAATGCAGCGTTTGCCCATGACCTGAGAACACCGCTTACGGTTCTGAAGGGGCAAATCGAGCTTCTGCGGAAATATGCGCCGAAAATGACAGCTGAAAAAGTGAGTGATACCTCAAAGATGATGTACCGGCATATTGTAAGGCTGGAAGAGTATGTGCAAACCATGGGGGAGCTGCAGCGGCTGGAGGATATTATGATTGTTCGGCAGCCTGTAACGATGGATGCGCTTTGCAGGCAGTTCAGGGAAACCGGAGAAGCCGTGTGTAACGGGAAAACATTTTTCTGTGAGGTTATTGGTGACGAGCATGTTGATTTGAATATAGACACTACCATTGTTATGCGGGTGTTTGAGAATTTGCTTGCCAACGCAGTGCGGTTTGCAAAGGAAAAGATTAAGGTATTGACAAAGTTGCAAGATGGTTATCTGTATTTGACTGTTTCCGATGATGGAGCTGGATTTGCGGAAAAGGATTTGGAGAATGCCACAAAGCCGTTTTACAAAACAGTGCGGGAAACTGATAACGAGCATTTCGGTATGGGGTTGAATATCTGCAAGATCCTTTGTGAGAAACATGGAGGATATATCCGACTGAGCAACCAGGACGGGGCGGTGATTACCGTGGCGTTCAGACAGTGACATAATATGTTACAATTAAATATCATTACTTTAGCAGGCGGTCATCCATTATTGGTGGCTGCCTGTTTAAGCATATAAAATGACGATTTATTTCACAAAATATTTTTAACAAGTAGATAAAAAGTTGAAAATCTCCCTTTATACTATACCTATCAGATGAGAAACCATCTGGAGAAAGGAGCTTTTTCAAATGAACAATTCTATAGAAATCAAAGGGTTGAATAAATTTTACGGAAAGAAGCAGGCACTTTATGATGTGAATCTTTCCATTCATCAGGGCATGTTTGGCCTGCTGGGGCGCAACGGTGCTGGCAAGACCACTCTGATGAAGACATTGGCCACATTACTTCAAAAGAAGGACGGAGAAATTACCGTGTGCGGCGTTCCAATAGAAAACGCCAAAGAGATTCGCAAGATTATCGGGTATCTGCCTCAGGAGTTTTCCATGTACCCATCCATGAATGTAGGGGAAGCCATGGAATATCTGGCAATCCTGTCAGGACTCAGTGGAGCAGAACGAAAAGAACGAATCAACGCACTACTCAAAAAAGTGAATCTGACAGAGCACCGGAACAAAAAGGTAAAAGCGCTTTCCGGCGGCATGAAACGCCGGCTTGGAATTGCCCAGGCGCTGCTCAATAACCCTAAGGTGCTGATTGTTGACGAACCTACCGCCGGGCTGGATCCGGAGGAACGTGTCAGATTCAGAAACCTGCTGTCTGAAATTGCCGAAGATAAGATTGTGATTCTGTCCACCCACATTGTAGGGGACATTGAAGCCACTTGTGAGGATATCGCCATCATCAACGAGGGCAGGGTCATCTATAACGGTACAGTAGATGAACTTTTGCAGGCAGCAGAAGGCAGAGTATTTACCATGACAGCTTCTAAGCGAGAGCTTCCAGAGCTTAAAAGGCAGCTTACCATCACCAGCATGCACACTCAGGGCAACAAGGTTCACATTCGATTTATTGCGGATACTTTGATGCAAGGTGCAAAGGCATGTGAACCGAATATTGAGGATGCATATATGCTGTATCTCCACTCCAGCGGCGTTCGCGAGATTTTGGGTGAAATTGGGGGTGAGTGGTAATGCTATTGTTGCAGGAAATCAAAAAAATTGTAAAATCCGTTCCATACTTGATTTTCGTTGCAGCTGTTGTGATCGGCCTGTTCTCTCAGGGGGTATTCCGGTTTCATGAAGATCTCCTTGAGGAACCACAGCCGGGCGGCAGTTACGGATTTAAACATGAGGAAATAGCAGAACAGATTATGCCGGCTGCGTTGAGAGACCTGTTGACCGAGTTTAGTAATAATAATTATACGACGTATCCCATTGGATTTATCAAGCATGTAAAGCTCAGCGAAGACAAGCAGGAAAGAATGGCCGAAATCCTTTCTGAGATTACAGGGAATGATAAGGAAAGAATTTTGCAGGAAGTAGCAGGGATTACGCCCGGCGGTTCCGACAATTATACCTTTCAAATCGGCGGGGATGGTATGCAGCAGGACGGCAATGGAGGCTTTACCATAAGTTCGGATGATAAACAGCAGAGCAGTCCTGAAAAGATGACATTTGCAGTAAGGGATGATATGGACTATGCCCGATTTAAAGAGCTGATGGGGCAGGCGGACGATCTTCTGGGCGGTGGTTCCAACTACGCGGTGGATTCGCTGATTGGGTACGGAACGGTTCCTTTGACCTATGAGGAGGCAAAAGAGCAATACGACCTTGCGGTCAATTCCGATAGAGTGACCGGCGGCTATGCCCGTCTGTTCTCAGACTATGCAGGCGTTATGGTGCTGTCAATCCTGCCGGTATTTCTGGCGGTCATCCTGAGCATGAAGGACCGGCGTGCTAACATGGAGGCGCTTATCTATACAAAGAAAGCGTCCGCTGCTAAACTGACCTTTATCCGGTACTTGGCGCTTGTTATCGCAGTCATGGTTCCGGTAATCATTTTATCCTATGTATCAAACATGATGGTTTGGAGCAGCTATAGCGGAATGCAGCTGGATTATCTGGCTCCCTTCAAGTATGATTTCGGTTGGCTGATGCCCAGTGTGATGATTTCCACAGCCATTGGCATGTTTTTGACGGAGCTGACCGGTACGCCCATTGCCGTTGCAGTACAGGGGCTTTGGTGGATGTTTGACGTCAATCTGGGAATCAAAACCGTTCATTCGGGATATTCCCTGTTTCGTCTGGCACCTCGCCACAATGCGGGGGTAGATTCCTTGTTCCGAACCCAGGACTATCTGGATCATTTCCAGAATCTTGTGCAGAACAGGCTGCTAATAGCGGGAATCTCTCTGGTACTGGTCTTACTCACAATTTTAATCTATGAAGCAAAAAGAAAGGGGAAATTCGGTGGAAATTCATTCTTCCAAAAAGCGGTTTCCGATATTAGAGATCGCAAAAATCAATCTCAGGCATAATGCACTTTTATCCATTGCAGTGGCTGTTCTTTTATGCCTTGTCACTCCATTCCTCATTGGCACAGCCAATCTGGATCGGAATTCCGCAGCCATGCCGCTGGAGATGTTTGTTTCTTTAATTGGCCTTGTGCTTCTGACGCCGGTATTTCAGCCGGAGCAGAACGAAGAAATCGACGATCTGGTGTCTTCCAAGTATTGCAGCACAGCAAAAGTTCACCTGATACGAACGGTGTATTCCGTGGGAATTGCCGCCTTGTTAATCTGCGTATTTACCGTATATATGAAAATGCAAAGCTGTGATGTAGCACCGATTTTGGCGTTTGGAACAATAGCGGATGCCCTATTCTTAGGCTCCATGGGCATGCTGACCTCCGCGCTGACTGGAAATACAGTCATCGGATACATGCCGCCGCTGCTTTATTACGCACTCAACATCGGTATGGGGCCAAAGTTGGGAAGTTTTTATCTGTTCTCTATGATAACGGGCAGCTACACTGCAAAGCTGTGGCTGTTCGTTGCGGGAATGCTGATGATGGCAGCAGCTTTATTCTATCAAAGGATTCGTAAGCGCATGGTTTAATGAAAAGGACACCAACACGCAGTGTTCGCTGCGTCTTGGTGTCCTTTTGTTGAAAATTGAAAGAAATAGGCTTTCTTATGCCTCATTGACAAATAGTTGTTTTTTGCGTATAATTAAACTTAAAGTTTAATTATTGGAGGGTACTATGGGAAGGAGGAAAAAAGAACCAAGAAGCGTACATCGGGAAAATATAGCCGCTAGGGCCGTAGTGTCCTCGTTTCTCCATTATATTAAGACCATCTGTTTTCACACCTATTTCCGAAAGTATCACGGAAAATACCGATAGGATTAAGCTTGAACAAAATCGGCACAACAAAGAATGGAGATACAGGCTGCTCTATGGTATAATGAACTTTCAACCGTGAAGACCTGTGGCAATCCGGTTGAACTTACATGGAATAATAAATCAACTTTTGTGAAAACGGGAAATCACAGTCTGAAAGGAGTATTTGCATGAAACACGTATGTATGCTTATATCGGTGGCAGATATTAACACCGCAAGAAAATTTTATGAGGATTTATTCGGATTGGAAGTATTTCAGGATTACGGCAGAAACATTGCTTTTACCTGCGGCCTGGCATTGCAGCAGGATTTTGACTGGCTTGTAAATCTGCCGAAAGAAAAGATATTAAAAAAATCCAACAATGCGGAAATCGTTTTTGAGGAACAGAACTTTGACGGTTTCCTGAACAAACTGAAAGAATACCCGGACATTGAATATCTGGGAGAAGTGATCGAGCATAGCTGGGGCCAGCGAGTGATCCGATTTTACGATTTGGATGGGCATATCATAGAGGTCGGCGAGGATATGAAAATGGTGATAAAGCGTTTTCTTTCTTCCGGCATGACTATGGAAGAAATTTCTGTGAAAATGGATGCATCTGTGGAGGATTTGACAAAACTTTTAAACAGCTAATACATGGTGGACTAATACACAAAACGGAACTATTTTGATGATTCTGCGTTTATATGAATATCTACTTTTTAGGAGACCATATGCTATGAGAAAACAACTGCTACTAATTTTAACGCTGAGCCTTATATTGGCAGTTACCGCTTGCAGAACGTACAGTGGTGGAGAATCAGAAGTGGACGAAAACGGAAAAGCCACATTCCAAGCGACTATATTAGAAGTACGTGATGGCTATTACCTTGTCGAACCTGTTGACGGAAGTACAGAATTGAACAGTGCAGACCAGATAACAGTTCCTATTACAAATATTAATCCCTCACCGGAGCCGGAAGTCGGAGATGTTTTGGAAATTGAATATGACGGTTCGATCGCAGAATCATATCCTGCACAAATTACTAATGTTTATAGCATTCGTATTGTCGAATAACTAAAATGTTGATAAAGATTCCAGTGTGATGGATGTATTTGTATGTGTGGAATAACAACTGATTTATAAAAAATAAATCGTAATTTGCAGAGGTGATATTTTGAAAAAAGTAATTTTATATATTCACGGAAAAGGCGGAAGCTATTTAGAAGCTGAACAATACAAGAAAAATTGTTTGGGTTTTGATATTATTGGGATAGACTACAATGATTATATCCCGTGGATTGTACAAAATCAAATTCAATCAGTCTATGACAAAGCAAATGAAAGATACGATTATGTTTATTTAATTGCAAACAGCATAGGGGCTTATCTTGCAATGCACACATTGCAGAATTGTGACATTGAAAAGGCGTTATTTATATCACCTGTACTTGATATGGAACGTCTTATACTGGACATGATGAGTTGGGCAAATGTATCGGAGAAGGAGCTGAGTGAGAAAAGAGAAATCCCTACGGACTTTGGGGAAACATTATCATGGAAATATTTATGCTTTGTTAGGGAAAACCCTATAACATGGAACGTTCCTACAGAAATCCTATATGCAGAAAATGATAACCTCGTATCTCACCAAATAGTAAATGAATTTGTTAGTAGTCACAATGCACATTTGACTGTAATGAAAAATGGGGAACACTGGTTTCATACAGATGAGCAGATTGCCTTTTTGGATAATTGGATGAAAAAGACAATACGATAAAATCGAAATTTGCGGAGGAAATATTATGCTTGAAAATATACCGTCTCCATCAACAATGACTGAATTGCTCGGAAAATCTCTGTTTGAAGTCTGGCAAGAGTTATGTTCGGCTATTGATGAAAAATACCAAATGGAACGATTATGGAATACTGGTGGTAAGAATTGGACTTACGAATATAAATATCGTAGGGGCGGTAAAACACTTTGTTGCCTATATGCGAAAAGTAATTGCGTTGGTTTCATGATTATCTTTGGGAAAGATGAAAGAACAAAATTTGAAGATATAAGAACTACTCTTTCTAATGCCGTTTGCAGGCAATATGATGAAGCAAAAATTTATCATGATGGAAAATGGGTAATGTTTGAACCGACTGATACTGCTGTACTTGATGATTATATTAAATTGTTGGCTATTAAAAGAAAACCGAATCGGAAATAACAATTCCAGCTTATATGAATATACTGGGAAATTAAAGCGACAAATTCAATCTGGATTTGAGGTGATATAGGGTGAAGCGTTGTATTGTAGTAACCGATATAGTCAAGCATATTTAATAAATTTTTGGAGGTTATAACATGGCTATATCGAAAAATAGAATATATCCCCGTACAGGTGATACCGAAACAGTTTATCTGAAAAATGTAATTACTAATCCCAATATTGAGATTGGTGATTATACAATGTATAACGATTTTGCTCACAATCCGTGTGATTTTCAAAAGAATAATGTGCTGTATCATTACTCGGTCAATCATGACCGACTTGTGATTGGAAAGTTCTGCTCGATTGCCTGTGGTGCAAAATTTATATTCACAAGCGCAAATCATTCTCTGAAATCCTTATCGACTTATCCGTTTCCTATCTTTTTTGAAGAATGGGATTTAGATGTGACAAATATTACGGATGCATGGGATAATAAGGGAAATATTATCATTGGTAATGATGTATGGATTGGTTATGAAGCTGTAATTCTTTCTGGAGTAACGATTGGAGATGGAGCAATCATTGGAACTCATGCAGTGGTTACAAAGGACGTACCGCCATATACAATTGTCGGTGGTGTGCCAGCGAAGCCTATACGCAAGCGCTTTAATGACAAGACTATTGCAAGGTTGTTGGAACTGAAATGGTGGGATTGGCCAGAGGAACGAATTAAAGCCAATCTTGAAATCATACAGTTTGGTAGAATTGATGAATTAAATTGATTTATATTTGGGAGTGTGGGGAATCATATCTTCCCCATAACTTCCAGTTTATCGGACATAAGAATATATTATCATAGAGCTAGGTGCAGAATTTATAAAAGGATTATCATGAAGTGAACAGATACATACAAGAAACGGATATGCTTGATTATTCAGATATCCATATTCAGAGGTTAATACAAGACAAAGATTGGTTGGAATTATCTGATTTTGACCGCATAAAAGCAATCTACAACTATGTGCGGGACGAAATACTGTTTGGATATAATATAGACGACAGTATTCCCGCATCCAAAGTTCTGGCTGACGGTTACGGTCAGTGTAATACAAAAGGTACTCTGTTTATGGCACTGCTGAGAGCTTGCAGTATTCCATGCAGAGTGCATGGCTTTACGATTGACAAGAAACTGCAAAAAGGGGCAATGACGGGATTGGTTTATAGATCAGCTCCAAAGAATGTATTTCATAGTTGGGTAGAGATATTCTTTGAAGATATCTGGTATGAATTGGAAGCATTTATTTTAGACAACTTATATTTCTCTAAATTACAACAGGCACACATTGATTGTGTCGGGGCATTCTGTGGTTATGGTGTTGCCGTAAAAGATTTTCAGCACCCTGTCATTGATTTTGACAGGAACAACACCTATATACAAAGCGAAGGTATCAATCAGGATTTTGGAATATATGACTGCCCAGATGATTTTCTGAAAGAGCATCGGCAGCAAATGTCAGTAATAAAGGCATTTGCATATAGAAATTTAGGACGGCATCTTATGAACAGAAATGTAAAGAAAATACGAAATTCTAGTTGAATATAAATTTGTTTGTTGGGAATTTTAAAGCGGCAAATCAGATTTTGAGGAGAAACATATGATACAAAAAGTAAATTTGAAAGAGAATGTAAATGCGATTGATCGCCTGTTCCTCTATAAGAGGGTGGGTACATTGAATAACCATATGTTAAATGTGTTGCAAGCGGAACATAGAACTTTAGATTTTCATATACATGAAAATTCTGATGAACTGTTCTACTGTATTGAGGGCGAATTTGATATTGAGTTTGAGGACGGATTAACACATTTATGCGAGGGAGATTTTATAATAATTCCTAAAGGAATGAAGCATCGTCCAATATGTAACGAATTGGTTAAATGCCTGTTGATTGAAGTTGAGGGAACTCTCAATCAAGAAAATACGGGTGGAACATACACAGAGTAAGTAGATATAGTAGTGGCAACTTCCAGCTTGTCGGGAAGTTGCAGAGAGTGAAAAATTGAAATTTGAAGGGATAAGAATATGTCTAATTCATATCAGATAATAGATGAAAAAACATGGGAAAGGGCAATGCACTGCATGGTTTTTAGAAACAGTATTGAACCTGCTTTTTGTATAACATTTGAAGCAGATATTACAGATTTTAAGCGTATGGTCAAGGAACAGGGAATATCGTTTACATTGGCTATGGTATATGCGGTATGCAAATGTGCAAACAAAATAGAAGCCTTTCGTTATCGTTTTGTAGACGGACAAGTAGTTCTTTATGATAGGATAGATACTGCCTTTACTTATTTGAATAAGGAAACTAATTTATTCAAAGTAGTAAATGTTCCAATGATAGATGATTTAAAGGAATACTGTGAATTGGCATTAAAAACAGCAGATGAACAGAAAGCATACTTTACAGGACCATTAGGAAATGATGTTTTCCAATGTTCACCTATGCCTTGGGTTACATACACTCATATATCACATACAAACTCCGGAAAGAAGGATAATGCAACACCTCTTTTTGATTGGGGAAAATACTATGAAAAAGATGGAAAAGTTTTGATTCCAATTTCTGTGCAGGCACATCATTCCTTTGTGGATGGATTGCATATAGGACAGTTTGTAGAAGAATTGCAAAAATTTCTGAGCGAGTGTTAATTTCTGGGTTATGAATGCAATAATAAAAAGATTAATGTAAATTTTTCTAAGATTCGAGTATGTATTAAGCGAGTTTTAGTGGTCGGAAAAAATTGTGGCCATTAGTTGTGTAAAGAAAAAAACAGAGCTTTTCCCATTAGAAAAATAAAGAGAGAATCATATGTCTGAGAGGAGAATAACGTGGATTTACAAGACATAAAAACGCCTGGATTATCATGCGATTTGCACGATAATCCAGATATAAAAGAAAGAGAATTGGCATTAAGTCACAAAATTTTGATGAGTGTGGAGAAACCGGCAAGATATATAGGCGGTGAATCGGGAAGCGTTATAAAGGATAAAGAAAAAGTCAGCGTACGCTTTGCCTTTTGCTTTCCTGATTCTTATGACATAGGCATGTCGCATCTTGGAATGAAAATACTTTATTCCCTTACCAATCAGAGAGAGGATTACTGGTGCGAAAGAGTATTTGCTCCCGGAACTGATTTTGAAGAAATTATGCGCAGAGAAAACATTCCTCTTTATGCGCTAGAAAGTCTTGATCCGGTAAAGGACTTTGATTTTATCGGATTTACTATGCAGTACGAGCTTTCATACACAAATGTTTTGAATATGCTGGATTTGGCGGGACTTCCTGTTTTTGCAAAGGACAGAGGCGACGAGCTTTTTAATATTGTTGTTGCCGGAGGACCTTGCGTATGCAATCCCGAGCCGTTGGCAGATTTTTTTGATCTGTTTATTCTGGGCGAGGGAGAAGAAGTAAACCTTGAACTTATGGACTTGTATAAGGATATGAAAAGTCAGGGAGCTACCAAAAAGGAATTTTTAAGAAAAGCCGCAGATATTCAGGGAATTTACGTTCCGTCGCTTTACGATGTTATTTATAATGAGGACGGTACAGTCAGCCGAACGGTTCCTCTTGACGGCGTTGTACCAGTAGTTAAAAAGCGTATTATTGACGATTTTGATAAGGTTTTCTATCCGGACGAATTTGTAGTGCCGTTTACTGATATAGTTCATAACCGTGCGTCTGTGGAGGTTCTTAGGGGTTGTATAAGAGGGTGCAGATTCTGTCAGGCAGGATTTTTATATCGTCCGTTCAGAGAAAAATCAGCGGAAACAGTGTGCGGACAGGCAAAAGCGTTATGTGAAAATACCGGATACGAGGAGTTGTCACTGGCGTCGCTGAGTACTTCCGATCACTCAGAGATCGCCGATATCATAGGCGGACTGATACCGTATACGGAAAAGGAACATGTGAATTTATCTTTACCGTCTTTGAGAGTGGATAATTTTTCAAAAGAGCTTATGGACGAAATCAAAAAAGTACGCAAAAGCGGACTTACTTTTGCTCCCGAAGCAGGAACTCAGCGTCTGAGAGATGTTATAAATAAAAATGTCACTGAAGAGGAGGTTATGAGAACCTGCCGTACCGCCTTTGAGGGCGGATATACAAACGTAAAGCTTTACTTTATGATGGGACTTCCTACGGAAACTGACGAGGATATAAAAGGTATTATTGAACTTGCACAGCGTGTAGTAGATCTTTTTTATTCAATTCCCAACAGACCAAAAGGAAAGGGCGTTCAGGTATCTATCAGTACTGCAACGTTTGTGCCTAAGCCCTTTACTCCGTTTGAGTTTGAACCTCAGGCAACAAGAGAAGAAATAATGCATAAACAGCAGGTTCTTATGGACAGTATTTCATCGAAAAAAATCAAGGCAAGCTGGCATGATCCGTCTACAAGTATTCTAGAGGCTGTATTGGCAAGAGGCGACAGACGTCTTGGACAGGTTATTTATAAAGCATGGCAGAAAGGCAGCAAGTTTGACAGCTGGGGAGAGCATTTTAATTTTAATAACTGGAGCGAAGCTTTTGACGAATGCGGATTGACAATGGAATTTTATGCAAGCCGCAAAAGGGAATATGACGAGGTAATGCCTTGGGATCATCTTGATTACTATATTTCGAAGGAATTTCTGATCAGGGAAAATAAAAAGGCGAGAGCTGCTCAGACTACTGAGCATTGCAGAAATAAATGTTCAGCATGCGGAGTAAGCCGTGAAATCGGGAGGGCTTGTTTTGAATAAAGTAAGAGCAGTATTTGAAAAAAGAGGAAGAGCCAAATATATTTCCCATCTTGACTTAAATCGCTGTATGCAGAGAACTTTCAAACGCTCCGGACTTCCGGTGTGGTATACCGAGGGTTTTAATCCTCATATTTATATAATGTTTGCACTTCCTCTTTCCTTAGGGTATGAAAGCTCTATTGAAATAATGGATTTTAATCTTACGGAGGAAGTACCTTTTGAAGAAGTAAAGGAAAAGCTTAACAAGGTTATGCCCGAAGGCATAAAAATTGTAAAAATTTATACTCCTGAAACAAAGCATACCGCTATAAAATATGCCGATTTCAAAATTACATTCAAGGGTATCGGAAGTGAGTTGCAGTCTGAATTCAGACGCTTTATGGAACAGGAGCAGATAAATACTGTCAAGAAAACCAAGCGAAAAGGTGAAAAGCTAATAGATTTAAAACCGGATATAAAAATTATATCCGAAGAATTTCAGGACGGTAGATTCGTACTTGTCCTGAGACTTCCGGCAGGAACGGAAAAAAATATTAATCCGTCTCTGGTTACCGATTTGTTTGTACCGTTTTGCTGTACGGACGTGGAAATTGAATCAGTTGAGAGAATAGCGGTAATTTCTGAAAAAAATGAAGATTTTTTGTAAAAGGTATTGCAATTTTTTTTATTTTATGGTATGATATTAAAGCATTTAAATCCGCAGGCAATATGCTGTGCGAGAGTTTATGCCATTAAATGACATTAAACAGGGCAGTCCGCTGCCGCAGAGATTGGTACAGTCTCATATAGTGCGGTAAGAATGCCGGAAATCAGGAGGAAAAAACAATGAACGCACTTGAAATGATCAGCAATTCAAGCATGAAAACTGAAGCGCCTAAGTTTGAAATCGGCGATACTGTTAGGGTACATGTAAAGATCAAGGAAGGCGATAAGAGCCGTATTCAGGTTTTTGAGGGTACTGTTATCGCAAAGAAGCACGGCGGTATAAGCGAAACATTTACTGTAAGACGTGTTGCTCACGGCTGCGGAATCGAAAGAGTATTTCCGCTGCATTCACCTGTCGTTGACAAGGTTGAAGTTGTAAGACACGGTAAGGTTCGCAGAGCTAAGCTTTATTATCTTCGTGACAGAGTTGGCAAGGCGGCTAAGGTCAAAGAACTTATTAAGTAAGATAAGGCGGTCTCCGGCAGATAATCCTGCCGGAAGGCATTGTGCCTTCTTGAGGGACGTTAAAGTCCCTTTTTTGCTATTAGGCAATATTGAGTGCGAGTGCATTTAATAAATTTTATTACCATTAATTTATGAAATCGAGGACAAGATAATGGAAGAGCAGCAGATTATTGAAAATACAGAGGGAAACGCAGAGGAAAAAAAAGGAAGTACATTCAGTGATTTTATGGAGATCTGTGAGTCGGTTATTACTTCTGTTTTTGTAGTACTTTTATTATTTACCTTTGTTGCAAGACCTGTAACAGTTGACGGAAGATCAATGGTACCTACTCTTAATGATAAGGATAAGCTTATTATGAGTACTTTTCTGTATACTCCTAAAGCCGGAGATATTGTTATTATAGAAAATGAGCACTCCTATGTTTATGAAGCGGGAACTACAAATATTGTTGAAGGTGGGAGTTTAGACAAGCGTCTTATTAAAAGAGTTATAGCCGTGGGCGGACAGACCATTGATATTAATTTTGAAAGCGGAGAGATTAGCGTTGACGGAGAAGTGCTCAGGGAAAATTATATAAGCGAACCTACAAGACTTGATCCGGGAGCGTTTACATATCCTTTAACAGTTCCGGAAGGTTATATTTTTGTTATGGGTGACAATAGAAACAATTCTACTGACAGTCGTGATGCTCATGTTGGATTTGTCAAGGAAGAAGATGTTCTTGGAAAGGCTTTACTGCGGTTCTATCCTTTTGAAAATTTTTCTGTACTTGACTGACGGCAATTAAGGAGTACAAGATTTGGAAAATAATAAAATGACGAAGGAGAAACGTGAGGCGCTTATTGACAGTATACTTGCGGAGGCTAGGAGCGGTGCTTATAAGCCTAAAGCTCGGGCTTCTGTACGGACTGTAAACAGACAGGAAGATGCTGAAAAAAACGATGTAAAGTCCTCTTCGGATAACCTTGAATGTATGCCGGAGCAGAAAGTATCAGCACCGGCAATAACTGCAGTTATTCCAGATGATGATAAAATCATTGAATCAAGCCGTATAACTGCGGAAAAAATTGAAAAAATCCGTCGGCAAAAGCTTGAAAAGCAAAAAGCTGAAAAGCTGCGAGCTGAAGAAGCTGCGATAAATATTTCCCAACCGGATTTTTCTGAAACTGAAGAAATAACTTTGGCAGTGAAAAAACGTAAAAAATCCGGATCATCTGTTCTGTATGATATACTCGATGTGGCAGAATGGGTCATTACAGTTTCGTTTATAATTATTCTTTTGTTCACTTATATTATGGGAATAGCGTCGGTTTCCGGAGGCTCAATGGAACCTACTCTGAAGAACGGTGATACTCTTCTAGTAATGAGTGCAGGTTATAGTGCAGAAACCGGAGAAATTGTTGTTATAGATGATAAAAAAGCCAATCTTATCGGCGAAGATGATCGTGTTATTGAAAAGGACGGACTGGGCTGTAAAATAGTAAAAAGGATAATTGCCAAAGGCGGAGATACCATAGATATTGATTTTGAAAAGGGTATCGTTTATGTTAACGGAAAAGTCCTGGAAGAAAATTATATAAGCGAACCTACAACAAGAAATGAATTTGCCTTTGAATATCCGCTTACTGTTCCGGATGGATATGTGTTTGTTATGGGAGATAACAGAAATATTTCCAAAGACAGCCGCCATTCAGATGTGGGACTTGTATCTGAGGAAGATATTATCGGAAAAGTTATTTTGCGAATGTATCCGTTTTCAGACTTTGGTACTGTAAAATAAAGGGAAAGGGGAACTGATTTATGGCAGAAATGGGGAATATTCAGTGGTTTCCCGGACATATGACAAAAACAAGACGAATGATCCAGTCAAATCTTTCTCTTGTTGACGGCGTTGTGGAAATTCTTGACGCCAGAGTACCTGAATCAAGCAGGAATCCGGAGATGGACAGACTTGTTAAGGACAAGCCGAGAATGTTTATTTTAAATAAAGCTGATATGGCGGACGACAACGCTACGGCAAAATGGATAAATCATTATAAATCAAAAGGTTTTACGGTTATAAAGTGTAATTGTAAAAACGGAGACGGAATAAAGGGTTTTCTTCCGGCAGTCAGGAATCAGCTTTTAAAAGAACTGATGGATAAACGCCGTGCAAAGGGTATTGAAGGCGCTCCTCTGAGACTTATGATCGTTGGTATACCAAACGTAGGAAAATCTTCTTTTATAAACAGAATGGCGAAGTCAAAAAAGGCTAAGGTTGAGGACCGTCCCGGAGTTACCCGTACGAAACAATGGGTAAAGCTTGGGGATAATGTTGAAATGCTTGATATGCCCGGCGTTTTATGGCCTAAATTTGAAGATCAGGAAGTAGCAAGAAAACTTGCTTTTACAGGCGCTGTAAAGGACGATATTCTTGATATTGAAGCCCTTGCTTCTCTTCTTCTTGAAAATCTTTCGTCATTATATCCGCAGGCTCTTGAAGAACGATATAAAATTGATACTCAGGGAACAGGCTTTGAACTGCTGGAAAACGTGGGAAGAAAAAGGGGTATGCTGGTTTCCGGCGGAGAAGTCAATACTGAAAGAGCAGCTATTACTGTTCTGGACGAATTCAGAAGCGGCAAGCTTGGCAGACTTACTCTCGAACTTCCGGCGGAGGTGCAATAAAATGGACGCTTTGTGGGAATATGATGAGGCAGTCAGAAACAGCGTTGGAATTTTCTGCGGAGTTGATGAAGCGGGCAGAGGTCCTCTTGCCGGTGATGTTTATGCGGCGGCGGTAATTTTAAATCCTGACAATTATATCGAAGGGCTCAATGATAGTAAAAAGCTGTCGGAAAAAAAGCGTGAAAAGCTTTATGATGAAATTATTGAAAAGGCAGAAGATTACTGTATTGCAAGAGCAACTATTGCGGAAATAGAGGAAATAAATATTCTGAATGCCGCAATGCTCGCAATGAAAAGGGCGGTTTTAGGTCTGGAAACAAAACCGACGCTTGTATTGGCAGACGGTAATAAAACTCCCGATGTACCGTGCGAGGTAAGAGCTGTGGTAAAAGGCGATGGTAATTCGGCGTCCATAGCGGCGGCTTCAATACTTGCTAAGGTTACAAGGGACAGGTATATGCTTGAAATGGCAGAGAAGTATCCGGAATACGGATTTGAAAAGCATAAGGGATACGGTACAAAGCTTCACAGAGAAAAAATACTTGAACTTGGTCCTTGCCCTATACACAGACCTTCGTTTTTAAATAAGATTTATGCAAAAAAATAACTATGGACGTGATGTCGAGCTTCAGATATGCAGATATATTGAAAACAAGGGCATGAAAATTCTTGCTCGAAATTATACCGTTAAAGGCGGAGAAACTGATATAATTGCCATTGATGGGGAATACATATGCTTTATTGAAATAAAATTCAGGAAATTGGAAGCAGTTGAAATTAGCAGAAGCGTTGGCATAAAAAAACAAAGACGGATAATAAAATCCGCAGAAAAATATTTAAGGGAAACAGACTGCGAACTTCAGCCTAGGTTTGATGTGGCTTTTGTTACAGCTGAGGACGAAGGGGTCAGTCTTGAATATATGAAAAACGCCTATGACGGTTCCGGCGTTTGATACTAAAAAGGGTGGTATTTATGTATTATAAGAGTACACGAAACAGTGATATTAAAGTTGAAAGTGCAGTTGCTATCACACAGGGAATTTCAGAGGATGGCGGACTTTTTGTTCCGGAATCTATTCCTGAACTGACTATGGACGAGATCAAGTATCTGTCAGGTCTTAATTATTCATGCAGAGCAGCTTATATTTTTAAGAAGTACCTTACAGATTTTACAGATGCAGAAATTCAGTACTGTACGGATAACGCTTACAGTACAAAGAATTTTGAAACTGAAAATATTGCTGAAATAGCAGAACTTTTTGACGGAACATATATGCTTGAACTGTGGCATGGTCCTACATGTGCGTTTAAGGATATGGCGCTTCAGATCCTGCCTTATTTCCTTACAACTTCAGCAAAGAAAATCAATTTGGACAAGAAAATTATTATTCTTGTTGCAACTTCAGGTGATACCGGTAAGGCGGCTCTTGAAGGCTTTAAGGACGTTGAAGGAACTCAGATTCTCGTTTTCTACCCTGAGGACGGCGTAAGTCCTATGCAGAAAAGACAAATGACAACACAGTCAGGTTCAAACGTAGGCGTATGCGCAGTAAAGGGTAATTTTGACGATTGTCAAAACGGTGTAAAGGCGATCTTCACAGACAAGGAAATTAAGGAAAAGATGAATGCCGCAGGACTTATGTTCTCAAGCGCAAATTCCATTAACTGGGGACGTCTTGTTCCGCAGATCGTTTACTATATTTCTTCTTATGCGTCCCTTGCTGAAAGCGGAGAAATTACACTGGGTGATAAAATTAACGTTGTTGTTCCTACAGGTAACTTCGGAAATATTCTGGCGGCTTACTATGCTAAGAAGATGGGACTTCCAATAAACAAGCTTATCTGTGCTTCAAACGTTAACAAGGTTCTTACAGACTTTATTGAAACAGGTGTTTATGACAGAAACAGAGATTTCTATGCAACATGCTCGCCGTCAATGGATATTCTTATTTCAAGCAATCTTGAAAGACTTCTTTATATGCTTACAGATCAGAATGACGCTCAGATCAGAGAATGGTTCGGCAGTCTGGCAGAGACAGGCAGATATGAAGTAACTGACGATGTTAAGAAAGTACTTAAAGAAGAATTCTTCGGCGGTTACTGTGATGACGAACAGACAAAGGCCACTATCAGCGAAATCTACAAAAAGTATTCATATACATGCGATACTCATACAGCAGTTGCTGTAAAGGTTTATGAGGACTATAAAAAGGCTACGGGAGATGAAACAAAAACTCTTATTGCCTCAACAGCTAGTCCATATAAATTCAGCGCAAGCGTTCTTGAAGCCATTGAAGGCAAAAAGTCAGATCTTGACGAGTATGATATGGTTGCAAGGCTTGCAGAGCTTTCTGATATTCCTGTTCCGTCTGCTCTTGCTGATCTGAAAAACAAGGAAAGAAGATTTACAGGTTCTATTGAAAAGTCTGATATGAACAGCTACGTTATGAAGGATTTTGGTCTGGCGTAATGGCGTTATTTGTAATCGGCGATATTCACCTTGCTCTGAGCGTATCCAATAAGAAAATGGATATTTTCGGAGGCTGGGAAAATTACATGGAGCTTCTTGAAAAAAACTGGAATGAGCATATTACTTCTGAAGATACCGTTGTGCTCGCTGGCGATAGTTCATGGGCTATGAATATCCGTGACGCCTATGAGGATTTTTGCTGGATCGAAAAAATGCCAGGAAAGAAAATCCTTTTAAAAGGAAATCATGATTACTGGTGGTGTTCACGCAAAAAAATGGAAGATACTTTTTCCTCATGGGGATTTTCCTCTCTGAGTATTCTTCATAATAATCATTTTGTTTATGAAAATTATGGAATTTGCGGTACTAGAGGATGGGTTAATATGCCGGGAGAACCACAGGATGCAAAAGTATTGGCTAGAGAGGCAGGCAGGCTTACGGCTTCTATTCAGTCAGCTTTGAAAGAAGAGCTTGAACCGCTTGTGTTTCTTCATTATCCACCGGTTTACGGAAATAACTGTAATCCCGATATACTTGATGTGCTATATAAATACGGAGTAAAATATTGCTGGTATGGACATCTTCACGGACCGTCAATAAAGTATGCAATTAACGGCGAACGGGACGGTATAAAATTTAATTTAATTTCTAGTGATTTTTTACAATTTAAGCCTGTGAAAATATTATAATTTGTAAAAAATGTAGAAGTCGAATTTTTATGTAGAAAAAAAAAGTTGAATATGATATAATGAAAAAGGTATGCACCTATAAATAAATTGGAGGATTTAAAAATGAGTTTAAAATCATCAACTAAGGTTGACGTAAATACACATGAATTGGTATTCGCAGTAGACGCTGAAGCCTTTTCAGCAGCTGTTGAAAAAGCTTATCAGAGACAAAAGAAGAGTATAACTGTTCCCGGCTTCAGAAAGGGTAAGGCAAGCAAGAAGCTTGTTGAAAAGTATTACGGTGAAGGCGTATTCTATGAGGAAGCTATCAACGGTCTTATCAACTCAGAAATGCCTGACGCAATTAAAGAATCAGAACTTGTTCTTGTTGATACTCCGAGAATTGAAGTTGTTTCTGCCGACAAGGAAAACGGTGTGGAATTTAAAGCAATTTGCATTACAAAGCCTGAAATTACCGTTGCTGATTATAAGGGTATAAAGGCACCAAAAAATGTCAAGGATATAACTGATGCGGATATTGACGCTCAAATCGAACAGATCAAGCAGAGAAATGCAAGAATTGTTTCTGTCGATGACAGACCGGCGATGCTTCAGGACGAGGTTATTATAGATTTTGAAGGTTTTATGGACGGTACTCCGTTTGAAGGCGGTAAGGCTGACGAATTTCCTCTTAAATTGGGAAGCGGTCAGTTTATTCCGGGATTTGAAGAACAGATCGTAGGTCATTCAATCGGTGATGAATTTGAGATAAACGTAACATTCCCTGAAAATTATCAGATGGAAGAATATGCAGGAAAGTCGGCTGTATTCAAGGTTAAGATCCATGCAATCAATGCATCTGAATATCCTGAATTTGACGACGAGCTTATTAAGGATACTACTGAATTTGATACAGTTGATGAGTGGAAAGACGACTTAAGAGAAAAGCTTGAAAAACAGGCTGAAACAAGAGCAGAATCTGAATTTGAAAATTACATTATGCAGACTCTTATAGATACTGCTGATGGAGTTATTCCTAAATGCATGTTTGATCATAGAGTAGATTCCTTAATCAGAAATTTTGAACATGGACTCAAGCAGCAGGGAATGAGTGTTGATATTTATCTTCAGTATACAGGTATGGATATGGATTCATTCAGAGAAACATTCCAGGAAAGAGCCGAAAATGAAGTTAAGTTGAGACTTGCGCTTGAAAAAATTGCCGATATGGAAAACATTCAGCCGGCAGAAGAAGAAATTGACAGTCAGCTTCAGGAAGTGGCAGACGCTAATAACTTGTCTCTTGAGGACGTTAAGCTCAGAATTCCTATGGATGATTTTATAACAGATTTGAGAGTTACAAAGGCTATTGAATTTGTAAAAGAAAATGCTGTAGTTGATAATACGATCAGTACTGAAAAAGAAAAGTCAGAAGACGAAGCTGCTGAATAAGTTCGTTTATAATCGTGCTGCCCTTATCGGGCAGCCGACTTTGTAATACAGATAATAGAGATATAGAAGGCATAAGCCTTAAGAAAAGGAGAGAAAATATGAGTTTAGTACCTTATGTTGTGGAACAAACAAGCCGCGGAGAACGTTCTTATGATATTTTTTCCAGACTGCTTAATGACAGAATTATAATGCTTTCTGAAGAAGTGAACGATACTACGGCAAGCATTGTAGTTGCACAATTGCTCCATCTGGAAGGACAGGATCCGGAAAAGGATATTTCTTTGTACATTAACAGTCCCGGCGGTTCGGTTACTGCAGGTATGGCAATTTACGATACGATGCAGTATATAAAATGCGACGTATCAACTATCTGCATTGGTTTGGCTGCATCTATGGGCGCATTTCTGCTGTCTGCCGGCACTAAGGGAAAAAGACTTGCACTGCCGAACAGTGAAATTATGATTCATCAGCCTCTTATATCAGGAGGTCTTCAGGGTCAGGCAACCGATATCAAAATAAGAACCGATAATTTATTGAAAACTAAGGAAAATCTAAACAGAATTCTTAGTGAAAATACTGGAAAGTCCTATGAAGAAATTTGCCGTGATACTGATCGTGATAATTTTATGACTGCTGCTGAAGCACAGGAATACGGTCTGATTGATAAGGTAATCAAGCATAGATAATCGGGGAGGAAGTTATGCCGGAAAAACCAATAAAATTCTGTAATTTCTGCGGAAAAAGCGAAGATAAGGTTCAGAGTATTTTTACTGCCGGAGCATCAAATATCTGCGATGAATGTGTAATTTATTGCTATGAACTGTTAATGGGTCCGCTTGCTAAAACTAAAACTAGCAGAAAGAATGAAAATAAGAATAAATCAGGAGATGAAACGACAATAAATCTCCTGACTCCGGCTGAAATTAAGTCTGTTCTGGACGAATATGTTGTGGGTCAGGATAAAGCTAAAATTACGCTGGCAGTTTCTGTATATAATCACTATAAACGAATTATCAGTCAGAATAATGATGACGATGATGTGGATATTCAGAAAAGTAATGTACTGCTTCTTGGTCCTACCGGCGTTGGAAAAACATTTTTGGCGTCTACTCTTGCAAAGATTCTTGACGTACCGTTTGCTATTGCCGATGCTACTACTATTACAGAAGCAGGGTATGTCGGCGACGATGTTGAGAATGTTTTGTTAAGACTTATTCAGGCTGCTGATTTTAACATTGAAGCGGCTGAAAGAGGTATCATTTATATTGATGAAATTGATAAGATTGCCAGAAAATCAGAAAATACATCTCTTACCAGGGATGTAAGCGGCGAGGGTGTTCAGCAGGCGCTTTTGAAAATTATTGAAGGTACTGTTTCAAATGTTCCTCCTCAGGGCGGTCGCAAGCATCCGAATCAGGAATTTATTCAGATAAATACTAAAAATATTTTATTTATATGCGGAGGCGCTTTTGACGGTCTGGAAAAATCAATTCTGAAAAGGATAAATTCGTCTGCAATGGGCTTTGGCGCTGAAATAAATTCTAAAGAGAAAATGAAAAAAAATATTTTTCATAAAGTTATTTCTCAGGACTTGGTTAAATTTGGTATTGTGCCGGAACTTGTAGGAAGACTGCCTATAATTACTGTACTTGACGAACTTGATGAACAAGCTCTGATTAAAATTTTAACGGAACCAAAAAATGCATTGCTTAAGCAGTATAAAAAATTGTTTGATTATGATAATATAGATTTAATTGTTGAAGACGATGCATTAATGGAGATAGCTAAAAAAGCCATTGCTCAGAAAACTGGTGCGAGAGGGCTTAGGTCTATTATTGAAGACGTCTTGATGCAACCTATGTTTGAAGTGCCTTCAAATCCTGATGTAACAGGCATTAAAATTACTGCTAAATCAATAAATGGTGAAGAAAAGCCGCTCTATATTACAAAAAAATAAAGGCAAAATTTGTTTTATAAAAATCCGTACTAAAAAAAGTACGGATTTTTGAAAAAAAAGCTTGACAAAGCTTTTTTAATATGGTATAATAATTAAGTACTTGAAACTTATATATCGCGGTGTGGAGCAGCTAGGTAGCTCGTCGGGCTCATAACCCGAAGGTCGTTGGTTCAAATCCAGCCGCCGCAACCAACGTAAATACGTCCTTTGAAGCGATTCGGAGGACGTTATTTTTTTGTCTTGAAATTCAGAATAGTGCGCCATTAGTGCGCTATTAAAATAAAAAACTATTAAAAACGGCTGAAAGCTACAGTCATATATTAAAAGAAATCGGAGCAGGAAAACTATTAATTTAGTAATCCTGCTCCGTTTTATTTTATATTCTATAGGTGGCAATTTAAAAACTTTAGTAAAAGTCATAAGTTGATTAAAATGAAAATATAGATAAATTTTTTATCCTGTTTTCTTTTGTGAATCTTCTGTATCATTACGTTTATGTTTTGTACTGAATATAATATCCCCCATACAATCAGCAATACGGCTTTCAGCTTCAGCCATGACATGAGCGTACATATTTTGTGTTGTACTGGGTTTTGCATGTCCTAAATGACCGCTTATGCTTATAGTGTCCATTCCTGCAAAGTAAAGCAAGCTAGCCATTGTATGTCGGAAAGCATGAGGATTGATATGCTTTAAACCGTAACGTTCCGCAAACTTGTCGCAGTATCCTGTAATACTATCAGGGTGCATAACCTTACCTGATTCTTTTCCATTATCCTTAACAAAAAGAAAATTACTGTCAGTCCAGCTTGAACCACAAGCAGTCTTCAACGGCAGATAATATTCATCTCTATACTGTTCAAGAAGTTTCATTGTCTGAACCGGAAGTCTTATCCACCTTATTGAACTTTCGGTTTTAGGTTTATCAATATATATACCTGTATCAGCTTCATAATAAACGCATTTTTCAATATAAATACGGTTGAAATTAAAGTCTATGTTATCCCACGTAAGGCCGAGAACTTCTCCACGCCTGCCGCCTGTAACTAACAGTAAATGTATCAGCATTTTCCATTTTAACGGTTCTTGTTCAGCCGCCTGTAATATCTGGTTAACTTCTTCCTGTTCAAAATAATTTGCTTTCTGTTTATCAACTTTGGGCGGTTTAGCTTTTGAAGCTGGATTATAGGGGATTATCATTTCACATTCTGCATTATGTAATACAAGGTGTATTAAAACATGATGTTCTCTTATAGTCTTAGGTGAAAGCGGTCTGTTGTCCTGTTCCAGTTCAAACAGAGTATTTATATTTACTTCTAAAGCATTGGATATTTTTTCAGCACTTTCCTTGGAGATACGTTCGCCTTTTATCGCTTTTCGGTAAGTAGAACAGGAAAGCCCGGCATAATCTCTTATAAATGTTTCTCGATTGGTATATCCTTTTGCAGATATCATTTCATGGAGTAGGTCAGTATTTTTAAGAATCGCTTTAGCTCCATTTTTACGCAATCCCTCTTTTGAAAGCTGTTCATAAAGAGCATTTAAATGTTGCGGACGAATATCGCAAAGCTTTATATGACCGATACCCTCATTTATTCGTTTAAGAAGTTCTTTGTAACGCACAACGGTATGATGCCGTAACTCTCCACTTTGTTCTTTAAGATTTATCACATAAGCGGCATACTCGCCAAACCTCTGCCGACCGTCACCGGATAAACCTTGTTTACACTGTTCTTCAAACATAACAGCCTGTTTGTTAAGTTCCTTTTCAATCTGCTTAGCTGTCATATTAGGAGCAGGCTTATAAGTCATGGTATAAGGCTTTAATCGTTTCCCCTGACTGTCATAGCCATGGTATACCCTTATGGTGTAGGATATAATATCGCCGTCTTTATTCTTCCTCGGGGTTATGCTGGGCATTTAAATCACACTCCTTTTAGAAAATGATTTTCTAATACTTCAATAAATTGCAATAGACAATTATTTCTATCTTCGCAGTGATACTTGATATTTTTAAAAATTTCTTTTTTTAAATAATCTATTAGTTCTATTATAATCGTTTTACTGTTAATCTCTTGTTCCTCATAAGAAGAAACAAACTTTGACAATAATTTTGTCAAACGAAAATGACTTAAATCTATTTCACTATTGTAGCATTCCTCCGAAAGGCATCCGAGCGCATTAATTTCCCGACAATAATTTTTATATATAAAGTCAGTACATTTATTATAAATATAATCATCTTCATCTTCTGAAATATTTATTTTATCCCAAATAGTTTTTTTATCAGTACCATCAATAAAGAGAATATTATTATCAAGAAACTGAAAAACTTTCCTATCAAATGTGATTTTTTTAATTATTTCTAAATATAATAAAATTTCTTCAAACTCTTCAAAAGAAATTAAATCACTAAACTCCTTTTTGTAATATTTGCCAAACATTTGTATTCTTAATACATCATGATCGCCTAATCCAGTAACTCTGCAAGCTGTTTGTAGGTCTTCATTCATGGTTGCCGTATCAGTTCTGCCCATTAAATAATCAGTAGAAACATTGAAAAAATCCGCTATTTTTGCAAGTAATTCAATATTTATTGTGCGTTCTGCTTTTTCATATAGGCTTAGGCTTTGACGTGTTATGTTGAGGTTATCTGCTAATTCTTGTTGTGAAATTCCTTTTTGTTCTCTTAGATAAACAAGCCGCTGTGCAAATTTTTCCCTGTATTCCATTTGTTACCTCCAAAATAGTAAAATTAATAATCACGTTAGACTTTGTTGCATTAAAAAAAATAAGCAACATTCGCTTGACAAGTGCTTTAAAATATGATATTCTATATTTAGTGGTAGTTGTTGCTTATTCTATTATACAGCAACATTTAAATAATGTCAACCACCACAATAAAAATAAATTAAGGAGGATTTTTCCATGACAAAAGCAAATTCAGAAATCAGGACAGCCATGTATAACAACAAAATTCCAGCGTGGGCAATCGGTGCAGAGATAGGAGTACATGAAAATACAATACTGCGCCGCTTACGCTTTGAACTACCGGAGCAGGAAAAGCAAAAGTATTTGTCGATTATAGACAAGCTGTCATCAGAAAAGGAGGCAGAATGAAAGAATTAATACCAATGGACGATTACGGAGTTTTTGCAGACACTAAGAACACCGCAAGAGTTAATAGCTTATTTGTGGCTAAGTTTTTTGAAAAACAACATTTTCATGTTTTGCGTGATATTGCTAAAATCACTGACACCAAATCTGGATTGAGTGAAGAATTTATCAAAAACAATTTTACCACAGACACATATAAGGACTCTACAGGCAGAAAACTTCCGTGCTGTCAAATGACTCGTGACGGATTCACTATGTTAGTGATGGGGTATTCTGGTGCAAAGGCAATGCATTTCAAAGAACTGTATATAAAACGATTCAATGAAATGGAACGCTTTATCAAAACGCTTATGTTAACCCGAAAAGAGTTTCCTTTGCTTACGGAACAGATAAGATTTATACATAAAAATCCCAAGCCTTATCATTACAGTAATGAATGTGACATGATTAACAGAATTGTAATAGGCATGACCGCTAAGAAATTCAGAGAACTTAACAATATTCCCAAAGGTGAAAGCATACGTCCATATTTAACGGAAGAACAACTAAATTCACTTGAAAAGCTTCAAATAATTGACGTTGGTCTTATGGTTGTTGAACCCGATTTAAAGAAACGCAAATTGATCCTTGAATCTTATTTAATTAATATGGAGCGTGCAGCATGAAATCACCACATAAAAATAACGCCCTTACTGTTGGAGCAGTAAAGACGTTGAAAGCAAATACCATGAACCATTAAAAATACTTGCCAGCTCCTATTGTACCATAATTTTAGGAGTTTGGCAAATAGAAAGGAACGCAACATGCCACAAATTCTTATTGAAAGAAGCAGTAAATTAAATAATATAATTGATTCTCCCATAGTCCGAATGGAGGGAGTAAAAGAAGCCGCCGAGCTTTTCGGACTGCCTAAGCACCTTGTAAGGACTCTTGCTCTGGAGGGAAAAATTAAAGCTGTACGAGTAAGCAATTCCCCTAATGCTAAGATACTGGTTAATATTCAGAGCCTTAACGATTACTTCAACAGTGCTGTTATTGGTACTGTAGAGCCGGAAACTAAGGTCGGCGGTATTCAGCCGATTCCGGTAAGACTGTAAAGGCGGTGAAGCTATGAATATAATAGACTTCATTCCAAAAGGCAGAAAAAATGCTGTTACAACAGAAGAATTAAAAGCAATAACAGGCTTTGACGTTCGTACTATTAGACAACACATAGCTAATGCAAGACTTAAAGGAATTGTTATATGTTCAAGTTTGAAATCTGAGGGCGGCGGTTATTTTCTTCCGGAATCACCTGATGAAGCTTTAGAGTATGTAAGAACGGAACAGAACAGAATTGAAAGTGCAAATATGGCTTTACAGGGCGCAGTTAAATATATTTCCGAGCAGAACGGCGGTGATAGATATTGAGTAAAATAGACCTGTCAAACATCACAGCGGAAAACATACATACTTTATGCAGTGAATCCATGGTAAGCCACTTCTTTATGTGTTCGCAGGACGAGCAGGAGCGTACCGAAAATTTCAGTTTAGTTATGGATAAGGCTAGGGAATTCGGGACAACTGACGAGGTATTTAACCTCTATCAACAATCAGCGGTTTTATATGAAGTACCTGAACTCTGGGAGAAGCCTAAACCGTTCGGAAAAAAAGTTAAACTTGCTGATTTTCCGTTAAGCTGTCTGCCTTTAGCCGCAAGAAATTTTCTTAAGGAGACTTCGGATAATATTCAAGTATCCTATGACATGGCAGTTTTACCCCTTTTGTCCGTTTTGTCCCTTTGTGTTCAAGGCAAAGCCATTATAAAGAATCCAGGCGGTGGAAATACTGAAACGCTTAATCTATATACTCTTACAATAGCCGAACCAGGTGAAAGAAAATCCGGTGTATTCAAAGCATTTACCGCTCCTGTTTATCGTTTTCAAAAAGAAGAAAATGAGCGCAGAGAACCGCTTATAAGAGAATATCAGCTAAAAAAGTCAATGCTTACAAAACAGCTTGAAAGTGTTTCTAAAGGAAAGAATACCAATGTTGAAAGAGCAAAAGAGCTTTCAAGAGAATTGGAAGAATTACAGCCTGTATATCCTCTTACTCTGAATGTTACCGATACAACACCGGAAGCATTAGCCGCCGAACTAGTAAAGAACGGAGAAAGAATAGGTATATTGAACGATGAGGGCGGTATATTTGATATCTTAAGCGGACTTTATTCAAGCGGTACAGCTAATATAGATTTATTTTTAAAAGCTTATGACGGTTCACCTTATAATGTAATACGCCGTACACAACAAGCAGTTGCACTTGATAATCCGTTGATTACCTTTGGATTGATGGCACAGACTGAACCTTTTGAAAAAGCTATGAGTAACCCTCAGTTTTCAGGACGTGGACTTGTACACCGCTTTTTATATGCATTCCCCGAAAGCAAAACAGGAAAAAGAACATTTGTAAGTACACAGGTTTCCGATAAAGCAAAGCATGACTATAATAACCTTATATATAAGCTTCTGAGTATTAAGCCATCATCAGAAATTCCCGTTATTTTATGTGATAAAGAAGCCTTTAATATTTTTAAGAACTATCATGATTCAATTGAAGATAACTTAAAAGACGGAGGTACATTTGAGTATATGAGGGAATGGGCTAATAAACAATTGGGACGAGCCTTAAAAATTGCTGGAATATTTCATCTCTGTGAGCACGAACCCAAAGAGCCGTTAAGCGGTCAGACTGCTTTAAATGCCGTAAGCGCTGCTATGTGGGCAGAAAATCAAGCCTTGAAAGCTTTTAATGAAATCGGCGGCAATGATGAGGAAAAATCCGCTAAATATGTACTTAACCGAATTAAGAAAAGTGGAAGTCTAGAATTAAGTAAAAGGGAGATTTTGAGACTTTGCAAACGTTTTAAAAGTGCTGAAGAATTTCAAGAACCACTAGAACTACTTGAAGATATGGGGTATATCCGAAAAGTTTTAAATAAATCTACTGGCGGTAGACCAGGCGAAAAATTTAAAATTAATCCGCTACTTAATAGCAATTTGAATAAAAAAATTATTGATGAAACACCTGTACCTCCAAAAAGTAAATTAGGCAGAGGTGGAGGTCATACAGATTTTTAGTTTAGACACTTTTATTTATGCTTTAGTCACCCTTTAGACACTTAAAAAAAAGTTTGCTAAAAATCGTATTTGCGTTGATTAGTGGACTTTAGACACTTTAGACACTAAAGTCACTCGACCTATTAATATAGACACTAAAATCACATAATCAATAATAATCCTAAAAGCCAAATATTAAAATATTTAATTCATTATAATAAATCGTTTCTGTTTTATTCTTATGCCCTTGGTGACTAAAGTGTCTTAAGTGACTAAAGTCACATAATCCACGAATTTGCGCACTTTGTAGACTATATTTAAAGAGTGTCCAAAGAGTGACAAAAGTGTCTAAAGTCAGAAATAATTTTAAGTGAGGTAAACCATGAAAATTTATATTAAAGATGAAATGATAATTGATACTGAGCAGGTAAGCTGTTTTAAAGTATTAAAAAAAACAAAATATGATTTTCAACTTATAGCATTTTGTGGAGGTGAAGCTATTGCGTTGGAAAGTTACGATGATATAGATATTATACAAAACGATTTAAGCATCATAATGCATCACCTTTATATCGGAACTGAATTTCTTGATTTAAATAACGGTATGCCTTATAACGATTCAGAATTTTAACGCCGAGTGAACGCCGAGAAACGTAATAAAACGTTAGTATGCGATACAGTAATATGTATTGTATAATATTTGTGCTGAATAGTTTATAAAAGTTAAGGTTGATAACTTTTGCTAATGTTTATTACATAACGAAACCCGAGAGAAGTTAGAGAATCCAGCTCCATGTAACGAACAAAGAGTGAACAAAGAGAAAACGCCCCGAAGCGGTCGGGAAGCGGTCGAAAAAGGACAATCCAATCTTGGATTTTCAGAAAGGAAGTGAACCATGACAAACGAACAGTTAGCCGCTTTTATCAAGCAGGGCGGTAATGATGAACTGATACCCATACTATGGGAACGTATTCGGAAGATTATGTACATGAAGTCTGACAATGTTTACAGTGCGTTACAAGGACGATTTCAGCAATGCGGTGTTGATATATGGGACTTGAAACAATCCTGTTACATGGCATTCCTAAAAGCCATAGATGGATACAAGCCTGATACTGGAAACAAGTTTACTTCTTACCTGTCTTACCCGTTTAAAAATACTGTCAATGAACTTATAGGCATGCGTACTCAAAAGCAGAAAAATGAGCCGCTTAACGATTGCACAAGCCTTGATACTCCGTTGAAAGAAGATGAGCGGACAGTAATACTCTAGTTGATATGATTGCAGACGATAACGCTGTTAATGCCGTTGAATTAGTGGAGCTGGAGGACGATTACAGAGTACTCCATGAAGCCGTTGACGGTCTGAAATATCCTCAGAACCGTGTTATTAACAGCTATTACTTTGAAGATAAAAGCATGAAAGATATTGGTGCAGAAATGGGAATCAGCGGTCAACGTATCAGTCAGATTCTACATAAAGGACTAAGATGTCTCAGACGTTCTGAACCGCTTAAACAGCTTTACAGAGAGAACCAACAGCATAAAACTTTAAACGCCATGCAGAAATATCAGACAAGACCCGATATGCATTTATATATTACTGAGCTGGAAGAAAAATATATAAAACTTCTTCATATAATTACAGCTTGACCCCCCACCTTAAAAAATAACGATTTTTAAGGGGACGTACACCGTGGGGGATATTAGACAGTTCAGATTTGGAGAATTTCCATAGAGGGGGGTAGTAGTCCTGCTCCCCTAATCAATTTTAAGGCTACCAAAATGCATTTTAAAGCGCATTTGATTTTATAGGGTAATTTTACTATAAATTAATTACTATGGCATTATACGGCTTACTAGTATCATTAAATTACATTGTGTTACTGAGCAGATAAATACACTTAATGAATAGTTATGATAACGCTGTACGAAATTCGGACGGCGTTTTTTTAACCAATTCAAAATTGGAGTCGTTGTTGTGTTTCTCTAGCCATGGGTAGGTCGTGTTTCACGACCCCCTAGTACAACCGTACGAAATTCGTACAGTTGATTTGTGCGTCCGTTTTTCGGACACGCAACAAAAAAGCAGACCGTCAAGCCTGCTCCAATATGTATATACTACTTCGTCCGTTTTTCAGTCGAAGTCTTTTTCATGCTGATTTCTTCAAGTCTTTTAAACTTTTCAATTATTTTATTAATAAGCCTTTCTTTTTCTGTCATGCAGCATCACCGCCTTTACTGGTTTTATTAGTTTTTGTTAATATACGCAATTCCTTAAATAAAGCGTTTAATTTTTTACAATTATCGTATGCAAGATTACTAATTAAATTTATTGCCAGTGGGAAATTATCCAAAGAGGACACCCCCTCTTGTGCTACGCTATCCAACAAACTAACCATTTCCTGTATTTTTGTTGATTCAAATATTACTTTTTCAAGTTATAATACTATATTCTGCATTTTTTTATTATTCATTTTAATTTTCCTCCTTGATGTCTTGACAAGAAGTGAAATCTAAGCTATAATGATTTTAGATAAGACTTCTTGTCTTGTTTGTGTAAAGTTAATTGGTACGCTCTCAACTACTACCGATTAACTTTATTTTTTTGTTTCAAAGTTTTTATCTCCTTTCCATGCTTATATTATACATCAATATCGATGTAAATTCAATTGGTAATATAGCTAAAGTTTACATTTATTTTTGTGTAATTTGTACATTGAAATTGATGTAATAGTATGCTATAATTATAATGAAAAATAGCAGTATAATAGCAAAATGCTACAAAAGGAGATGAATATATATGCCAATAAAGTATAAAATTGATGTTATAGCCGAACTGAAAGCAGCTGGATATAATACAAACACTATCCGAAAACAAAAATTATTGTCAGAAGGCACATTGCAAAGTTTACGGCAGGGAAAATACATTTCTATGGATGCCGTTTCAAAAATTTGCAAATTGCTCAACTGCCAACCGGGCGATATAATGGAATATGTGGAGGAAGAAGAATGAAGATAATAAAATACCCGTCAGAAACAGACGTAAACAAAGCTATAAGCGACAATGAACCGTTATTGGTACTAATATCCTTTGATGGAAAAACAGTTATTACAAGTCAGATTGATGAAGCTGTAGAACATCATATTCTATTAATGAAAACTGGTTTTAAGGATACTGATATTGATAAATTTTTCAGAATTGTTCTTGACAGTGACGGTGCAGACTGGACATTTGTATGCCCTCCTGATTACAAGAATATTACTGATAAGCAAAGGCGAATCGGCCAGTTTTATAAAGATGGATTCAGTATTATTTCTGATGTACTTCATGAGTTGGGTTATATGGTTGGAATCAATATTCCTAGACGTTACAGACGACATTTAAACATGCTTACAGAATAAATTGAAAAAAGAGCAGGAATAAACCTGCTCCTATTTTTTTCAATTTAAGGGGTACATGACAGAAAGGACAAAATACTTTAGAGGAAGATGGTAATAATTAAAAGTCATGAAAAGCGACGAAAGGTGGTGAAAAACGGCGAAAAAAGTATAAAAGTCGACAACAATCATCATTTTTCACGGTTGCATTTTTTCAGAATAATGCATATAATAATGTTAACAGAACCTCACGCACCTCTCAACGATGTGTCCCAGTGAGGGCTTTTTATTATATTGGGTGTGAGATTATGGACGTAAAAAAACCGGAATTATTTTGTAAGCAGATAGAAAAATTAAAAAATCATGGTTGTGTTATCAATGATTTTGACCAAGCAATTATGATATTAAATAAAATAAATTATTATAAACTTTCCGCATATTTCTTGCCTTTCAAGAAAGAAGAAGGAACATATATAAAAAACACAAGTCTGCTCGGAGTTTATAAAATTTATGAATTTGACCGCAAATTAAGTACTTTACTTTATGGTATAATCCAAAAGATAGAAGTATTCATTAAAACTCAAATAGCATATTACCACTCTAATAAATACGGCTCTTTGGGATATATGGATAATTCAAATATTAATTCAAAGTTTGAGGTTCAGCACGCTAAACTTATTTGCCAATTTAAACAAGAGGTAAACCGTAATAAAGATTTACCATTTGTTAAGCACCATTTAGAGCAGTATCATGGCAACTTTCCTCTTTGGGTTGCCGTAGAATTGTTCACATTAGGAAATACTTCTCAATTTTATTCACAATTAAAAACAGCGGATAAAAAGGTAATTGCAAAAGCTATTTCATATATTACCCAAACGAATTGTACACATTTTCAATTAACAAGTTGTCTAAAATGTCTTACAGAGTTAAGGAATAAGTGTGCTCACTTTGCAAGGTTATATTACACAAAATTTACTTCTACACCAAATTTACCAAATACGCTATCTTCACAAGCTTTTATACTCGGAAATAAATACATATATCTTTATTCATATATTTATGTGCTAAAAGTATTATATCCATCTCCTGAAAATTGGTTAAGCACTGTAACAGATTTAAAGGTATTAATTGAAGAATATATTGAATTTATAAATATAAAGCACATAGGCTTTCCGGAAAATTGGGAAGAATTGTTAAGTAAAAGGGCATAAGGGTTTACTTTTATGTTCGTAATAGTGTAAAAGAAAGTCATTATTTATAGCGGCTTTAATTTTTATGGAGCAGGATAATAGCCCAGCTCCTATTTTTTTACTTTCAAGGGTACATGACATAAATGACATAAATGACAAAATACCCATAAGCCCCATAGGTACGCCATCTACCAATAAAATGCCAAACATGACAAAATACAATTAAATCATGACAAAAATGATTATTGTCATGCTATAGGGGGTAACAAAAAAACTTTTATAAAGGGGATATTTGACCGCAGGAGATAGTACATCTTACACAAAATTCTAAATATTTTTATAAAGTCTTGACATTAACGTGAAACGCTCAGCAAGGCTATCAGAATCAACGCCAGTGCCATTGTAATGTTTTATAGCGAAATTACCCTATTAAAATTTACATAGCTTAAAACGGCTTATTTTAGCTTTGTTCTGAAACCTCAATTTTGGGGGGTCAAGCACTTTTTAACAAAGAGTTTAATTATATTGATATCGGCGCAAAATTGCGCTGACGAAAATTGGATTGTCCAACGATAACCGTCATAAAAATGAGGACGGTTCAGCGGAGCGAGCTTGCCTTGAAGCTGAAACCTATGCTTGCGGCACAAGCTAAGGAGAGACAGAGAGAAAGTCAAAAGAACTTTCATGGTAATCAACATACTAGTGGTATGGGACAGAATTCTGCACCACACCAAAAAAGTAAAACCAGTGATGACATAGCTAAAATAGCAGGAGTGTCAAATAACTTTCACGGTAATTAATATATTGATGGTATGAATCAAATTTCCTTTGCCATCGGAATTGTCAGCTTATGATCGGTAACAGGTCTGCCTCCTGTACTTTCGGACAAATTTGTCCAAAAGTCCTTATTCTCTGTAAATCCATACTCTGTCATACGTTCAAACCACTTTGTATATGACGATATAACTTAGAGTTAGGACAATAAAAAGAATTTAAAAATGACGAATCCCGAAATTCGGGAATCGTTATAGGAGATAAGATAAATAAGCTTTACCTCTGGACAAATGTATTAAGGGTAAGACATTTTTGGGTAACCTTTTCTTGAGTAATAGGTCTGAACCGTCCTCAATTTTATTACGGTTAACCATACTGAAAATCCGTATAGTTTATGACCTCTTACCGATTGGAGAAGAGGTCAAGTCAGTGCGCTGCGAGTGCGCCATTAGTGCGCCATTAGTGCGCCATTACTCTGAAAGTGCGCTATAAACCATTGAAAGCGGCTAAAAGCAAATTAACCTTAAACCGCATAGATACGTCGTTTATTGAAGATTATTGAAAGCTGTAAAAAGTGGATTTTATCCCTCATAACCCGAAGGTCGTTGGTTCAAATCCAGCCGCCGCAACCATAATCGCACCTAACGAATGATACAATCGTTGGGTGCTTTTTTATTGTAAAAAAGCCGAGAAATAAGCACTTTTCAGGTAATCATCAAACGATAACAGCCACAGTGAGGTCGAAATCACTGTGGCTGTTTGTCATTTTCCGGGTAAAATAAAACGATAGCAAGTTAACGTTTTCTTTTCGGAGTTATCGTTTTATGATTGAAAAAGAATATTAATGTTCCGAGTTCGTTTTATACTCAAAGAAATCAAAATCTGCATAATGCTGGTGCTTTACTCTATCGGCACAGGTGATGCCCACCATAGTGCCGGTAAATTCCCCATATTTGCAGTATTCATCTGAAAATTTCGTAGTATCAAAGGGAATGCCGATTTTCGTATAGGTTTCGCCGTCATAGCTCCAGTAGAACTGAGAATGCCTTCCCGTAATCACAAGGCGGAAGTAGATGGGTACATCGTCCACCGGAATACGGGTGTTGACGAATTCTGTCTTTTCACCGTTTTCCAGTTGAATGATAGAAATCGCACTCTGTCCCAAAGTCTCGCTGTAGTATTTCCGCAGATTGATATAATTCATGTTGTCATAATAGAGAATCAGTCCGGCGCTGTGCTGATGGACCTCCGGATGAAATTCCATCTTTGTGGTAATTGTTCCATAGACACTTGTCAGCTTTCGTGCCAGAATGCTGGTCTTATTCAGAGAAGTTCTTGCCTCCTGACCGCGGATTCTTACCCAGCCGGGACGAGCTTTCACATCTGCAAACCGCTGGGGCATGATTCTCGGGGCATAGTACCAGTTGCCCAGTTCATCGCTGTCAAAGTCATCGAAATCGGGAATCTGCTTGACAGGTACTTCCGGCAACTTGCTTTCCTCGCAGTATTCCTTGGCAAGATTTGAGCCATCCGCCATCCGCAGCCAGCCATCCTCTGTCCACATCATTTTCTGAATTGCCGTTTCTCGTCCCAGAGTACAGCGCAGCTCCGGCGTAAAGGGGCGTGAACAAAGATGTACCAGATAAACTTCTCCCAAAGATGTCTCGACATAGCTGCCATGACCGGCTTTTTGCAGAACCGTATCGGGATTGTAGTATTTGGGCTTGAGGTGATCGGGGTCGTGACGTTCATGGGAAACTGCTGGATTGGATGTAACGATAGGATTCTTCGGATCACCCTCGTAGGGTCCCCATACCTGTTTGCTTCTGCCCATGGTGACACAATGATTGTAACCTGTACCTCCCTCAGCACACATGATATAATAATAGCCATTTCGCTTTGTCAGATGAGGTGCTTCGATACAGCCCCGATCTGTTCCGCCTTTCCAGATGCGCTTGGGATAGCTGATGATCTCTTTTGCCTTGGAGTCATATTCCACCATACAGATGGCACCGGGCTTTTCGTAGCCTTCACGGGTTTCCCATTCCAAAGAAACGATATATTTTCTGCCGTCGTCATCGTGGAGAATGGAGGCATCGAAACCGGCAGAATGAAGATATACCGACTCACTCCAGGGTCCTCGGATGTCCTTTGCCGTGATGAGAAAATTGTCCACGTCAAAATACCGGGCATTCATGGAATTCATAACGCCGTAGACCACATAGAACAGATCTTCTTCTGCACAATAGGTCAAGCAGGGTGCCCAGATGCCCTTTGCAGAGGGCAGTTTTTTCAAATCAACCTGTTCATCATCGGTCAGCACATGGGTATACAGCTCCCAGTTTTTCATATCCTTGGAGTGGTAAATGGGAATGCCCGGAAACCACTCAAAAGTGGAAACTGCCATATAGTAATCATCACCCTTGCGGCAAATGCACGGGTCGGGGTTAAAGCCAGGTAAAATGGGGTTTTTCAGCATGTTCGTATCCTCCTGTTATTTTTTCTTTGATGGTTCTATTATAGCAGACAGATGAGAATCGGGACAGCTGCAATTCTGACAAAAATATAGGTCGATCCTGACTTTTTACTGCATATTGCGGCGAATGTGGCTTGGCGTGTCATGAAATCGTTCTGCAAACATACGGCGGAATACTTTATAATTGGTGAATCCGTGTTTCTCCAGGATCTGATAAATGGGCGTATCGGTTTGTACAATATCGGCATAAATCTTGGACAGGCGGAATTCATTCAGATAGGTCTGGAACGTCATACCGGTCTGCTGCTTGAAGAACCGACAGAAATACTCCGGCTGAAAAGCCGCAATGCTAGCAATTTCTGCAATCGAAATGGGTTCCTGATAGTGTTCCTGAACATAGGAGATCACCGGACGTAAACGCTCCAGATTTTTCTGCCGCTTTTTTTCTGTCGAGGAAAGCTCCAGCCGATAGTTATGATACAGCATATACAGCAGTTCAAACAGCAACGCATAAAATCGAAGCATCATGCCGTCCGGCTTGACATCCAGGACGATCTGCATATCTCTCAGTATTTTCCGGAGCTGTTCCAGCTTTGTCTGCTGGATGGCATTGGTTGGTCTGGAGTGCATAACAAATTGAATATCCTGGAATTCCGGGATATATTTCTGCATAAAACGGTCAGGAATCTGGATCAGCAGAGATTCATTGCCCTCACGACAGCGGGTGGCGTGGAATTCTCCGGAATTGATTAGAATAATATCGTTCTTTTCCATGTACGTTTTCTGCTCCTGCTGATATACCGTCAATTCTCCGTCCAACAGGAAAATAATCTCCACAGCATCATGCCAATGGGTGGAAACATATCTGTGATCGTCAAACATGTGGCAGAAATAGATCTCCATGCCTGCGGAAATGGGAATATGCTCGTAGAGAACAGAACCTTCGTTTGCCATAGTCACCGTACCTTTCTGACTGACTTTGTTTTTTCTATTATATAGTATAAACCATCTTCCGCATAAAGTCAATCAAAAAAAGATAAAATCGACCTATAAATCCGTTAACATGAAACCTGTTGCAGTGTGTATTCATATGCTATAATAGAATTACAAAAACGAGAGCAATTCATGTAAAAAACAATCCCGGGATACAAAATTGCAGGACGCATATTCCCAAAAACCTCTTTGTTGTATATGTGTCAAAATTGCACAGAATTGCAGTTCAGAAAAGAAAGGCTGGAAATGATTATGGCTTCTGAAAACAAACTGACGTTCCGAAAAGTTGTGGAGCGTTTTTCCTATGGCTGCGGCGACTTTGGATGTAATATCATCTACACTGCAATGTCCGCATTTCTTCTGTTCTATTACACGGATTATGCTGGCGTCAGCGCCGCTGCGGTAGGTACCATTATGCTGATCTCCCGTATTTTCGATGGTGTTAGCGACATTCTCATGGGCTACATCGTAGACCACACCAAATCAAGATTTGGCAAGGCAAGACCCTGGCTGCTCCGGATGTGTATTCCCTTTGCAATCTCCGGCATTCTGCTGTTCTCTGTGCCCACATCCTGGACAACAGCGGCAAAGCTTGTGTACATCTTCATCACCTATAACCTGACTTCTACGGTGATCTACACCGCCATCAACGTGCCCTATTCTGCATTGAATGCGTTGATGACACAGGATGCCTATGAGCGTTCTGTCCTGAGCATTTTCCGGAATCTCCTGGCAACTGCCGGTACGCTGATCATCAATACATTCACCCTGCGTATCGTAGAGGCATTCGGCAACAATGCTTCTGCATGGACAAAGACATTTGTCTGCTTCGGTCTGCTGGCAATTGCCGCATTCCTTGCGAACTTCTTTGGCACCAAGGAACGTGTCCATGCGGTATCGGCTTCTTCCGACGGCACTCAGAAAAAGAATGACGGCGTGCCGTTCCTCAAGGGACTGCTGGCGCTGTTCAAGAATAAATACTGGATCATGATGACCGTTATGCTGGCATTGTTCTTCATGATGTACTCCATCAACGGCGGTGCAACCGTATACTTTGCACGGGAAGTGCTGGGCGATGCCAATCTGGTTTCTCCCATTAACAGCACACTGAACATTGCACAGATCGTCAGCATGTTCCTCATTGCATTCTTCGTCAAGAAATTCGGCAAGCGCAACGTTTTCTGCGCTGGTCTGATTCTGGATATTGCCGGTATGCTGCTTCTGGCATACTCTGGCGGCAACATGGCAGTTCTCATTACTTCCAGCATCATCCGCGGCATCGGCGGTGCCTGCGGCGGCGCAACCATGTGGGCAATGGTTTCTGACACCATTGATTATGGCGAATGGAAAACCGGCTATCGCACAGAGGGTCTCACCAACAGTGCTTGCAGCTTCGGCTATAAGATCGGCAACGGTCTCGGCTCTGCTATGCTGGGCTGGATCCTGACCGCAGGACATTACATCGAATCCACTTCCGATGCGATTGTGGAACAGCCGGCTTCTGCTATCACTGCCATTCAGGTATGCTTCGTTTGGATTCCGATTATTGTATATGCAATCAGTTTCGTCATGCTGATGTTCTATAAGCTGGACAAGGAATTCCCGGGCATCATTGCTGACCTGAAAGCAAGAGCAGAAGCAAAGAAAAATGCATAATGATTTAATGTTAGAAAGGAATGAATCTTATGAAAGTAAAAGGCGTCAACCTTGGGAACTGGCTTGTTCTGGAAAAGTGGATGAATCCCGCACTCTTTGAAGGAACAACAGCAGAGGATGAATACTGGCTGCCACGTCAGCTGTCAAAGGAAGTCTATGAAGCACGCATCAAGGTGCATCGCAGCGAATATATTACAGAACGTGATTTTGTGACTATTGCTTCATGGGGAATGGACACAGTGCGTATTCCGGTTCCATACTTTGTCTTTGGAGACAGAGAGCCATTTATCGGCTGCATAGACTGTCTGGATAAGGCATTCAACTGGGCTGAAAAGTATGGTCTAAAAATTCTGCTGGATCTGCACACAGCTCCATTTGGTCAGAACGGCTCCGATAACGGCGGTATCTGTGGTGTGATCCGTTGGGCACAGATGCCGGAAGAAGTGGAATTTGTACACACAGTTCTGGAACGACTGGCACAGCGTTATGGATACCGTGAGGGGCTTTGGGGCATTGAGGTGTTGAACGAACCGGCACTGCCGAAGATCTGGGAAAGTATGGATTTTGCACATCGTTATCCGCCCATGGAACCGGAAATGGCAGTTGGATCTGCACCGATCTCCTACGAATTTATCCGCCAGTTTTATCTGGATGCTTACGATCGGCTTAGAAAGTATCTGCCGGAGGAAAAATATGTGGTCATTCATGACGGCTTCGAACTGACCATCTGGAAGGACTTCATGCAGGACAAGGAACGCTATAAAAATGTAGTTCTGGACACTCACCAGTATCTGATGATGGCAGAAATGTATGGCTGTGAACAGTCGGTAGAAGGTTATATTCGATACATTCAAGAGCATTTTGCAAAAGAAATCGAAGAAATGCAGCAGTTTTTCCCGATAATTTGCGGGGAATGGTGCTTGTTTAATTCCCTTGCCTGCGGCTGGGATACTAAAGGAGGACAGTCTATCCTGAATGGTCTGGACGGTACACCTGTGGCGACTGTTTCATCAGAGCAAAAACGAGAGATATATAATGCCGTTGCAAAAGCGCAGTTGGACGCATGGAATAAGGGTTCCGGTTATTTCTATTGGAGCTATAAGCTTCTGACAGATACAGTCAATACTAACGGATGGATTGGCTGGGACAGCTGGGATTTGGGCAGATGTGTAGATTTCGGATGGTTCCCTTTGGAACAGGCATAATATTTGCATAAAATATACTTTTGGAGCTGTTGTACGAACACTTAGGTACAATAGCTCCATTTTTTTCATTCCAAAAAACATAAAGGTAAAAGACTAGAACGTGTTCACATAAAATATTTTACGGATTTTCTAGCAGAATTTCTATGCATACCTAAAGCAGATATAACCTTTAGGTATAAACTGATAAACCAAACGAGACTTCTCAAGGGGTCTCGTTTGGTTTATAATATAATTAATAAAGGAGTATTCCTGTTTCATTGTTTCCGGCACGAAGAAATTCTGGGATTTTTGAAGGAATGCTTCTAAAAAATTACTTCATATGAAAGGAATGTGTTTACAAATGAAGAAAATATCTGTTTTATGCTTATGCCTTATGTTTGCATTCAGCTTTACTGCTTGCGGCAGCTCACAGACACAGTCTGAATCCTCCGAAGCAGCAAGTGAAGCAACTACAAAATCAGAAGAATCGTCAGCGGAATCAATCGGTACAGAAGCTGAACCCTCTGATTTATCGGCAGAAGAACCGGAAAGCACAGAGGGAAAAACTCTGGTTGTCTATTACTCCGCAACGGGAAGTACAGAAAATGTCGCCGGATATATTGCAGATGCTGTCGGAGCAGATCTGTTTACATTAGAGCCTGTAATTCCGTACACTAGCGAGGATCTTGACTGGACAAACGACAGAAGTCGTGTGTCCGTGGAGCATGAAAATGAATCCGAAAGAGTTGTGGAGCTTGTATCCGCTACGGTTGATAACTGGAACGAATATGACACAGTTTTTGTGGGCTATCCCATCTGGTGGGGTATTGCTGCATGGCCGGTCAATGAATTTATAGAAACCAACGATTTTGCCGGAAAGACTGTTATCCCGTTCTGTACCTCTGCAAGCTCAGATTTGGGTGAAAGCGGCGAGCTGCTTGCTGAAATGGCTGGAACCGGGGATTGGCAGACAGGACAGCGTTTTCGCTCAAGTGCTTCTGAAGATGAGGTTAGAGCGTGGATTGAAGATTTAGAATTTGCAAATTAAAAGGAGAATATTTTTATGAAGGATTTTATGCTGAGAAATGATACGAAATTGTTGTTTCGCAATGATCCAACAGCAGATTTAGCAGAGTTGACTGCAGGGAAAAAGGTACTGTTTGTTTATGGTGGAGGTTCTGTTAAGAAGAATGGTTGTTACGATGACGTAAAAAATGCTGTAGAAAGCGCTGGCGGTGTTCTCTATGAGCTTGGAAATGCGTCAAGAGAACTGGAACAGATTGAGCAGGGAATACAAATCGTTAAGGATAATGCAATTGATTTGGTAATCGGGGCAGGCGGTGCGAGCATTATGGACTGTGCAAAGCTGATTGCATTCGGTACGCTTCATACTGATGATCTCTGGGAGTATGTAAAAGCGAAAAAGAATCCGTATGGACTGGATAAGCTACCGCTGATTTTGATGCCGACCTATCCTTCCAGCGGTTCGGAATATGGTCTTGGGGCTGTATCGGCAGATTCCAGAAACGGAGATTTTGGTACGGCATATGGCATTGCGGCAGATACGGCAATTCTTGTGCCGAAATATTCCATGTCTCTTGACGCAGAAATGACTGCCTATACCGCACTGGTTACACTGGTGCAGCTATCGGCTTCAATTATTGGTGATAGGAATCCGATATCCTATGATATTGGCATTTCTGTAATTCGCAACGTTCTCTCCGCAGTGAAAACGTTAAAAGAGAATCCCACAGATGCATACGCCCGTGGTGTGATTCTTTATGGCGCGTCTATTTCGACCTCCGGACGATTAGAACTTGGTAAAGAAGAAAATTATGCCTATGACATCTATGAATTAGAATTTATTCCGGAAGTTTTGTACAAAGCAGCCTATCGAAAAAGCCTGACAGTGCGGAGAGAACGTATTCTATGCCTTGTATTCTGATGGAACCCTGAGGCTAAACGGCAGTGGTGCAACTTATGATTATGATACGGATAATCGTTCTCCATTTTACAAAAATGCGACAGTGCAGAATATTACCGTATTTTCCGGCATCACCAAAATTGGAAACGATATCTTTGCAAACTGCGACAATCTGAAAACAGCAGCTTTGCCAAATACAGTTATTTCCATCGGAGATGCTGCCCTTGCAATATTTGAAGATACAATGGGTGTTGTTCGTGGACTAGAAAAAATCACAATTCCGGCAGGCATTAAGTCTATTGGAAAATGGGCTTTTGCCGGAACAAAATTGACGGAAATTACAATTCCAGCGAGCGTGATAGAAATCGGAGATTATGTATTCCGTGATTGCATCAAGCTGAAAACTGCGAGGGTTGAAAGCAGTTTGATTGGATCGTTTATGTTCGCTGGCTGCACAACGCTTGCCAGCCTGAGTCGGCAGAACCGATGAGGAAGCAACTGAAAATAACGAGAAGGAGAACTGATTATGGCAATCTTAAAACCTGATAAAGCCGCAACTCTCGGCAGTGTGACCGTCAATGAATACTTGCTCACAAAACACAATCCCAATCGTATTGTAATGCCCTCCGCTTCTATGAAGGGTAAAATTATTGGTGTGACGATTCATAACACATCGTGGATTACAACCACACCAGGTACAACCCCGGCGGAGCAGTATACGAGAGCCACTGTCAATGGGAATATGAACGATGTCCGAGTTCACTACTATGTCGACAACACCTGTGCATGGCAGAATCTTCCGCTTACTCTGAGTGGTTGGTACGCCGCTGACGGCAGTGGTAACGGCAACCGCAGAACTATTACCATTGAGTGCATTATGAGTTCTGTCTACAATTATACAGATAAAAAGTCCGAGGGCAACGCTGCAAAATTGGCGGCTGCATTGCTGAAGAAATACAATCTCAGCATCGACCATATCTACACGCACACGCACTGGCTGAATGTTCGTGACGGAAAGTCAGGTAGTGTGGATTATTTGAATATTGCGAAAAATTCATACAAAACTTGTCCTCTGTATATTCTTCCGTATTGGTCTGCTTTTAAGGCAAAGGTGCAGTCTTACATGAATTTCGGTACATCCAAATCGACAACTCAGCTTTATAGAGTTCGCAAAAGCTGGAGTGATGCGAAGTCACAGATTGGCGCATTTGCTTCACTTGAAAATGCAAAAAAGGTTTGTAAATCAGGATATTTTGTATTCGATGCAAACGCTATAAATACTGTAAAATCATACTGTCAAAGAAATCAGTTAGGCGGACGGAAATCAACTGATTCTAATAAGCATTTTTGCAAGCAGTGTGGGATAGAAGTAAAACAGACTCCGCATCGTAAGCTGAAAAAATTCTGTTCTGATAAATGTCGTATGAAATGGTGGAACAGGCATCCTGAAAAGCTACATAGAAAATCCGGGAAAAACATCGTATGCCCGATATGCACAGGAGGAAAGTCTGTCTGCCAGTGAAAATAAGAAATGGCAGATTCGCAGAGATTTTGAACAAGGTAAAATCGGCGGAATCGTCATATTGGGCTATAGGCGTACCAAGGACGGCAGTCTGGAAATTGTACCGGAGGAAGCAGAAACTGTCAAGATGATTTTTGCAGATTATCTCTCTGGTATGGGAAAACGCGATTGGAAGTTTGTTTCAGTCTACGCTGATGAAGGGGTGAGCGGTTGTAATACTGCTAAACGTGAAGGATTTAATCGCATGATAAAAGATGCTCTGGACAGGAAAATTGATCTTATCGTGACCAAGAGTGTGAGCCGTTTTGCCCGAAATACCGTGGATTCTCTCACTACAGTGCGTAAATTGAAAGAAAAGGGCATAGAGGTCTACTTTGAGAAGGAGAATATTTACACGCTGGATTCCAAAGGAGAATTGCTCATCACAATCATGTCGAGTTTAGCTCAGGAAGAATCCCGTTCTATTTCTGAAAATGTCACATGGGGACAGAGAAAACGATTTGCAGACGGAAAAGTATCATTGCCTTACAAACATTTTCTTGGCTACAAAAGAGGGGAGGTCGACTTACCTGAAATTGTGCCGGAGGAAGCTGAGATCGTAAGGCTAATTTACCGCAGTTTTATAAATGGCATGACGCCATATAGAATAGCAAAAATTGTGACGGAAAAGGGAATTCCAACACCTTCAGGAAAAATAAAATGGCAGTCATCCACCATTGAAAGCATTCTGACCAACGAAAAATATAAAGGTTCTGCACTGCTGCAAAAGCAGTTTACAGTAGATTTTCTTACCAAGAAAAGAAAAATCAACGAAGGGGAGATACCGCAGTATTACATTGAACAAAGTCACGATGCGATCATTTCGCCAGAAGAATTTGAACTGGTTCAGGCAGAAATCCTACGCAGAAAATCTCTGGGAAAGCAGTATAACAGCAAGAGTATTTTTGCAGCGAGAATCGTATGCGGTGACTGCGGAAACTTTTATGGTTCAAAAGTATGGCATTCGACCAGTAAGTATCGGAGAGTGATTTGGCGATGTAATCATAAATTTAATGGTGTGTGCAAGTGTAACACACCGCACTTATATGAGGATACGATCAAAGAAAAGTTCCTTTCTGCCTGCAATCAGCTGTTTGCAAATCGTTCTAAAATTCTGGAAAATTGCCGGATGATGCAGGAACTGTTGACAAATTGTTCAGAGTTAGACGAAAAGTGGAAAGCAGTCACACAGGAGATGGAGATCGTTGCGGAACTGACTCGGAAATACATCATGGAAAACAGTATGACAGTGAAGAATCAGGAGGAATATAACACTCATTATAATGCACTGATGGAACGGTATGAAAAGGCAAAAGCAAAGGCTGTATCCTTGCAGCAAAAGAAGGAGGAGCGTCTTGCCAAGCGTGATCTGATTGGCGGATTTATATCGGAGCTTGCACATCGAAAAGAACTGTTGACAGAGTTTGACGAGAAATTATGGATTGCATTGGTGGAACATGTGACAGTATTTCAGGATGGGAGACTGGTTTTTGCGTTTCGGGACGGGACGGAGATTGAAGCATAGCATAAAATAATAAATCAGGCACTCTGCATAATTGCGGAGTGCCGTTTTTGTTTATAATGCAGAATTTCCTGGAAAAGTATTGACTTAGAGTTTACTTCAGGTGTTATAATGATTCCAATAAAATATGGTTAGCAAACAACTTTTTAGAACATGGAGGTACAGAAAATGAGCAAGAAATTAGTAGCGTTTTTCTCAGCAAGCGGTGTCACTGCCAATGCGGCAAAAATACTGGCAGAGGCAGCAGGAGCAGATATCTATGAAATCAAACCGGAAGTGCCATATACAAAGGCTGATTTGGACTGGATGGATAAAAGTTCACGAAGCACGATCGAAATGCAGGATAAATCTTCACGCCCTGCCATTGCGGACAAAAATGCAGATATCTCAGCGTATGATACTATTTTTGTCGGATTCCCGATATGGTGGTACATTGCGCCGACGATCATCAATACATTTCTGGAAAGCTATGATTTTTCCGGCAAGACCATTATTTTGTTTGCAACTTCCGGAGGAAGCGGATTCGGAAAAACCGTTGACAATCTGAAATGCAGTGTTTCTGACAGTACGGTTATTAAAGAGGGAAAACTGCTGAATGGCAGACCGTCTGTTTCTGAATTGCAGCAGTGGGTAGAGAGTCTTGGAGTGTGATATCGTGAATAGACCATATATTATTTGCCACATGGTAATGTCGATTGACGGCAAAGTGACCGGTGATTTTTTAAGCAGACCGGATTGCGAAATGCCCACAGAAATCTATTATCAAATCAACCGTGACTATCATGCAAACGCCTTTGCCTGTGGTCGAGTTACAATGGAGGAGAGTTTTACACACGGCTATCAGCCGGATTTATCCAACTTTGTGGATGTATCAATACAGCGAGAGGATCATATTGCTGATAAGAATGCTGCGTTCTTTGCGGTAGCTTTTGACCGTTACGGAAAACTTGGCTGGACAACGTCAAAAATTGTTGATGAGGATCCCGGATACGGAAATGCACATATTATTGAGGTTTTGTGTGAGGATGCGTCTGACGCATATCTTGCGTATTTGCAGAGTATTGGTGTTTCCTATATTTTTGCCGGAAAAGAGGATCTGAATTTACCGCTTGCACTGGATAAACTGTATCGTTTATTCCGTATCCAAAAGCTTCTGCTGGAGGGCGGAAGCGTCATAAATGGTGTATTTGCACGAGAGAATATGATTGATGAGCTGAGTCTTGTTCTCGTACCGACTGTGGCTGGCAAAGATGGAAAGCCGCTGTTTTATGACAGCATTTTGCAGGACTACATCTTAACACAAACAAAACTTCTACCGGATTCATCGGTCTGGCTGAATTATCATAAAAAATGAACACACGAGCTGTCCATAGAAGAGGTCAGTTATATAACGAAATGAAAAACGGCAGGATATTGCGTAATCGAAGTCCTGCCGTTTTGTGTTATTCTTTTGCACAGCTGCATTGATATGCTGTTCCCCATTTATCCATGGCATCCAGTATCGGCTCCATGCTATGACCAAGTTCCGTCAGTGTATATTCCACTCTCGGCGGCACTTCCGGAAAAACCTCTCTTGTCAGCAGTCCGTTTTCCTCCATATTGCGGAGATTGGCTGTCAGAACCTTTTGGGAAATACCGGTTACAGATTTTTTCAGTTCGCCGAAACGCTTTGTACCGTTCCTTAGATCACGCAGGATAAGAACTTTCCACTTATCTCCGATAAGCATGAGTGTTGTTTCTACAGGACAAGCCGGCAAATCTGCTTTATTTGTCATAAAATTTCCTCCTGTTAGTATCAAATTGACTGTAATATGCTTTCAGATACATTTTAGCATATGCGGATTGAAAAATCAAGAAAAATTTTTTGCGGATTTTTCCTGAAACTGCGCAAAGGTTACCACGAAGTAACTATACCACAAAAAAGTGCCTACTTTACAAGTGTTAAAAGCTGTGTTATCATAGAATCAAGGAAAGAGATTAAGCGCTTAAATCTCCCGAAAAACAAACCCAACAAATCATTTTTCAGGAGGAATTTTATTATGAAAATCGCAGTTATTTGTGCAAACGGAAAAGCAGGACAGCTTATCACAAAGGAGGCAGTCAACAGAGGTCTGGATGTTACCGCAATTGTCAGAGGCGAAAACAAGTCTGCTGCAAAGAAAGTTATCACCAAAGATCTGTTCGATCTGACTGCTGAGGATCTGAAGGGCTTCGACGCTGTTGTTGACGCATTCGGTGCATGGACACCCGATGTATTGCCTCAGCATTCCACGTCACTCAAGCACCTGTGCGATTTGCTTTCGGGAACGGATGTGCGCTTGTTAGTTGTCGGAGGTGCAGGAAGCCTTTATGTAAATCCGGAACACACGGTTCAGGTTATGGACGGTCCCGACTTTCCCGATATGTTCAAGCCGCTTGCCGCAGCACAGGGTAAAGCACTTGAAGAACTGAGAACAAGAAATGACGTCAAGTGGACATTTATCAGCCCTGCCGGTGATTTTCAGGCAGATGGTGCAAGAACGGGCAAGTATATTCTCGGCGGTGAGGAACTTGTGCTGAATTCCAAGGGCGAAAGTGTAATCAGCTATGCAGATTATGCGATTGCAATGGTTGACGAGCTTGTCAAAGGTGATCACATTCAGCAGAGAATCAGCGTTGTTGCAGAATAAACTCGGATAAAAAACGCAGGGATTGTCAGAGTGTTCTGACAGTCCCTGTTTGCAGTGGAGGAGCTTTTATGCAAAATATAGATTTTTTCAGAATTCTGACAAATGAGATTCATTCAGTAATTGCCGCAACTGTGGATGAGAACGGATTGCCTGTTACTTGTGCTATGGATATTATGGATTATGATAATAACGGTCTCTATTTTCTTACCGCAAAGGGAAAAGGCTTTTACCGTCGTTTGAAACAAAGGGAATATATTGCACTTACCGGAATGAAAGGCGATGATACTATGTCAAGAACTGCTCTTTCCATTCGCGGCAAGGTAAAGGAAATCGGCACACATAGACTGCCGTTGTTGTTTGAGAAAAATTCGTATATGCGTGAAATTTATCCCACTGCGGAAAGTGTTTCTGCACTGACTGTATTTCAGATTTATGAGGGCAGCGGAGAATGGTTCGACTTATCGAAAAAGCCTATCGAACGTGTCACTTTTACATTTGGCGGCGCAGACGAAAAAGAAAGCGGCTATTATATCAATGCAGAATGCAATGGCTGTAAGGCGTGCCAGAAAGTATGCCCTCAAAGCTGTATCGACTTTGTTGGTGGCAAAGCAGTCATTCGGCAGGAAAACTGTCTGCACTGCGGAAATTGTATGAATATCTGCCCTGTAGGAGCAGTGAAAATGAGGTGATTTCATGGCAAATGAAAAATTATTCTATCTGATAAATTATCTTCTGAAAGAACGCTCGGATATGGAAAATGTGAAAATTTCTGATGATGAAGCAGAGCAGTTCCGACTTTACCGAAGTCTTGTAAATATCCGCCCGGCAGTTCAAGCTGACGAGGAATTTCTCAGAGCCGAAGATGAGTTCCTTACAGAATTAACGGAAAGCAAGGGTATTACGGATATTGCAGATTTACAGCCGGTGGAAAACGGTATTTATCTCTGGAAAGGAGATATTACCACGCTGAAATGCGGTGCAATCGTCAACGCTGCCAATTCCGGAATGACAGGCTGCTGGCAGCCATGTCACAGTTGTATCGACAACTGTATTCACACCTTTGCTGGTGTTCGTCTGCGTTACAACTGCGCTCAGCTTATGAAGGCACAGGGACATGAAGAACCTATAGGAAATGCTAAAATCACGCCTTCATACAATTTGCCATGCGATTATATTATACACACCGTGGGACCAATTGTGCAGGGCACACTTACTGACAGGCATTGCCAATTCCTCCAAAGCTGCTACCACTCCTGTCTTGAACTTGCTGTACAGAATGAAATCAAAAGCATTGCATTCTGCTGTATTTCAACAGGTGTGTTTGGATTTCCGCAGAATGAGGCAGCAGAGATCGCAGTTGATACAGTCAGAGCATTCCGTAAGAGCCATAACATAGAGGTGATATTCAATGTTTTCACAGAGAAAGACTATGAAATTTACAGCAGACTACTTTGATAATATAAGACGTCTGAAACAAGAAATCGAAACCGCTGACTCCATTGTTATCGGCGCAGGTGCAGGGCTTTCCACAGCGGCAGGATTCACTTACAGCGGAGAACGTTTTGAAAAATATTTTTCAGATTTTATCCAGAAATACGGTTTCAGCGATATGTATTCCGGCGGATTTTTTCCATTTGAAACGCCGGAAGAACATTGGGCGTACTGGTCGAGATATATTTACATCAATCGCTATATGGACGTTGATAACGGCACTTATAAAACACTCCTTTCCCTCGTGAAAGACAAGGATTATTTCGTGCTGACTACAAACGTGGATCACCAGTTTCAGAAAGCCGGATTTGACAAACACAGGCTTTTCTACACGCAGGGCGATTACGGACTTTTTCAATGCTTAGAGCCTTGCTGTCAGAAAACTTTTGATAACGAAGAATTTATCAGAAGAATGTACAATGAACAGAAAAATATGCGTGTTCCGTCTGAACTGATTCCGAAGTGTCCGGAATGTGGTAAGACTATGACAATGAACCTGCGTGCAGATGATAAATTCGTGCAGGACGAGGGTTGGTACAAAGCAAGAGAACGATACGCTGATTTTTTGCGCCGTCACGAGGGGATGCATATGTTGTTTCTGGAACTTGGAGTAGGGTTCAACACTCCGGTTATCATCAAGTATCCGTTCTGGCAGATGACTGCGAAAAATCCAAATGCGGTTTATGCTTGCATCAATTTTAATGAAGCATTTTGTCCGGAAGAACTCGAAAAGAAATCCATTTGCATAGGTGGAGATATTGCGGAGGTGCTTTGGGATATGATATAATAAATGCACAGCATTTATTATAATTTATTTTAATGTCCTTGCAGATACGCAAATCATAGATTTGCTCCCTGCACATCGGACAATTATATCAAAAATCGCTATAATGTAGTGGGTGATAAATATGCATGATATCTGGAATCCCTGGCATGGCTGTAAAAAGATAAGCGAGGGCTGCGACAACTGCTATATGTATTTTCTGGACCGTGTTCGTGACAGAAACGGTGCGGAGATATACCGTACCAAAAATTTCGATTATCCGCTGAAAAAGAACCGAAAGGGCAATTATAAGATTCAAAGCGGAGAGATGATACGGGTTTGTATGACTTCTGATTTTTTTCTGGAAGAAGCTGATGGGTGGCGTGATGAGGCATGGGAAATCATGAAAATACGCAGCGATGTGATATTTTATCTCCTGACAAAGCGTCCTGAACGTGTAGAAAAATGTCTGCCATCAGATTGGGGTGATGGCTGGGAGAATATTTTTTTTAATGTAACTGCGGAGAATCAGAAGCGTGCGGACGAGAGAGTTCCGATTCTGCTGGAGCTTCCTTTTAAACATAAAGGTGTGATGTGCGCTCCGTTTATTGGAAGCGTCAATCTTGCAAAGTATCTGGAATGTGGTCAGATAAAACAAGTTGTATGCGGCGGTGAAAATTATGACGGTGCGAGACCATGCAATTATGACTGGGTGAAACAGTTACGCAGAGAATGTGAACAGTATAATGTTTCTTTCACTTTCATTGAGACAGGTACAAAATTCATTAAGGATAGAAAATTATATACGCTGCCCAATAAAAGGCTGCAATCTGAAATGGCGTTTAAGTCGGGAATAAGCTTTCATGGAAAAGAAATGTTGTTCAAACTGAAGGACAGTTATGGCATGGAAATTCCCAAGGTTTTTCTATACAAGCCGTATTTTCGTGAAAGCTGTTTGACCTGCGGAAGCCGTCCGATCTGTAATGGGTGCTCTGATTGTGGAAAATGCAATCAGGAGTAATTTTATTGAATATATTTGGGTGCAAAATGCACCCTTTTGCACACTTGAAAATTTAGGGTGCATTGTATCATTTGTTGAGTCTTTAGCTAATCAAAAAGCACTCAAGCAAAAAGAAAGGGTGGAGGTCAATATCTCTTTTGTTTTGCTGAGTGCTTTTCCCTATTTTACCTTATTTTCTAGGATTTGTTAAGTGTATTTTTCAGTTGGCATAGATGGAATACAGCTATAAATTGGGCATTTTAGAAGATTGGCTTCTGCCAGATCCTTTAGGAGCAAGTATCGGGGGCTTGTTATTTTCAAGCCGGATTTCGGCATATTCTGAAAAGCGGGTGTTACAGTCAAAACAAGTACCTTTTTTGACAGTTTCTTCAAACATAATTACCTGGCGCTGTAACTCTTTTTCTATTTGCTTTGGTGTAAGATTTTCAGAAGGTTTTCAGGTCATAGAACGTACAATCTGTTCACCTTGGCTGTCGTAGCCGTCAAAGGCTCGGATGTAGTAAGTGATAAAATGGCTAATATCACTTTCCTGATTTAGATATGCATGCAACTCTCCAGATGATTATGATTACACTTTCGAAACTGGCTGAAATCAGTTGCAAACGGACTGGAAATTTTACAGATGAAAAATATTTCCTGAGACAATTTTCAATACCGTTCACTAATATAGAAACATTCACTTTGCCTAAAGAAAACAAATGTAATATAAAATGCTCCTCTCAGATTTTTCGGGAGGAGCATTTTTATATTATAGTATATTTGTCGGTGGCGAACAGGTATGGTTTTTACAGACATAATAGGTCACTTTATCGTTTTTCAGAGGATAATCCACGCTGTCCAGCACAACTGATACATTTGCAAGAAACGGGAGTTCTTTCTGTATTTCCTGAAAATCGGATTTGTGTTTGACAGCAATTACAATATGCTCCGGTGGATTTTCATGCAGCAGCTTTGCCAGCAGAAACACACTATGCCCTGCCGGATAATCCTGCGCCTGTACAGATAAAAATTCAAACTGTTTTTCAGTAAGTTTCCTGTACTTTTCATTTTCCGTCAACTGAAACATACGAACAAAGTTGTATGCCATTACAGAATTCCCGCTTGGAATTGCTCCGTCATAGGTTTCCTTAGGATTCATGAAAATCTCTGTATAACTAGCTTCGCAGAGGTAAAAACCATCGCGTTGACAATCTTCAAATAGTCTAACCGCTTCATCGCAGAATCGTTCTGCCTTTTCCAGATAGATCTTGTCCAGTGTGGAATTGTAAAGTTCTATAAGTGATGCAATATAGAAAGCATAGTCATCCAGAAAGCTTTTTTCGGAGTGTTTTCCATCACGCCAGCTTGTGAAAAGCTGCACACCATCACACATATTTTCCTCAATAAACTTTTGTGCATTGACAACAGCGTTCAGATATTTTTCATTGCGTGAAACTCTGTAAAACATGGACAACGCTGCGATCATTAAAGAATTCCACGACAGCAGAATTTTATCGTCAAGATGCAGATTTGTGCGCTTTTTACGATAATCATAAAGATTGTGTATTTCCTCACTGAAATCAGATTCTAAATCATTGCTTTTCAGCAAATTGAGAATATTCACTCCCTCAAAGTTACCGTTTGAGGTAATATCGAAAGATTCTGCGAATCGCTTGCCTTTTTCTTCTCCCAATACATTAATGATTTCATCAAGTGTAAAGGTATAATATTTTCCCTCCACACCTTCACTGTCGGCGTCTTGCGCACTGTAAAATCCTCCGTCAGCAGAGGTCATTTCACGAAGAATATATTCCGTCGTTTTTTCTGCCGTATCAAGATAGATCTCGTTGTTTGTAAGATAATAAGCTGCTGAATAAGCAATTATCAGAAGTGCATTGTCATAGAGCATTTTTTCAAAATGCGGTGCAAGAAAATATTTGTCCGTGGAGTATCTCGAAAATCCATAGCCGATATGATCGAAAATGCCGCCTTTCCGCATTTGCAGGAGCGTTTTCTCTGCCATTTTCAAAGCGTTAGAATCCTGCTTCTGCTTTGCATACAGCATCAAAAACAGCAGATTATGCGGTGTTGGAAATTTGGGTGCTGAACTAAATCCGCCATTGATTTCATCAAAACTTTCTGAAAATATTTGCATTGCCCGCTTAATCAATTCTTCATCATCTATATTTTTATCACCTGATTCTGCACTTTTCAGATGCGTAATGATTTGTTCGGCAGACTGTAAAAGCTTCCTGCGGTTATTATTCCACTGACTTACAATTACGTCCAACAAATCGGGAAATCCCGGCATTCCATAATGGGATTTCGGTGGAAAATATGTGCCGGCAAAAAAAGGCTTTTTATCCCATGTCATGAAAATACTCATAGGCCATCCTCCACTGCCTGTGAATGCCTGACATACCGACATATATACACTGTCAATATCAGGACGCTCCTCACGGTCAATCTTAATGGAAACAAAATATTGATTCAGAATTTCTGCTGTTTTTTTATCTTCAAAGCTCTCATGAGCCATAACATGACACCAATGACAGGTACTGTAACCGATGCTGAGAAAAATCGGTTTGTCTTCTGATTTTGCTTTTTCAAAAGCTTGCTTGCACCACGGATACCAATCTACAGGATTTTCTGCGTGCTGCAATAAATAGGGACTTGTAGCATTTTTCAGGTGATTGCTCATTTTGCTGCCTCCAATCGTTTTCTGTTAGTATATCCATTGTATAGTAAGTCATACTAAATTTGGAACAAATACATACGGAGGCGGTAAAATGCAGCAAAAAGACTATTTCAAATGCAGTAATGAGAATAAAACATTGCATTTGCACGACATTTCGTCAATTCAGTATGACATTATGAATATAAAAATGAAATTTTATGCGGATTTACAAGTGAGCGAGCAAGCTTCGAGCTTGAATACAAATAAAAAAGCTTGGCTGGATTTTTCCAGACAAGCTTTTCTGATGCCTTATCAGATATTATTTCATTAAAGTACTCAAATCATTTTCAGGTGTTGTAATTGGACCAATTCCATAATGTTCCACCAGAAATGCAAGCACATCTTTGGATAGAAACGCCGGCAGCGACGGACCCAGACGAATATTTCTGATTCCAAGGTGAAGCAGTGTCAGTAAAATACAAACTGCTTTCTGCTCATACCATGACAGCACATAGGACAGGGGCAGTTCATTTACTCCACAGTTAAAAGCTTCAGCCAGAGCAGTCGCCACCTTGATCGCTCCGTATGCATCATTGCACTGCCCCATATCCATAAGTCTTGGAAGTCCTCCGATTTCCCCTAAATCAAGGTCATTAAAACGATACTTTCCACAGGCAAGGGTCAGTACAATTGTGTCATTTGGCGTTTGCTTTACAAATTCGGTGTAATAATTTCTGCCGGATTTCGCACCATCACAGCCACCTACTAAAAAGAAATGACGTATTGCTCCCGCTTTCACGGCGGCAACAACTTTATCGGTATTTGACAAGATTGCATGGTGTCCGAAGCCTGTTGTCACTTGTTTTCCGCCGTTGACACCAGTAAATTCCATATCTTCGGCATATCCGCCAAGCTCCAGCGCCTTTTGGATGAGCGGACGGAAATCCTTGTCCTCGCCGATATGAACTGTACCGGGAAACGCAACTGTTTCTGTTGTAAAAACTCTGTCAGCATAGCTTAGCTTCGGCGGCATTATACAATTGGTTGTAAACAAAACAGGTGCAGGAATGCTGTCAAATTCTTTCTGCTGATTCTGCCATGCCGTACCGAAATTTCCCTTGAGATGCGGATATTTTTTCAGTTTCGGATAAGCATGGGCAGGCAGCATTTCTCCGTGGGTGTAAATGTTTATTCCCATGTCCTTGGTCTGCTCCAAAAGAAGCTGCAAATCTCTCAGATCATGTCCCGAAACCACAATAAACGGACCTTTTTCCACTTTCAGCGGAACTGTTACCGGCTCAGGATTTCCGTAGGTTTCAGTGTTTGCTCTATCAAGCAGATCCATGCATTTCAGGTTTATCTCCCCTACTTTCATCACAATAGGGATCAATTCTTCCATAGTCAGGTCAAGACCGATTTTAAAAAGTCCCTCAATGAAGAAATGATTCACCTCGTCATCTGTATAGCCCAGTACCATTGCATGATATGCATATGCCGCCATACCTCTCAGACCAAAGAGAATCAGCGATTTCAGGGAACGGATATTTTCGTCCGCATTCCAAAGCTCACTCATTTCATAGTCATCGTTTTTACCGCATGGTGAAGCACAGCCTCTGCAATTCGGAATAAGCTTTGCCTTTTCCTGATGCACATGCTCTATTTGATTTCTAATTGATATATCATCAAAATTTACGTTGGTAAGAGTTGTGAACAGCCCTTCAATGATCAGGTTATAGGTATTGCTGTTAATCAGATGTTCGTTACCCTCAGTCGAACGTGCCAGACCGATAAGAGCACCTGTCAGTTCGTCCTGTAATTTTGCTGTATCTGCTTTCTTTCCGCAGACGCCAGCACTTCCTGTGCAACCGCCGCATCCGGTCTGTTCACACTGAAAACAAAACATTTTATTTTCCATAAATATACTCCTTTAATTCATGATTTTGCCGTCCGTTGAAATTGTTATGACCTGCCACGGAATAAACTTTCCGCTTGTTTGCAATGCCAGCTTTGCTGCATTTTCGATACCGCCGCAGCACGGTACTTCCATGCGAACAATTGTCAGGCTTTTGATGTTATTGTTTGAAATTATCTGCGTCAGCTTTTCGGTATAATCCCCCTCATCCAGTTTGGGACATCCTATCAGCGTAATGCGGTTTTTAATGAAATCCTCATGGAATTTTCCATAGGCGTATGCTGTACAGTCTGCTGCAATCAGCAGGTTTGCACCGTCAAAATAAGGCGCATTCACAGGCACAAGTTTTATTTGTACCGGCCATTGGGAAAGACGACTGACAGATTGCGAATTTTCAAAAATAGGATCAGCTTCCTCTCTTTTAATAAATTTTGACTGTGTTCCGGGACAGCCACAAGGAAGTACTTCTGGTGATTTTTTTGCTTTTGACGCAAGCACTGCCGCTTCATTATAAGCAGGCGCCTCACGTTCTTCAAAGGTGATCGCATCGACTGGACAAGTCGGCAGACAGTCACCTAAACCGTCGCAGTAGTCCTCACGGAGCAGCTTCGCCTTACCGTCTACCATTCCGATAGCACCCTCATGGCAGGCAGCGGCACAAGCACCGCAGCCATTACATTTTTCTTCATTTATTTTTATAATTTTTCGTATCATAACAAAACCTCCGTTGATTTTTTCTTGACCTTGTGACTTCATTATAGTATAATCAAAGAAAAAAGTATGTTGAAATTTCAACAAATGGAGATTTATTATGAAGAAGTATCTGGAAATACTGAGAAACTGTAAGTTGTTTGAAAGCATAGAGGATGAAAATCTTCTGGTAATGCTAAGTTGTCTGGGAGCAGAAGTGATGTCATATACGAAAAATCAGTATATCTTTACGGAAGGTGAAACGGCATCTCACATGGGTATTCTGCTGTCCGGGACGGCACAGATCGTTCGTGTAGATTTTTACGGCAACAGGAGTATTGTCACAACCATTAAACCTTCAGAGCTTTTCGGGGAATCCTTTGCCTGTGCGGAAACGGAGTCCGTTCCTGTGAATGTGATTGCTGAAAAAGAATGCGAGGTTATGCTTATTGACAGCAGAAAAATTTTACATCCATGCTGTAATACCTGCGAATTTCACAGCAGAATAATTTTTAATCTGATGAAATCCATTGCTGCAAAAAATCTGCTTTTAAATCAGAAAATTGAGATCATATCTAAACGTACCACGAGGGAAAAATTAATGGCATATCTAATGATTCAGGCAAAGCAGCATGGCAGTAGCTTTACCATTCCATATGACAGGCAGGAGCTTGCGGATTTTCTCGAAGTTGACAGAAGCGGACTGTCTGCGGAAATCAGCAAGCTGAGAAAAGAAAATGTGATTGAATGTAAACGGAGCTTTTTCAGATTTTTGTAAATTCAATTTGAAGGCTGAGTGAAATTTTTATATACCTCATCTTTAGTACTTGACAAATAAGTGTAAAGTAGATAGCATCGGAGGCCTTTGTTCTGTTTGAAGAAAATGGTGTTTATGCTACTACTCTCTGGTATATCAACATATTGCAATATGAACATCATTGATAATGATGAATTTTTGAAACAAAAAAGTGTAAAGGACTTATCCCGTCTTGGATGTGATTATCTGCAAACATGGTATTACACCGAGGTCCTTCAGGTTAATACTGCTCTTGAAAATAATCAAGAATTATGCTACAATAAAATCTATCAGAAAGGCGGTATTTCTATGTATAATCCTCAGTTGGAAACATTTCTTAAAGTAGCAGACTGCGGCAGTTTCAATAAAGCGGCAGAAGAACTTTACATCTCTCCGCCCGCCGTAGTCAAGCAGATCAATTTATTGGAGTCTTCTCTGGATCTTCAGCTTTTCACTCGTACCCATCGTGGGATTTTGCTGACTGATGCGGGAAAATCTTTATATCATGATGCAAAATACATTATACAATATTGTCATGATTCCGTCAGCCGTGCCAAAAATGCTATGCAAAACGAGGACTGCATAATTCGTATAGGAACTTCGCCTATGACTCCGGGGCAATTTCTTATGGATATGTGGCCGCAGATTCATGCACTTTGTCCGGACATCAAATTCCAGCTTGTTCCTTTTGAAAACACACCGGAAAATTCCAGAGAAATTCTGAAAAATCTCGGAAAAAATATTGATATTGTAGCCGGACTGTTTGATGACGGTTTTTTGAAATCCAGAAAATGTGCAGGTTTTTTGATATCACATGAGCCGATACGCTGTGCAGTTTCTATTTATAATGACTTATCTGAGAAAAAACATATTACCGTATCTGATATACACGGCAAAAACCTTATGATGATTCAGCGTGGCTGGAATACATATCTTGATGTAATGCGTGATGAACTGTTACAGAATCATTCACAGATAAACATCGTGGATTTTGATATGTTTACGGTCAGCGCTTTTAATCAGTGTGAAAATGGCAATCAGCTGATGATATGTATTGACAACTGGGCAAATGTTCACCCTTTGCTGAAAGTTCTTCCTGTAGACTGGAATTATACAATTCCTTTTGGATTACTGCATTCTCCGAAGCCATCGCCCACCGTAAAACGATTTTTAGATGCCGTTGCACAGGTAATAAATCACTCAGAAAACTAACCGATCGGAAAATAAAATGACTTGTCTAAATAAGCATCCCCGGCAAGTTGGGGGTTCTGAATACAATAAAAAGCGGACTTTCCAGTCCGCTTAAATTTTTATTTTTTCAGTGCCTGTTCTGCTACCCATTTTGCAATCATTGCTGCGTCCTGTGCAGATATTTTTCCGTTATTATTAAAATCAGCATAAGGATATTTTTCAACGGTTATTTCCTCTCCTGAAATGGATGCTTCTGCAAGCTTTTTAGCAATAAACGCAGCGTCACCAGCATTTACATTGCCGTCACCATTGACATCACCCCTATGAATATCCGGTTTGAACAGATCAAGACTATTTACCCATTCCTGTACCTGTTCCTGTGAAGAATAGCTTGTAAACTGCATTCCTTCCAGCCAGTTACCGGTACCTGCCATTGCAGCAAGTTTTGTGCCGCTTTCGCCTAATGGAGAACTCATGGATGTGCAGAACGGAATGACATTTTTTCCGGTGAAATCATTTTCCGTTACAAAGTCATTGACTACCCATGCAGCTTCCTGCCACCAGATGGGATAACCGATAAAAATATTGTCATAATTGTCAAAGCTTTCAGGCGTTACTGTGACAAGTTCTGTATGTCGGTTCGGATCATTGTGTTCTGTTACCACACGGCTGGAAGAATCTGTCCAGTCTAAGTCAGCATCTGTGTATTCGTCAACCGGAGTGATGACAAACGTATCAGCATTCATTTCTTCTGCAATGAATTGTGCAATCCGGTCGGTAGTTCCGCTGGCAGAGTAGTAGGCAACCAGGGTTTTGGGTTCTGACAGGCTTTGTGTTATTGCTGTATCTGCACTAACCGGAAAGACAGATATTACTGAGCAAATAAATATTACAACAGTCATATATAATCGTTTTTTCATAAGAAAACCTCCTTTTAATGATTGAACAACCATTTCATGATTTCCGTGAAATTGGAAGTATTGTCCGGAGTTCTGAACGTATTTATTTCATTACTCTAACCTCCGTGCATCAGATAAAAGATGTTGTACTCCTTCCATAGCAGGATTACGTATTCAGAAAACAGACTTTACCAGTTTTTTTTCTCTTTGGAACTGTCATGCTGATGCTTTCGCTCCTCTACCATTTTCGCAAACCATTCTACCATGTTTGGGTCATAGTGTGAGAAAAATGCACTTGTCTGTGTATCCATTGCAGCAATTTTCTGCATATCTTCTTCCGTAAGAGAAAAGTCAAATACATTGAAATTTTGCTCCATTCGTTCCTTGTGAGTGGATTTTGGAAGTACTACCACTCCACGCTGCAAATTCCAGCGCAGCATAACCTGAGCAGCAGTTTTATTGTATTTTTTTCCGATGGCAGTCAGTACATCATTTTCAAACAAACCACCTCTGCCTTCACCGAAAGGTGCCCATGCCTCAATCTGCACATCATATTTTTTCATCCACTTCATAGCTTCTGTCTGCTGATTCAGCGGATGTGTTTCCACCTGATTGACCATAGGGACAATACGGGCAAAATTTGCAATGTCCACAAGTCTGTCCGGATAAAAGTTGGAAACACCAATTGCACGGATTACGCCTTCGGTATACAGGTCTTCCAGTGCACGGTATGCACCATAATAATCGGCAAAAGGTTGGTGTAGCAGCATTAGGTCAAGGTATTCTGTTTTCAATTTTTCAAGGGAAATGTACACAGATTTTTTTGTTTCCTCATAGCCGTAATGCTCTACCCAGACTTTAGTGGTGAGAAAAATATCTCTTCTGGGAATGCCGGACTCTGCCAGTGCCTGTCCGACTTTTTCCTCATTAAAATAGCTCTGAGCTGTGTCAATCAGACGATAGCCTGTTTCCAGTGCGTCCAGTACACATCGCTTGCATTCGTCTTTTGTAACCTGATACACACCATAACCCAGCATAGGCATTTTGATACCATTGTTTAATGTAATATATTCCATGATAAGACCTCCGTTTCAGAACCATTGGTTCGTGTTTTGATATCTCTATTATATCCCGGATTTATCTGCTTGTGAAGTATAAAATAGTTTCTACGCTTTAACCTTTAGGTTTATATCATATAACAAATATCCTTTGCCTACTGCGCTCAGATCACAAGCAATACATTGGATGGAAAATAAGGGATGGATTGAAAAATAATTTTATTATAATATAGATTAATAATTATTAACGGGATTATCCTTATTCATGTATATTTATTCCTGAAGTTAAGCGTAAATACTTGCTTATATGTACCGTTTTCATCATTTGGGTTGCCCTGACCTCTTACAGCGAGGAAGTTCATCTCCGGTACTGTGATAATAGTCGGCTTTTTTGGTGGCATATAGTTTTTTGAACTCATGCTCTGTACAATATCTCACATACCAATAAGACAACTGAAACGCAAGAAGAAACCCACAGGCTAAAGCCTGTGGGTTTTGTAAAAAATTATATTCTCCGTCAGCGATATTACGCTTTATTCTACGGTTTTATTTATAGTTATATCTAAGAACAATTTTTATTCTGTACGCAAAGCGACTACTGGATCTTTCTTTGCAGCGCTTCTGGAAGGGATCAAACCAGACAGAAACGTTAATGCTACACTGACAAGAATCAGAACGATTGCTGCCGGAATCGGTAAAAATGCACTCAGATTGTTGATACCGGTAAGACTGTGAATAACAGCATTAATCGGAATGCAGAGAATATATGTCAAGGCAACACCAAACACGCCTGAAATCAATCCGATTATAATTGTTTCGGCATTGAACATGCTGCATACTTCACGCTTTGATGCACCGATTGCACGGAGAATACCGATTTCTTTGGTACGTTCCTGAACGGAAATCAGCGTAATAACACCAATCATAATTGAAGATACAATCAATGAAATTGCTACAAAAGCAATTAATACATATGTAATAGTATTAATAATAGTAGTAATAGAGGACATCATTAAACCAATGTAATCAGTATACTGAATCTGTTCAATTTCTTCAACTGAATTATTGTAGTTTTCTATTTCATCCGTTATAACATCCTTATTTGCAAAAGAGGATGCGTACAAATTAATAGCGCTTGGATCGTCCAGATCCACATATCCCATTTCACTCAGATTATCTTCATAAGTGGAATCGGAAAATTCCAGTATTGAGTCATAGTATACTGCTCCCTGCTTTGCAGTAAGGGAGTTTTTCAGCTGCTGGAATCCCGCTGCAAGTTCTTCAGGTGTCATTGTCGACATTTGTTCCTGAACCTGCTGTGCATACTGAACTTTTACCTGTTCTGCCATCATCTGTGTAAAGGAATCGGTTATTTCCTCATCGCTCATATCTGCAATATAATCAGAAACATCTGATTCAGACATACCCATTTGCTCTGTAAGCGCCTGAGTCATAGCAGTTTCCATATCAGAACGTGTCATTCCATTCATTGCTTCCTTCACCGAAGCGTCAAGCTGTTCTTCTGTCGGAATACTCATCATTTGTACATATACGGCTGCTGTTGATTTATCGTCCAATGAATCAAGATAAGCGTTAAATTCTGTATTTTTTTCTTCATCTGTCAGATCTCCGGTAGTTTCATGGAATGGTAAACCTGTGAAAATATCATTAGAAGGATCATCAAGCTGCGCTTTTATCACATCTGAATTATGGCTGTTTTCAATCACATATTTTGTCAGATCACTGGTATAGCCGATAGATCCTGAAAGCATGGTTGTTTCTGCGTCTTCATTTGGACGGATTATACCTGAAACTTTTAACGGAAGAGCATTATCATATAAATATTTCAGACCTGCATCTGTTTCACGCAGATCAGTATACAGACCTGTTTTTTCATCGTAGCTGTAGCAGTCGGAATTAAGGATCGTTTTAAACTCCATATTGCATATTTCTTCATAAGACCATTTCTGCGATGACTTTTCTTCCAGCTTGGTACCGTCAATAGCTGCGGTAATGATCTTACCCATTTCTTCTTCGGATTCCAGTCCAAGAGCATATAGAGTAGTATCGTCCAATTCATTATTTTCATCCAGCACAAGTACAACTTCGTCATATTTTGACGGCCAAGTACCGTATACTACATCATATTGCTTTTTCAGAATATCATTAACTGGGTCTCCGTTGTCACCGGAAAGCATTTCCTGCCATACATTTACAGATATACCGCTCATAGATGACATCGGAGAATTATCCAAATTCATAATAGAAGAATTGCTTCTTAAATTTTGCATGGAAGTCATATCTATGTTCATATATTCCATTAACAGATTTGTTAACAGCTTGCTTACATCAGAAGGAATAATTGTACCATCTACATTTTCAGTGTAAACAAGCAGATCTAAATCATAGCTATACTGTACACCGTTAAGCGCCTTATGTAACTTTGATTCATTGTCTGCGTATTCAGAATCAATATGAGATTTAAATGATTTAAGATCATTTTCAGTAGAATCCAGATTATTAAAAGTTTCTACAATGTTATACATGGAAGAATTTTCATAAACGGCATTATTTTCATGATCTGCATTATCATTTGTTTGTCCCATAAAGGTTTCCATAATGGCGCTAAGATCCGTATTAGTTTTTTCAATAGTCAGCGGATAGGAAGACAGTGCATTTTCCTGCACATCGTCAATATATTCCGTAAATCCCTGAGACACTGCGTAAACCAATGCGATACCTATTATACCGATACTTCCTGCGAAGGAAGTAAGCGCGGTACGGCCTTTTTTGGTAATCAGATTTTTCAAAGAAAGCAAAAATGAAGTCCCAAACGACATGGAAGGTTTCTTTTTATCTTTTTCCTGTTCCTGTGACATTTGATCCTGAACCTGTTCCAACTGTACTTCTTTTTCTGTAAGCGGAACAGAATCATCAGTAAGAGAACCGTCAAGCATACGGATAATTCTTGTAGAATATTTTTCAGCAAGCTCGGGATTATGGGTAACCATAATAACCAGCCGATCTTTGGATACTTCCTTGAGTATTTCCATTACCTGTATACTGGTTTTGGTATCCAGTGCACCTGTCGGCTCATCAGCCAAAATTATATCCGGATTATTTACAAGCGCTCTTGCAATTGAAACACGCTGCATCTGTCCGCCGGACATCTGGCTTGGTTTCTTGTTAAGCTGATTTCCCAGTCCTACTTCTTCCAGAGCTTTTTTTGCACGCTTTTTTCTCTCTGCTTTAGAAACGCCTGAAAGAGTAAGCGCAAGCTCAACGTTTTGCAGTACTGTCTGATGTGGTATTAGATTATAACTCTGAAATACAAAACCGATTGAATGATTACGGTATGTATCCCAGTCCTTATCTTTAAAATCCTTTGTAGAACGTCCGTTGATTATCAGATCGCCTTCCGTATACTGATCCAAACCGCCGATAATGTTCAGCATTGTGGTTTTTCCGCATCCGGAAGGTCCCAGGATAGATACAAATTCATGATTACGGAATTTAAGATCTATTCCCTTAAGCGCATGCACCGTATTTTCTCCGGCAGCATAATCTTTCTTTATACCCTTTAGTTCCAGCATATATTTATATACCTCCTTTTTGATATGAAGTTATTATAAAATGGTTTTCTCAATTACAGGTCAAATTTATCTCAATTTTTATTGAGGTTTTATTGAGATTTCATTGAGGTTTGCAATTTATAATAAAAAGCGGTATAATATAATACTGCCAGAATTTCAAAAGAGGTGTAACGAATGTTTCAGATATTAGTTGTTGAAGATGACGCTGATTTGCAGAATCTTTTTTGTAAAACTCTTATAAGAAATAATTATCAGGCATACGGGGCAAAAAATGTACAGCATGCTCTTAATATTTTAGAAAAGGAATATATCGACCTTATCATATCGGACGTTATGATGCCGGGTACTAATGGATTTGATTTTGTGCGTCAGCTAAGAGAAAGCAGGATCGAAATACCTGTTTTAATTATAACCGCCAAAGGTGATATTATGGATAAGCAATACGGCTTTAATGCGGGAGCAGACGATTATATGGTAAAGCCAATTGATATTAATGAAATGCTGCTGAGAGTAAATGCACTTCTCAGACGTGCCAAAAGCGTAAGCGAAAAAAAGCTTGCTTTCGGCAATACATTAATTGAATATGATTCTTGCACAGTAACAGATAAAAACGGTTCACAGGTACTTCCTCTGAAAGAATTCCAACTGCTTTACAAGCTGCTTTCCTATCCGGGACAGATATTTACACGTCAGCAAATTCTTGACGATATTTGGGGTATTGAAGAATATGTTGATTCGCATACTCTGGATGTTCATATAAGCCGTCTGAGAGAGCGATTTAAAAATAACAGTGACTTTGAAATTGTTACTATCCGTGGGCTTGGCTATCGGGCGGTGAAAAAATGAATAGAAACAAAGACAAGGAAAAGTGCAAATCAAAAAAATACATAAAAATAAAAATGCGGACAAGATTTCTTTTTTTCAGTATTATTATTACATTCAGCTTTATAGCCTTTGTTATTATCCGACTGCTCGAACAGTTGGGATTTTCAATAAATCGAATTAAAAATCCATCTGTTATTATTTTCATGCTCTGCGTTTTGTGTATCATTTTATCTGCTGTCGCCTCTAACTTTATGATAATGAAGGTTTTCAATCCGCTGAACCAGATAAACAAGGCTCTCAAAAAAATTGCCAATGGTGATTATAGTGTAAAGCTTGAATATGACGGGCAAATTGAAGAATTTGCGGAATTTTTTAAAAATTTTAATAATATGGCGAAGGAGCTTAACTCGGTAGAAATGATAAGAAATGATTTCATTGCCGATGTATCTCATGAGTTCAAGACGCCTTTGTCTTCTGTTACGGGATATGTCACACTTCTTCAAGATCCGGAACTGACTGAAGAAGAACGCAAAGAATATATTCAAAAGGTATTTTTTAATATTGACAAGCTCAATGACCTAACAAATAATATTCTGAGAATTTCTAAGATAGAAAATCAGACTTATTTAGATCCTCCGGTTTCATTCCGTCTGGACGAACAGATAAGGGAAGCAATTGTAATATTGGAAGCTAAATGGAGCAGAAAGAATATTGAACTGGATATTGATCTGCCGGAAGCCGAATATTTTGGACAGAAATCACTTTTGTTTCAGGTATGGGTAAATCTCATTAGTAATGCCATTAAATTTTCCAATGATGGGGGCTGTGTTTCTATTCATCTTAAAAAAGACGGCAGTTCTTATAAGGTCTTTATCAGTGATGACGGTATTGGTATGACACAGGAAACTATGAAACATATTTTTGAAAAATTCTATCAAGGTGATACTTCCAGACAAGCCCAGGGAAACGGACTGGGTTTAGCACTCTGCAAAGAAATTTTAAACCGATGCGGCGGTAAAATATTTGTTACAAGCAAACCTGGAAAGGGTTCTGTTTTCATGGTACAACTATAAGCGGACGTGTCAGGGTGTGTGACTAAATTATTCCATATTGGAAGCTTTTCTGTGGTGTAGATTTTATAGGCTGAACAAAGGGACAGGATACTATAAATTCATATTTGGTTATTTATACAAAATTTCTTTTATCCTCTTGACAAAAACGCAGCCGCAGGTTATACTGTAACAGTGATATATAACACCGTTATATCAAAGGAGGCGGCAGAATGGGTGAATCGGAAAAAAGCACATTAGAGATGATCCATACGGCGGCAAAGGCCGAATTTATGGAAAAAGGGTTTCAGGCCGCTTCTTTACGCAATATTGTAAAAACCGCAGGCGTGACTACCGGGGCATTTTACGGCTATTATGACAGCAAGGAAGAACTGTTTGCGGCTTTGGTAGATCCGGCTTATGAGTATATGATGAGCCGATATCGGCAGGCTCATGAATCTTTTGAAAATCTGCCCATGGAAAAGCAGCCGGAGCAAATGGGAAAGATGTCTGCGGAATGCATGAATGATCTGCTGGCATATTCCTTTGAACATATGGATGAGTTTTATTTAATACTGAAATGCTCGGAGGGTACGAAATACGCCGGCATGATAGATGATATGGTGGAGCTTGAGGTAGAGTCCACCCATAAGTATTATAATGTTTTAGAGCAGCTTGGAGCTTCTGTCCCTAAGATTGATGAAAGGCTGGAGCATATCATGGCAACGGGGATGATAAATGCCTTTTTTGAAATGGTTCTGCATAAAATGCCGTTTGAAGATGCGAAGGTGTTTTTGCAGCAGCTAAATGATTTTTACACCGCAGGATGGATGAAGATCATGGGGCAGTAGTCCTCCATTACCGAAAGAATCTGCTACTGGCAGCTTCTTCGGATGCTTGGCAACTGATAATAGAAAGTACGCATTGCGTCTTTCTATTATATTTTCTCTATAAGTTAGCGATAACTAACCTATATTTTATACGGGTAACCGGAAATGACTGCAGCGTTTCCTTTATCATAAAAATTTCACAAGGAGGTTTTAGCTTTGAAAAAAGAATCCAATTTAAAGCGGCTTCTGGATTATGCCGGTGGTTACAAGTACCTTACCATAGCGTCATGGATTTTAAGTGCAATCAGCGCTTTGGTGGCGCTGCTTCCGTTCGTGTATATCTGGAAGGTGATTAGGGAGATTCTGGACGTGTCCCCGAATTATGGGGACGCACAGAATCTTACTCATAACGGCTGGATGGCGGTGCTGTCTGCGGTAGCTGCGATTTTGATTTATGTTGCGGCACTGATTTGTTCACATCTGGCGGCTTTCCGTGTACAGGCAAATATTCGTATGAAAGCAATGCACCACATCGTGACACTGCCTATGGGGTTCATGGACAGTATGGGCAGCGGCAAGGCCAGAAAGACTGTCTATGAGTCCAGTGCGGCAACGGAAACCTATCTTGCCCACCAGCTTCCCGACAAGGCGAATGCGCTCGCCACGCCTGTGGGACTGCTCATTCTTCTGCTTGTTTTCGACTGGCGTCTGGGGCTTTTAAGCCTTCTGCCTGTTGTGGCGGCATTTATCATTATGAGCGTCATGACAGGCAAACGCATGGCAAAGAAAATGGAGGAATACAACAATGCCCTGGGACAGATGGCGGGCGAGGCAGTGGAGTATGTGAGAGGAATATCGGTGGTTAAGACCTTCGGGCAGTCGGTGTTCTCTTTTAAGCAGTTTAAAGAATCCATTGACAATTATGAGAAGTGGGTGATCGCCTATACGAAAGACCTGCGTTTCCCAATGATGTGCTATACTACGCTGGTGAATGGGATTTTTGCCGTCCTGATTGCTGCTGCGCTGGTAATGACATCGGATGGCGTGACGAACGAATTCTTGCTGAACTTGATGTACTATATCATCATCACGCCAGTCATTACACTGACGCTGACAAAAATCATGTATGCCAGTGAAAACAAACTGATTGTGGCGGATTCCATGTCCCGCATCGACAGCATTCTGGAAATGCAGCCGCTGCCGGAAGCGGAACATTCAAAACACCCGAAAGACAATTCTGTGGAGCTTTCGGAGGTTTCTTTCCGGTATAAGGATGCAGACAGAAACGCACTTAATGATATTTCTCTTACCATCAAAGCCGGCGAACACGTTGCATTTGTAGGATCGTCAGGCGGAGGTAAGACCACCCTTGCAAGTATCGTGGCAAGGTTCTGGGACGTGACAGGCGGCAGCGTGAAGGTCGGTGGAGTAAATGTCAAAGATATATCCAAAGAGGAACTTATGGACACGGTATCCTTTGTTTTTCAGGATTCCAGACTCCTGAAAACCTCTATCCTGGACAATGTGCGGATGGCAAAGCCGGACGCTTCCCGTGAGGAAGTCTTAAAAACTCTTCATGATGCACAGTGCGACGATATTCTTGAAAAGCTGCCGAATGGCGTGGATACGGTCGTGGGAGCAAAAGGTGTGTATCTGTCAGGCGGAGAGCAGCAGCGTATTTCCATTGCAAGAGTGATGCTGAAAAACTCACCGATTCTAATACTGGACGAAGCAACCGCTTTTGCCGACCCGGACAATGAGGCGAAGGTGCAGGCAGCGTTTAATGTTCTTGCAAAGGGAAAGACCGTGCTGATGATTGCACACAGGCTCTCCACCGTTACCGGTGCGGACAGGATTATCGTCATAAAGGACGGACGTGTAGCAGACTGCGGCACACATGACGAGCTTAAGAATAGGGACGGTCTGTATGCCAAAATGTGGGAGCAGTACAACAAGGCCGCAAAATGGAAGGTAGGTGTTTCAAATGCTTGAGAAATTAAAACACACATTTGCCCTTTCTGATCAGGGAGCAAAAGATATGGTAAAGGCGTTTTTTGCCTGCATCCTGCATAATCTTTCCCTAATGGTTCCGGTAGTACTTTTATATAACCTCATCAGTGACCTGTTGGATGGTGGTATTCCGTACGGGAAAAGCACCTTTTACATCGTAGGTCTTGCCATAGCTCTTGGACTGGTCATGCTGACCTGCTATATCCAGTACAACGCCACTTTTTTTGCCACCTATGTTGAGAGCGGTGTGCGCAGGCTGTCTCTTGCGGAGAAGCTGCGTAAAATTCCTATGTCATTTTTTGGAAAGAGGGATCTGTCTGACTTAACTACTGTGCTTATGGCGGACTGTGCATCATTGGAGAGCGGATTATCCCACTGGGTTCCGGAATTTGTAGGCTCCGTAATTTCAACGCTTCTGATAGCTGTCGGTATTTTTATTTTTGACTGGCGTATGGCGATTGCTGTGCTTTGGGTACTGCCCATTTCTTTCGGCATCATAATTGCCACTTCGGGCATTATGCGTATCAGGCAGGAGAAAATTTCGCAGGTATCCATTGCGTGTTCGGACGGTATACAGGAGTGTCTGGAAACGCTGCGTGATTTGAAGGCAAACAATGCGGAAGAAGACTACTTAAAAGGGCTGGATAAAAAAATCAAAGCCGTTGAAAAGTATACGGTGATAGGAGAGCTTACCAATGCAGTATTCAACACATCAGGGCGTATGATATTGAAACTGGGGATTGCCACCACCGTACTGGCGGGCGGCACGTTGCTGGCGGAGGGGAAAATCACCCTGTTGACATTCTTTGCTTTTATGATTCTGGTTTCCCGTGTCTATGATCCGCTGACTGCAGCACTGGATAATTTAAGCGCCATTATCATGATGAAGAATATACAGTGCAAACGTATGGACGAGATATTAAGCCACCCTGAACAAAAAGGTACAGATAAACTGACAAACAAAGGTTATGACATTACCTTTGACCATGTGGGATTTTCCTATAACAGCGGGGAAACGGTATTAAGAGATATATCCTTTACCGCAAGGCAGGGGGAAGTCACTGCATTGGTAGGACCTTCCGGCGGCGGAAAAACAACAGTTTCCCGTCTTGCCTCAAGGTTCTGGGATATCCAGAAAGGAAAGATCACGGTAGGCGGCATGGATATCTCGAAAATCGATCCTGAGGCATTGATGTCGCTGTATTCCATCGTATTTCAGGATGTCACGCTGTTTAACAATACGGTCATGGAGAATATCCGCCTGGGACGGAAAGATGCATCCGATGCGGAGGTGCTTGAGGCAGCAAGGCTTGCAAATGTGGATGGATTTGTGGAGAAACTCCCAGATAAGTGGGATACCATGATTGGAGAGAATGGCTGCGAACTGTCAGGTGGGGAACGCCAGCGTATCTCTATTGCGAGGGCATTTTTAAAGAATGCCCCGATCATCCTGCTGGATGAAGCGACAGCAAGTCTTGACGTTGAAAACGAAACGCTGATCCAAGAATCCCTGTCAAGGCTGATTCAAGACAAGACAGTCATGATCATTGCTCACCGTATGCGTACTGTTGCGGGAGCGGATAAGATCGTCGTTCTCTCGGACGGTACTGTGGCAGAGCAGGGCAATTCCGATATTCTTCTGAAAAAGAACGGTATTTATGCCCGTATGGTGAAGCTCCAGACGCAAAGCCAGAATTGGGCGATGGAGTAATAAGGACGGTGTTTGGTTTGCTTTTAGGGATGGGAATAACCGTGTGAAGATAAAGGCGTGAACTTGACAATTAAACCGGTAACAGATATAATATACATATACCTCTTATGGTATATGGAGGTGAAAACATGAGACAATGTATGGATGCTGAGAACCTGCACCGCAGACTGGCGAAGATTCTTGGTCAAATTCAGGCGATTGACCGTATGGTAGATGAAGATGTTCCATGTGAGGATGTCCTGTCGCAGATCAATGCGGCGAAATCTGCCCTGCACAAGTGTGGACAGGTTGTATTGGAAGGACATATCAAACACTGTGTACGTGATGGGATTGAAAACGGGGATGCAGAGAAAACCATCGAAAGTTTTACGAAGGCAGTGGAACGGTTCGCCAATATGAAATAGACAAAATACACAAAGCAACAGACGGCAGTTAAAAAGAAAACAGTCAATTCGACTGTTTTCTTTTTAACTACTTGACATACCAATACCCCTATATGTATAATATACATATACCCCCATAGGTATAGAAAGGAGTGCTATTATGAAAAGATTTATGAAGAGGATAGAGGAAATTCTGGAAACAGGAGGCATAATGAAGGATATTGCCTTGCTTGCCGTATCAGGGGTGGCTTTGCTTGTCAGTATATTCGACCTTGTACCTTTACCATTTGACGTAGCTTGGATTTCGGTTATTCTGTGCGGGATACCGATTATCCTGGAAGCGGTTATCGGGCTTGTCACTGCTTTTGACATTAAGGCGGATGTGCTTGTGTCAATTGCCCTGATTGCTTCCCTATGTATCGGCGAAGATTTTGCCGCCGGCGAAGTTGTCTTTATTATGCAGCTTGGGGCACTGCTTGAGGATCTGACGGTTGCAAAGGCAAGGGCGGGGATTGAAAAACTGGTTCGTTTGACGCCACAGACGGCACGGGTGATCAAAAACGGGAAGGAAGAAACGGTTCCGGCGGAAAGAGTGCGTGTCGGAGATATCCTGCGGGTACTTCCCGGCGAGACAATTCCTGTGGACGGGGTGATCTGTTCCGGGCAGACTTCAATAAACCAGGCAGTTATGACGGGGGAATCTATGCCTGTAGATAAGAAAGAGGGTGATGAGGTTTCCAGTGGGACAGTCAACCAGTTCGGCGCTTTTGACATGGAGGCAGTAAAGGTTGGGGAAGACAGTTCCATCCAAAGGATGATAAAGCTTGTTCAGTCTGCCAATGCAGGCAAGGCAAAAATTGTGAGTCTTGCTGACCGGTGGGCGACATGGATTGTGGTTATTGCCTTGTCGGCGGCACTGATTACAGGATTGATTACGGGTGAGATAATCCGTGCAGTTACGATACTGGTTGTATTCTGTCCCTGTGCACTGGTTCTTGCCACGCCAACAGCAATCATGGCGGCAATCGGAAACGCAACAAAGCATGGTTTCCTTGTGAAGGAAGGGGATGCGTTGGAGAGACTTGCCGGAGTCAGGATAATTGCATTTGACAAAACAGGTACGCTTACCTGTGGGAACCCGTGCGTAATTTCTGTCAAGAGTATCTCGGAAAATTTTAGCGAAAATGAGGTTTATCGACTTGCCGCATCCGCAGAAAGACTTTCCGAGCATCCGTTGGGGAAAGCAATTGTGTCCTCCTACCAGCAGAGACTAACACTGCCATTCCTTCAGGCGGAAGATTTTCAGATGATTCCGGGAAATGGTGTTTCCGCTATGCTGGACGGCAGAAAAATTCTTGTGGGAAAAGAGGAATTTTTGAAAAATGAAGGAATCACGGTTGCTCGCAGTGAGGATATCCGGACTTATTTGCAGGAAGGCAGTACTATTATCTGTATTGCCGCTGGCAAAGAGCATATCGGTTACGTTATTTTATCTGATACGCTCAGGAAAGAGAGTATGGAAACCATTGAAAAAATAAAGCAGTTTGGTGCAGAGCCTGTACTGCTGACAGGAGATAATGAAAATGCAGCGCAGCATATGGCGAGAAAACTACGTATAGGGGAAGTGTATGCGGGATGCCTGCCGGAGGATAAGTTGCAGTATATTGATGGCTGCCGGAAAAACGGAAAATCTGTCTGCATGATAGGCGATGGAGTGAATGATGCTCCTGCGTTAAAGATGGCTGATGTCGGGATTGCAATGGGAGGTATCGGGAGTGATATTGCTGTGGATGCGGCAGACATTGCACTGGTGGATGATAAGGTAGGAGAGCTGCCCCATTTGCTTTCGCTTTCGAAAAGGATGATGACTACGATCAAATGGAATCTTACTTTTTCAATGATCCTGAACTTTGCGGCCATTACCCTTGCAATTACGGGGATATTAAGTCCCGTTGTCGGTGCATTGGTGCATAACGCAGGTTCTGTTCTTGTCATTATTAATTCGGCATTTTTATTAAAGTGGAGGAAAAAGAGATGATTTATAATATTATTGGGTTGATTATTGGAATATTAATTTTGGGCGCAGGAATTTTTACATTCATTAAAGAAAAAACTGACAGGGAATCGCGTAAGATATATGGCATTACAATAGGAGCAGGGGGGATCATTACATTGTTTTGCATTATCAGGCTGGCTGTTCTATAGGTATCTATCCCATGTGTCAAACCTGCAATTGCAAGACGATAAATACCGTATATATGATCAGCTTCATAAGCACTGCAAGTCTTATTATGATTTTATGTAAAATTTAAATAAAATGATTGACTTGAATTTTATCATATGTTATAATTTGTATCATAAAATGAAAAAAGGAAGGAGAATGTTACTTATTATAAAGTAACTGTAAAAAATAATGATATATATTTGCGGACTTCTTATGGCTCTTGCAGACAGTGTGCCCGGAGTTTCCGGAGGTACAATAGCTTATCTTTTAGGATATTATGAAGAATTTATTAATTCGCTTAATTCATTTCTTACAGCTAAAGGAGATAAGTCGGAAAGAAAAAATAACATAAAAAAATCTGTTAAGTTTCTTTTAAAGCTCGGAATAGGATGGATTGTAGGATTTGTTGCGGCAGTATTGATATTGACAAGTGTATTTGAATCACATATATATCAAGTAAGCTCGCTATTTATAGGCTTTATTGTTTTTTCGATTCCTTTGATTGTTTATGAAGAAAAGGAATCACTTAAAAAGTTTTACAACGTGATCTTTCTTTTGCTTGGTGTGGCGCTCGTTGCTGTTATAACAATGGCTAATCCGTCAGATGGGGGAATGGTTTCGGACGGTTCAGTTAACTTTGTACAGCTTCTTTATATAGCGTTTGTAGGTATGATAGCAATTTCCGCAATGGTTCTTCCGGGTATATCAGGTTCTACTATGCTTTTGATTTTTGGTATTTATATGCCGGTAATGAATTCAATTAAAGATTTACTTCATTTTAATTTTAATGGTTTACCTATTGTAATTGCAGTGGGAATTGGTATACTCTTTGGTATTGTTGTAATAATTAAACTTGTAAAAGCGGCATTGGAGCATTTTCATTCACAGACCGTTTATGCTATTATCGGACTTATGATAGGTTCGCTTTTCGCTGTGGTAAAAGGACCGGAATCACTTGATACTCCAAAAGATGCAATGACATTTGATTCGTTTAGTATTGTGTTTTTTCTAATTGGCGGTGCAGTAATCGGAGGACTTCAATTAATTAAGCATTTTGCCGGAAGTAAAAATAGAGCACTATCTTCTGAAAAAAGTGAAGAAATATCAGAATAATTGAATTTAAGGGACGCTTAATGCGTCCCTTTTGCTTGCATTTCGTAAGATAAAATGTTATAATAAAATTATATTTTATTAAAAATGAAAGGAGAATCATTGTCAGCCGGACTGATAATGATGATACGGTTATGTTAAGTGATATCGAAATTGCTCACAAGACTCAAATGAAGCCGATTATGGATATAGCTCAGAATTTGGGAATTGATCCGGATGATGTGGAACTCTACGGAAAATATAAGGCTAAGCTTTCGGAGCAGCTGTATACTAAATTGGCAGATAAAAAAGACGGTAAGCTTATACTTGTTACTGCTATTAATCCTACTCCGGCAGGAGAAGGGAAAACAACCGTCAGCGTTGGTTTGGCACAGGCAATGAATAAAACAGGCAGAAATGCGGTATTGGCACTTAGAGAACCTTCTTTGGGACCGGTTTTCGGTATAAAGGGCGGAGCAGCCGGAGGCGGTTATTCTCAAGTCGTTCCTATGGAAGATATAAATCTGCATTTTACTGGGGATATGCATGCCATTACAGCAGCAAATAATCTTTTATGTGCGGCAATTGATAACCATATGCAGCAGGGAAATGAACTGCAAATTGATCAGAGAAGAATCCTTTTTAAGAGATGTCTTGACATGAATGACCGTGCACTGAGAAATATTGTAATTGGTATGGGCGGTAAAATAAACGGTATTCCGAGAGAAGACAGTTTTCAGATTACAGTAGCTTCTGAAATTATGGCTATACTTTGTCTTGCTGCTGATCTTGATGATTTGAAAAATAGGATCAGTAATATTTTGATTGGATATAATTATTCCGGAGAACCTATATATGCCGATGATTTAAATGTTCAGGGTGCTATGACTGCTCTGCTTAAGGACGCTCTTAAGCCTAACCTTGTACAAACTCTTGAAAATACTCCTGCTTTTATTCATGGAGGTCCTTTTGCAAATATTGCTCATGGGTGTAATTCTGTAAGAGCTACTAAGCTTGCTTTGAAGCTAGGTGACTATTGTATTACAGAAGCTGGATTCGGTTCTGATTTGGGTGCGGAAAAGTTCTTTGATATTAAATGCCGTTTTGCAGATCTGAAACCGGATTGCGTAGTGTTGGTCGCTACGATACGAGCTTTGAAATACAACGGCGGAGTGGCAAAATCTGATTTACAGATCGAAAATACTCAAGCACTTAAAAATGGAATTGTAAATCTTCAGGTGCATATTGAAAATATGCAGAAATTCGGAGTACCTGTTGTTGTAGCTATAAATCGTTTTCATACCGATACAGATGCCGAGGTTAAAATAATTGAAGAATTCTGCAAGGGTATGGGAGTAGAAGTTTCCATGACAGAAATCTTTGCGAAGGGCGGAGAAGGCGGAAAAGATCTTGCTGATAAGGTCTGTCAGACAATTGAAAGCAAAAAATCCGATTTTAAACCTATTTATGATGAAAAGCTTTCTATAAAAGAAAAGCTTGATATAATCGCAAAAGAGATTTACCGTGCTGATGGAGTTAATTTTACTGCAAAAGCTGAAAAGGATTTAAAGGAAATTATCAGTCTGGGATTTGATAATATTCCTGTATGTGTTGCTAAAACTCAGTATTCATTGTCTGACGATCCGGCAAAGCTCGGAAAACCGGAAAACTTTAAGATCACTGTGCGTGATTTAAAAGTATCGTCTGGCGCAGGATTTGTGGTAGCTCTTACAGGCGATATAATGACTATGCCGGGACTTCCCAAAAAACCGGCAGCTTTGAATATTGATTGTGACAAAAACGGAAATATTACAGGATTGTTTTGATATGATGAGTGAAGAAGAAAAAACAGAAGTTAATCCAGATGAGCAGGAAAAAACAGAAGAAAATAAATCTGGTAAAAATGAAGTATTTTTTAAAAGGTTTGTAATTGTACTTGTAATTCTTGTTATAATTTATATGATTTATCATGTTTGCCGTTTATTAATCTGAAAACGCATAAAGGAAGATGCAAATGAAGAAAACAACTTTCAGTGCAGAAGAGACTATTGAATTTGCCGTACAAATAGGAAAAATGTTAAAAAAAGGCGATGTTATTGCATATACCGGAGGACTTGGTGCAGGTAAAACTACATTTACCAGAGGTCTGGCAATTGGTATGGGACTGGAGGATAATGTAGTTTCTCCTACTTTTTCATTGGTAAATGAATACAGGGGAGAAAAATGTTCTCTATATCATTTTGATATGTATCGTATTATGAGTGCAGACGATCTGGAAACTACCGGTTTTTATGACTATCCTATAGAGGAAAGTATATTTGCAATTGAATGGTCAGAAAATATATCCGATGAACTGCCTGAAAATACAATATTTATTGACATTGAACGTGTTGATGAAAATATAAGAAATATAAATATAAAAGGAGATGAACGCTTTGCTGATGCTGGGAATTGATACGTCAGGAAAAACTGCGTCCGCAGCGCTGTATGAAGACGGCATAATGCTTGGGCAGACTTCTGTCTATACTTCAAAAACTCATTCTCAGGTTATTCTGCCGATGGTAAAAAAAATTATGAGTGACTGCGGCAGGGAACTGTCACAGCTTACAGACATATCCGTATCTTCCGGTCCGGGTTCTTATACCGGAATCAGAATAGGCATAGCGGCTGTTAAGGCAATGTCTTTTGCACTGGATATTCCGTGTTATGCGGTGTCGTCTCTTGAAGGACTGGCATATAACTGCGGTTTCATAGGATATATCTGTCCAGTTATGAAGGCAAGAAAAGACCTTGTTTATACAGCTTTGTACAGAACCGATAAGGATAAGCTTGTCAGATGTACTGATGAAAAAATTATTTCAATGACTGAATTGGACGGTATTCTTAGTGAGATCAATGAATCAGTAATGATAACAGGAGACGGTGCGGAAGTTTTCTGCGATGAGTTTAAAAATGCAAAGTATGTTTTGTCTCCTGTTCACCTGAGACTGCAAAGCGGCAGTGGTATTTGTATTGCAGCCTTGCACCATACTCCTCAGACTGCTGATGAAATTGAAGCAAGCTATTTGCAGCTTGTAAAGGCTGAAAAAGATTTAATTAAGTCTGGGCACTGTTGATTTTAACGTTATTCTGTGATATAATTTTACTATGTTTTATAAAATGCCGCTGTAAAAGGCGGCGGATTGGAGAATGAAATGATAGCTGTTGGCTGTGATCATGCAGGTTATGAACTGAAACAGGAAGTAATAAGTCATCTGACTGAAAAGGGTTATGAAATTATGGATCTGGGCTGTAACGGAGAGTCATGCGATTATCCGATTATTGCAAAAGCAGTCGCTGAAAATATTTTAAATAAAAAGTGTGATAAGGGAATTCTTATATGCGGAACCGGAATTGGTATGTCCATATCTGCAAATAAAATACATGGCATACGTGCAGCATCATGCTCAGATTATTTTTCAGCTAAATATACAAGACTTCATAATGACGCAAATGTTATGTGTATAGGTGCAAGAACAATCGGCGTAGGACTTGCTCTTGAACTTGCCGATGTCTTTTTGGAAACGGAATTCGAGGGCGGACGCCATCAAAGAAGATTAGATTTAATTCATGAAATTGAAAATAATAATTAAAAGGAGTGACTTTTATGGCAGGACTGCATTTAATAGAACATCCGTTGATTCAGCATAAAATTTCATTATTGAGGGATAAAAATACAGGTGTTAAGGAATTCAGGGAACTGACTTCAGAAACGGCTATGCTTATCTGTTATGAAGCAACAAGAGATCTTCCGCTTAAAGAAGTGGATATAGCGACCCCTGTAGCAGTGGCTAAAACTAAAATTATTTCCGGCAGAAAGCTTGCATTTGTACCTATTCTCAGAGCGGGTCTTGGTATGCTTGACGGCGTTACAAATCTTGTTCCGGCTGCCAAAATAGGTCATATAGGTATTTTCAGAAATGACGAACATAATGCTGTTCAGTATTATTGTAAGCTTCCTGATGACATTTCCGAAAGAGATGCAATTATAGTTGATCCTATGCTTGCAACAGGCAATACTGCAGTGTATGCTATTGACGAATTAAAAAAAGCCGGAGTAAAAAACATCAAATTTATGTGTATTATAGCTTCTCCGGAAGGTATTGAGCGTCTTACTGCCGCTCATCCGGATGTAGACATTTATTGCGGTGTTAAGGATCAGGGACTTAATGAAAATAAGTATATTGTTCCCGGTATGGGTGATGCTGGCGACAGAATTTTTGGTACAAAATAATATTTTATTTATCAATATTAAAACGGAGCTTTAAACAAAAAACGGTGTACAGTTTTATGCAGATATCCTAAACGAAGAAATAATAAAACCGAAAAATTAAATCAAATCGAATAGGATATCAAAACAGCCAATGAGTAGCTAATACTCATTGGCTGTTTATATATTGATAAAGAATAATCACTTAATAATGCGATTAGTATCTGTGGATAGAATAATGTTATCAGAAATATAGTTATATAATTTATTTCATATTTTTTAGTCTTAAAATATGCCTCATAACTTTATTTTCTAAGTACAATTTCTTTCATCAAATAAAAACTTTAAACGTTTTAAAACTATAAATGTGTTTAGAACTGTTGTGAAAATTAATATATAGAGTATCAAACTCATTGCTAATATTACTGATTTTGACATATTGACTATTTGTATAAATGTTATCACAAATGATAAAGCAAGTGCAAGAATCGATAATATACTTTCAAATAAAATTTCATTAAAAGCACTTTCTTTAATTTTTTCATATTTTGAATTACCTTTTTGTATACTATAAATAATCCCAGCAACTGAAAATTGTAATCCAATATAAATTGGAAGAACTACATTAACTGTCGATAAAATGTCATTAGTAACTAATCGTATAATTGAACATGAAATTGACATAATGATGGGGATAAGACAAAAATTATAAATGTGAAGGCATCTGTGCTTATCAATTCAAAATGTTGTTTTATAATATCTCTAACACTTATGATATTATTGCTTTTTCTAAGTAGATAAATTATAATTAAGACCGCACATATAATCAAAAGTATAATCGCAATTTGAGTACACATTTTTGGCCTCCCAGTTATTTAATTCGCAAAACCATTTCTTTTAAATAATCACTAATCACAAGAATAATGTGTGAACGCAATCTGTCAATATCAGCATATCCATCTAAGTTTTGTATTGTATTTGGTATTGATTCAATTATGCTTAGATTATCAATGTTATGTAGATTGATAATACGAGATTTTTCTCCTATTATAACTTCCAACTTAAGTTTATCATATTCTACTGATTGAAATTCAAATAAATTTGCTTTTCCTTTGATAAAATAGTTGATACTATTTATTATTTTATTCCACATTTTATCATCGAAACATAAATTACCTATTATTCTGCTTTCTGTTCCAAACCCAGTATAATAATCATCTGTAGCATCATTAGATTTATGATTTTTTATCATAATCATTTTTTTAGATTTTCTTTTACTAATATTTTTCGAATAAATAATTCTGGCGATATAGTTAAGCATTTCAGAGTGATACCATATTGTTCAGCAAAATAGTGGCTTATTCTTTCATATGTTATAGTTTTTACACCAAATACTCCTATATTTTGAAAAATCATCATTCCTTTATCAACTTTTACTTTTACATTATCTTTAGGAATAACAACAAACATATAAAATCTTTTTTCAGCCACATCATTTGGAGTCATAATGTATTTTTCTTCTCTTGTATCAGCATCAACAATTGTTGATGCACTACCATAGTATCCAGACTGAATTTCGAAAGAAAGGCATTCAAAGGTATCGGTTATTATATCTTGATTTGATAAATGTTTACATGAAAAAGTTTTTTGCTTAATATTATCTTTTTTCGATACTGAACAATTATTCGAAAAAGAAATAAACATATCTTTTACCGTTGTTGATAATATATTATCACTATATTCTATTTCGCTATTCAAATTATATATTTTATTGACACCTTTACTATTTTGTTTTTTTATATAAAAGCTACATGCTGTAATACTTAAATTATTCATTTTAATAGCCATTCCTTTCACTTACACTAGGTACAAAAGTTTAAGAAACCTACTGTACCTGAGTGAATAATATATTTAATAGAATATAAACATCTAATGATTTTTCTGCGTTCTGTTATTTTTTGTTTTGTTTTAATTTAAAAAATGTACTTATTATTAAGCATTAATCCTTATTTATAAAATTCATCTGTTATATCAAAATATTTACGAATATGATCATATTCTTTTTTATCAAACAAATCTAATTCGTTTGCTGTTGATAATTTAACAAGGTTTCTGCATTTTCTTAGTCTTTCAAGCATTGGAACTACAATTGAAACACCATGATTAATGAAATCGTATAATTCAGATATTTTTGAAGGTATTTTATAACCCTTTGGTGAACTTGCGATAATAACTCCTTTATCTCTTAACTTACAAATTACTTTTAATCTAAATGTACTTGTAGAAATATTTCTCATTCCAGTATAAAGCAATTGATTCTTTAATTCCTTAGTGGGAATATACCCCCTGGTATCATTATTCATAAATCTAAACAATAGATAATCAAGAACAATATATTGAGCCTTTATTTCTTCATCATTACTGTTTTTATATTCTTCTAAAAACAATGCAGCTTGTTTGTGACACAACTTTGCAATATCAACATCGTATTCTTCTACAATTGCACTATTATCAAAAATGTAATTATCAAAAGTTTTGGGATATAACTTAATACATGAAATTTTATTCTTGAGCAGTTTAATATAATCTGGGACATCTTTCGATTTTTTGTTATCATCATAAGAATAAGCAAGTGATCCACTAATAAAATCAGCTAATTGAATAAGAACATCATTATGACTATTTTCAAACATAAAATCGGATTCATTAAAAAGATTAGGAATTTCCTCATTTTTCTTAACATAATCAATAAAGCTTTGCATATAGTCATTCGAACCAATTTCATCAGCTACTATTGTTAATTTTGAAAAAGAACGACGTAATGAACCATAGTCAATAAGCTGGACATAAAAAGGCGAAAAGAATTAAGAGTAAAAT
>ERZ827108.189-NODE-189-length-102634-cov-6.030640_pt1 | contig 102634 bp, 82 predicted proteins | sample MGYA00519921_ERZ827108 | MGnify/ENA primary metagenome ERZ827108 (study PRJEB31778, sample SAMEA3449258) | human gut metagenome | biome: human gut; feature: human-associated habitat; material: faeces | place: United Kingdom | collected 2010/2012 ... | reverse complement strand
CAAGCATTTTCCGCCTTTTTTATGAAATTTTGCTTGGCTCTGAACAGTTACAAATTGGGAAAATATAAAAAATAAGAATAAGAAAGAGAAAGAGAAGTTCCGGATTCACAATCGTATGAATCAGAGAACTTCTCTTTTTGGTTTAACTGAGTCGAGCAAGTCCCCTGCTTCAATTGAGCGAAGCAATACGTAGTGGGTAGGAACTTGCTTTTATCATTTTATCATAAGATAAACTGACTCATGCTAAAGATTAGGAACAAGCATCAAAAGCGAACTTCGAATGCCTGTTTGTATCCGTTACTGTGCAGTCTCCGTCTCACTTTCTGTTTCCGTGGCTGCAAGGCTGCTCTCGTCCAGAATATCCTTCAGCTCGTTGATCATTTCCTCGTCCTTCAGGCGGAACCGTACTTCCACTCGCCTTGAGGCATCCATGTCGACTTCGCCGTCTGTGTAGACAGGATTGCTCATAGAGTGACCGTTGGAGGTCAGCTTTTCCTTGAGGCTTGAAAGCTCGTCGGCGGTCAGATAGCTGTCGGCATTTGCGAAGAGATAATCTGCTACCGCGAGCGCACGGGCCTGTGAGAGCTGCAGGTTGTAGAGATAATCACCGCTCGTGTCAGTGTAGCCGTCAATGCTGAGCTCAGCAAGGTAATCCTGATACTGCGATTCCATCAGGACTTTACAATAGAGCGGAAGGACTTCGCCGAGCATCTGAATACCCTCGTCGGTCAGTTCGCTCTCATTGTAGCTGAAGAGAACATTGGAGTCGAGGGCGATCGAGCCGGTTGCCTCATCGATGACGACGTTTAGATTGTGCTCGTCAAACTGTTTTTTCAGCGCAGCGATCAGGTCAGCTTTGACACCGATGATCTGTTCAATCTTTTTCTGCTGCTCGGCCATCAGCGTTTCCTGTTCCTCGAGAGCCGCCTGCTGAGACTGCATCAGCGCGTTTTTTTCGTCAAGTTCTTTTTGCTGGCTGGCAACGAGCGTTTCCTGGGCATCCAGATCCTTTTGCTGGGAGAGGACGAGTGCACTCTTTTCATCGAGTTCATCCTGCTGGCTGGCAACGAGTGCAGTCTGTTTGTCCAGATCGGCCTGCTGGCTGGCAATGAGGGCGCTCTGCTCGTCGAGAGCTGCCTGTTTGGCATTCAGCTCACTTTCCCGCTGCTGCAGTTCAAGCTGTAGCTGGCTCTGGGTCTGCTGATGGGCAGCCTCTTCCTGTAGTTTTTCCTGATAATTTTTTTGTGCCTCCATAAAAGAAATGCACATGACGAGGACAAACAGAAGCAGAAGCCCGGCCATCATATCGGAATAAGAGCGCCAGATGTTGTGGCGTTCATAATTTCTTTTGCGTTTTGAATACATGGAACATCATCCTTTCTGGATAGAACCGGATCAGGCAATGGCCGGCTTATTTCTTCCGGCGGCGGAACAGTACCGGCTGATCCATTTTTCTGGAAAGCTCATCCAGCTTTGCAAGCGTGCGCTCCAGCATTTCCTGCGTCTGATCAGAGGAATCATCCTGTGGGGAAACAAAGAGCTGCTCATGCTGGATTTTCTGCAGCTGTTCGGAAATTTTTGCAAGCTGCAGGCGCATCTCGGCAGAGGACTGAACCGGTCCCATTTTCGCAATCTGATCGGAGTAGCCCTTGATCTCCTCGCTGTTTTTCTCCCAGATTTCGGAGAATTTTTCGATCGTCTGGTACATGAAACGGATGTAATCCTGGTAAGCTTCTTTCTGTTCCTGATTGATACGGGAAGCACCGGTCTGCGCTTCTGCGAGCTTTTCGACGGATTCTGTGAGGTAATTCTGTGTCTGCGTCATGGAATCCTGCAGGGAAGCGAGCGTTTTCTGAATGCGCAGGATCGTGCGGTCCATGAAATCGGTGTAGCTGGCCTGTGTCTTTGTGAGCTCCTCGACGGTCTTTGAGATCTGGTTGAAATCAGAGAGCAGTTCGGTACGCATCTGACGGGTAACGGTGTTGCAGACATTGGTGAGCAGCTCTTCCTGACTGCCGGTAAAGGTATCTGCCACCTGCTGAAAGCCCTCGGTCATCCGGGCAAAGGCCGGTGTGATCGCCTGCTCAAAGCTGGCTGCCATCTGCTCAACGAAAATACCGGTCAGGTCATGTACTATATCCTCCTGCGATTTCTTCTGAGAGAGCAGTCTGCCAAGTGAGTCGACCTCATAGGGCGGCTGCACGTGAAGGTAATAGGTATCCAGAAATTCTTCCACGCGTGCGGACAGGTTGGAAAATTCGCTGCGCAGGTTGAAAGAAAAGGAGAGTGATAGTGCGATGCCGTAGATGGAGGTGATGAAAGCCACCTTGATACCGTTGATCAGAGGGGTGACGGAACCGGCCATCTGTTCATAACCGGACGGATCGAACTCACGCAGTCCCATGACAAGGCCGACGAAAGTACCGAGAATACCGAGACTCGTCAGGATGTCGGGGATATTTTCCAGGATGCCGCGGTGTACATACGTCTCGATCGCATCCTCATTGATAAAACTGCGGATATCGCAGACACTGGATGGGTTCTGAGCGGCCATGGAGCGGTACTGATGAAAGCAGTCGTCAAGAAACGCGTTCTGAAAAAGCGGAGCGGACGGATCGTCCCAGGACGCAGCATCTTTGGATGCGGTCTGCCGGATTTTGTCGGAGGCATGTTTCAGGGCGCACGTCGTCTGAATCAGGCGGCGCAGGCCGGAAAAGCAGGCGGCTGCGGTCATGAGCAGCATGACGCCGAGAAAGACGAGGTTGAAAAGTATCGTGGTGAAGTCTGCCTCACGGCTGATGTAGGTGATGAATACGCACACGCCGACGGACAGAGCTGCACCGAGGATCGAGATGGTTCTTCGCAGATACAAGATGATTCCCCCTTTGTCAAAGTTTCGTTCCGGAGCGTGTTCAAACGCAGGCCGCAAAGTGGCTTGTGAATGTCCGCTTTATAAATCATTGCCGCAATCCTGCACAAAGCATTTTTCAGACACGCTCAAAAAAACGCCATATTTATCCTCATTATAAAAAAAGAAGACCCGCTAGTAAAGTGATTCTGAACAATATTAAGAAAAAATGTGGAGGAAGATTTCGAAAACACAGCAGATGCTGCTTGGAGGCGGAAGCTTAAATGGTGTTCGCGTGATGAACCAGGCAACGGTGGATTATTTTACGGACGGCGGCCTGACCCCGGATCAGCAGAAATCATACCGGGCGTGGGTCGGACTGGAAGGATTCACGTATTCTCATCTGATGCGCATCCTGAAAGAAATATAAATCAAAACGAAAAGAAAGCATACAGCCCGATAAGAAGCCGTATGCTTTCTTTTTTAAAATTATTATTCAGACGGATCAAATGCATCGTTTTACTGCTGTAAAGCTTTGCGGCAGATCCGAAAGGCGCGATTAATGCTCGATCTGTGCAATGATGCCTTTGAGGAGATCTGCGCTTGCGCGAAGTTTTTCTACTTCCTCATCAGTCAGCTGTACCGGAAGTTTGCATCTTACACCGTCCGGCCCGATCATGGTCAGAGTACTGATGCAGACATCCTCAATGCCGTACTCGCCGTGCATTAAAGTGGAGACAGTTGCTACGGAATCGCTTGATGCAGTCAGCAGGGAAACGAGCTGGCAGACAGAAGCGGATACTGCGTAGAAAGTAGCTCCTTTGCGCTTGATGACTTCTCCACCGGAAGTATGCACATACTCAACCATCGCATCCTTGTCGATCGGAGTGTAGTCTACGGTATCTTTTACCAGTTCCGGATAATTGTCGATAGAGGTTCCGGCCACGTCAGCGATGGACCATGGAACGAAAGAGCTGTCACCGTGCTCACCGTATACGTAAGCATGGATGTTCTTCTGAGCAATCTTGCAGTGCTCGGAGAGACCGTAACGAAGGCGTGCGGTGTCAAGGATCGTACCGGAACCGATGATCTGCTTCTCCGGGATACCGGAAATCTTTGTGAAGACATAGGTCATGATATCAACCGGGTTGCTTACGATCACATATTTTGCATTCGGAGCAACAGCAGTGATCTGCGGTGTGATCTGCTTAAGGATGTTTACGTTTGTCTGGGTCAGCTCGATTCTGGTCTGGCCAGGCTTGCGGGCAATTCCTGAAGTAATGATGACGATATCGGAATCCTTTGCGTCAGCGTAATCACCGGCAACGATCGATACCGGATTGCGGAAGAATGTACCCTGAGCGATATCCATAACCTCGCCAAGTACCTTTTCCTTGTTGATGTCGATCAGCACGATCTCTGATGCGCTGTCATTGTCCATTGCAAGTGTGTAAGCAATCGTAGAACCAACACTTCCGGCTCCGATGATAGTAATTTTTGTACTCATGTGTTTCTCCTTTGAAATGATCCCTGCTGTACTGCCGGGGTTCCTGAGCTTTCTGTCTTTACCAAGAAAGCAGAGCTTTGGAACGAACGGCGCTCCGTTACAGAAAGTTCTTGATTGATAGGAAAGGCTGTATACAGACGGGGTAAAACACCATCCGCTCTGTAACGCCAGAAATATTATAAGAGATAGATAATTTTTTGTCAATCGCTTTTCTTGTAAAAATGCATTTATAAACAAAATCCTAACATTACCTGAAAACAGATAAAAAACAGCGTGTTCCGGGCAAAATAAGGAATTTTCTCAATAGCGGGAGTGAGACGGTGAAAACAGGATTTTTCAGGAAAGAGTACGCAAATACGTGGAATTCGACGGAAAAAAGCGAATGATGAGAAAAAAGTTTGGCAATTATTTAACGGAGAAATAAAAAACGAGAAAAAGCAAGAAAAAGAGAGAAACGGAAATAAAATCAGGGGAAAAGAAACGGGCATGGAACAGGAACAAGGCGGTTGACAAACATCGAGGGAAATAGTAAACTACATGCGTAATTCAGGAAAAAGAAAAAATCTGAATAAACTCAGGAAATAAAAAATAATTATGTAGAAAAAAGGCGACAAAGTTTTTGATCTGCATAAGGAAAAGAGAAAAGCATGATCAGACAATTATCGGTATTTGTTGAAAATAAACCAGGCAGTTTTTTAAGAGTCACAAAAGCGCTTCATGAACGCGGTATCGCGCTTCAGGGTTTCTGTTCGGTAGATTCACCGGAGTTCGGAATCCTTCGGATCGTGGTAGACCGTCCGGAAGAAGCACAGCGGCTGCTCGATGAGGAAGGCTTCATGGCAAAATGCTATGATGTTATTGCGGTTGAGATCGGTGGGCAGGATACGATCGATGCACTTCTGAAAGCCTGCTGTGAGAGCAACATCAGTGTCAACTATATGTATTCCGCATTCGGCGACGGATGTAGCCATTCCGTAGCGATTCTGTATTCGGAATATCTGGACGAGACAGAAGAGATGCTCAGAGGAAAGGGATTTAATTGTTTAAATAAACTTGCCTGAAAAAACGCGGTTATCCGCTTTGATTTCCGGCGGCAACAGTAAGAACAATCGATAGCAGGGCGCAGTGCGCTTTCTATAAAAGGTATCCATTATTTTTCATGCTGCTGCGGGGCGAGAGGCTGACGCAGACAGGGAAAACAAATTCAAGGAGGAACAAACTGTGGATTACGCAAAAGAATCACTGAGACTTCACTATGAGTGGAAAGGAAAACTGGAGGTAACTGCAAGAGCGGCAGTAGATAATAAAGAGGCACTGTCTCTGGCTTATACGCCGGGTGTTGCACAGCCGTGTCTGGAGATCCAGAAGGATGTAAACAAGAGCTATGAGCTGACACGCCGCTGGAATACGGTTGCGGTTGTAACGGACGGAACTGCAGTGCTTGGTCTTGGCGATATCGGACCGGAGGCAGGTATGCCGGTAATGGAAGGAAAATGTGTTCTTTTCAAAGAGTTCGGCGGCGTAGATGCGATTCCGCTTTGCGTACGCAGCAAAAATGTAGATGATATCGTAAATACAGTAGCTCTGCTCGCAGGAAGCTTCGGCGGAGTAAACCTGGAGGATATCAGTGCACCGAGATGCTTCGAGATCGAGAAGAAGCTGAAAGAGCGTTGCGATATCCCGATCTTCCATGATGATCAGCACGGTACTGCAGTGATCACACTGGCAGGACTGATCAACGCGCTGAAATTCGTAGGAAAAGATATTCATGACATCAAGATCGTAACAAGCGGTGCAGGTGCAGCAGGTATTGCGATCATCAAACTGCTCATGAGCATGGGCCTTAAGAACGTTATCATGACTGACCGTACCGGTGCGATCTACAAGGGACGTGAGGGACTCAACCCGATCAAGGAAGAAATGGCAGAGATTACAAATGCAAACTGCGAGAAGGGTACCCTGGCAGAGGTGATTAAGGGTGCGGACGTATTTATCGGCGTATCTGCACCGGGCACACTGACCAAAGAGATGGTACAGACGATGGCAAAGGATGCGATCATCTTTGCATGCGCAAACCCGACACCGGAAATCTTCCCGGATGAGGCTAAGGCGGGCGGAGCAGCAGTCGTATCGACAGGCCGCAGTGATTTCCCGAACCAGGTAAACAACGTGCTCGCATTCCCGGGTATCTTCCGTGGTGCATTGGATGTTCGTGCATCTGAGATCAACGATGAGATGAAGGTAGCTGCAGCTTATGCGATCGCAGGTCTGGTAAGCGACGAGGAACTGAATGCAGATTACATTCTTCCGGCAGCTTTTGATTCCCGCGTAAAGGACGCAGTTGCAAATGCAGTAGCAGAAGCAGCAAGAAAGAGCGGCGTAGCAAGAATATAATAGAATAGCAGCGGAGCTGCTATTCTATTATGAGCAAGTAGCGAAGCGAATTGCGAATATCCGCTTTGATTCAAGCAGCGGAGCTGCTATTCTATTATGAGCAAGTAGCGAAGCGAATTGCGAATATCTGCTTTGATTCAAGCAGCGGAGCTGCTATTCTATTATGAGCAAGTAGCGAAGCGGATTGCGAATATCCGCTTTGATTCAAGTAGCGAAGCGGATTGCGAATATCCACTTCCATAAACGCTTGCACAGCAAAACGCACTGGTGTATAATCAGCCTTACAAAACGTATGGGGCTGTCACAGACGGCAATCGTCTGTGACAGCCCTTTTTGTCGGTGCAAAAGACAAAAGCATTCAAAAAAATGCAGAAGAAGGAAAAACATTGCTGCTGATAGGCAGCAAATGACGGAAAAACGGGGGAAAAAAGAGTGCTATATATAAAAAATCTCAAAGAGGGGCTGGAAGTATTTAAAACGCTTGGGTCGGACGTGCGGATGCGGATCGTAGAACTTTTATGCGAGCGTGGAGAAATGAATATGAATGAGATCGCGACGGCACTTGATCTGACGAATGGTGCTCTCACTTCGCATATCCGCAGACTGGAAGAGTGTGGAATCATACAGACCGTTACGGAATGTACCGGACACGGCAATCAGAAAATCTGCAGCATCAAAACAGATCAGATACTGCTGACTGCGGATGCGGAGGCTGAGGCGAAGGAAGTCGGAGTGTATGACACGGAGGTGCGTGTGAGCCACTACAGCGATTGCAGTATCGCGCGGCCGTGTGGACTGTGCAGTGGTTTCAGCCAGATCGGCCCGGAAAATGATCCGCGCATGTTTCACAATCCAGAGCGTTTGCAGGCGCGGATGCTGTGGTTTGCGGACGGCTATGTGGAGTATCGGATTCCGAATGTGCTGACCGAAAACCAGAAGATGAGCCAGGTCACATTTTATTTTGAAATTTCTCAGGACCATATTGATTATACGGAGGAAAGTCTGGCGGATGTGGCATTTTATCTGAATGGATACCGGATGGGAACCTGGCTGACACCGCCAGAGTTCCGGCTGGAGCGCGGCATCTATACGCCGACATGGTGGAACGGTCAGGAGAAGCAGTCCGGGGTACAGAAAATGATTGTGGTAAACAGCTTGGGAACGTACCTTGAGGGAGTGAAATGTTCAGATATCGGACTGCGGGATCTTGGACCGCAGACCGGAGAAGATCTGCGGTTCCGGCTTGCAGTGGAAAATCGCGGAAATCACAGAGGCGGCATCGTGCTCTATGGGGCTGGCTTTGGCAACTATAATCAGGATATTCGGGTGAGAATCCATTATACGATGGAAAAATAAAGCCGGAATATCTGGATGAACCGGCAAAAGTGGCAAAAATCATAGTGATATTCTGGCAATAAGTACTAAAAAAATAAAAAATGATTGAAAAAACACATCGTCTTGCATATACTGTTTAAAGATATATAAAGTATTTTAAAACAAGTTAAAGTAATGGAGGACGAACGATGAACGAAAATACAGAACTGAAATACAATGAGCCATGGATCCTGCAGCGTGCAGATCCGTTCGTATACCGTCACACGGATGGAATGTATTATTTTACAGCTTCCCTTCCGGAATACAACGGCATTGCACTTCGCAGAAGCAAAACGATCGCAGGCCTGAAAGACGCGGAAGAAGTGATGGTGTGGAAAAAGCATGATAAAGGCATCATGAGTGTACATATCTGGGCACCGGAGCTGCATTATCTGTTTGGCAAATGGTACATTTACTTTGCAGGCGGTGACATCGACGATATCTGGGCAATCCGTCCGTACGTGCTGGAGTGCGCAGATGAAGACCCGATCACAGGTACCTGGGTGGAAAAGGGGAAAATGCAGCGTAGTGATGACGATGAATTTTCTTTTGAAGATTTTTCACTTGATGCAACGGTATTTGAACACCACGGAGAGTGGTATTACGTCTGGGCGGAGAAGGTGAGCGTCGGACGCAAGATTTCCAATCTTTATATTGCGAAGATGGAAAGCGCATATAAGCTGAGGACGGCACAGGTGCTGCTGACAACACCGGACTACGACTGGGAGCGCATCGGTTTCTGGGTAAATGAGGGACCATATCTCTTAAAGCATGATGGAAAACTGTTCCTGACCTACTCGGCAAGTGAGACGGGAATTGACTATTGTGTCGGCATGCTGACAGCGGATGAGGATGCAGACCTTCTTGACCCGGCTTCCTGGAAAAAGTCACGGTATCCGGTACTTCGCACTGACGCTTCAAAACAGATCTACGGCCCGGGCCACAACTGCTTTGTAAAGTCTGAGGACGGTTCAAAGGATCTGATGATCTACCATGCACGTACCGAGACGGAGATCATCGGAGATCCGCTTTACAATCCAAACCGTCATGCGATGGTCATGGAAGTGAAGTGGGCAGAGGATGGCACACCGGTCTTTTCTTATGATTGATCGGTGATGTATATTACCAGGAAGACCAGCTGTAAGGACAAGGCAGATACTGCAGCAGCTTTTGGAATTTTGAACCGAGTCAAGCAAGTCCCCTGCTTTAATTGCGTGGAGCAATAAGCAGTGGGTAGGGACTTGCTTGTATCAGGAGTGGTACAAGCCACTCCTGATAAGCTGCGAAGCAGCTACTCGGTTATGAGCAAGTAGCGAAGCGGATTGCGAATATCCGCTTGACTAAAATAGCCTACGCAGACACGCTCTGGAACTTACACTGGTGTGCTCCCTGCAATCGGGCTGTACTGCACCCGGAATTCAATATCCTGGTTATAATTTCCAAATCCGCGGCCAAAGACCGTAAGACCGCCGATGTGTTTGGCACTGTCCGGAACGGCCATCCGGAAATAGATCTTGTCGCGGTAATCCAGGTGGAACTGGTCGATCGTGACATTGGAGATCCTTGTATTATCAATGAAAACGCCATTGTGGTTGATAATAAGTGTTTTCAAAAGTCCGTACTGGTTCCAGTTTGCAAACCACCAGTCCGGTGTGAAAAGTCCTTTGGTGTCGGCAAAGTCACCCGGACTTGTCCAGATACCGATAAACGTATCATTTAGATAAAAATGGATATCAGACGGCCAGATCTCGTTGCTGCCGGGAGCCTCAGAGGAGAGCTCGGCAGAGACGGAGATCTGGTCGATTTTGTTGTAAAACGGGATCACACAGGGCACCTGGTACTCGACATATCCTTTGGAAAACCATAAAATGTCCGCCTCAAAATGTTTCTGATGCGCAAAATAGCGAGGGTCGTCGACGATACCGATGACAGATTTCGAGGTAGACAGGCCACAGGTGGGATAGACTTCATAGGAAGAGTACTGTCCGGCCCGCAGACTGGATTTATGCTCGTTGACTGATGGAAGTGTACGGTTCAGCGTAAAAAGGATTTTGTCAAGATGTGGCTCACAGAGCTTCTGATTGCCATGAAAGCTGGAATCAGAATTGATGCGGATCAGATCTGCCGCTTCCAGCTTTCGGATATGGTTTGTAAGTGCACCATTTGTGATGTCCAGCTGTTCGGCAAGCTCATTCATGCTCATTTTTCCGTTTTGCAGGAGCAGAGTCAGAATTTCAATGCGGACATCGGAACCAAGAGCCTTGAAAATCTCAAGGCTCTCCGGAAAAGTTTTGATATATCGCATAAAACCTCCTTAAGATCAGGAATTTTAGTTTAGATAAAAATAAAATAGATTCGCCCATTCGTCCGCAAAAAGGGGGAGATGGGACGGAAATCCCCTATACTGTACAGCAAGCAGGCAAAAAAAGCAATGAATATTTTAAAAATGCATAAAAAATAGAACTCGCATTTTATGAAAATGTAAAAGAAAAGAAAGCTGTTTGTACAGGATGCACAAAAAAAGTCATGTTAAACGTTGGAAAACAAGCGAAACATTGTTGAATTATAGAAAAAGATAAAATAATTTAATCTATAATTGACAGGAACAGAAAAAAGTTGTATATTATGACCAGAAAGAAAAAGCAAAGAAAAAAAAGTGTACAAGATGCACAAAGACCCGGCGAAGGACGGTGGGATACACACTGTGCAATATGTACCAAAAAGGAGGATAAACTTTATGAACAAGAAATGGCTCACAATGCTCCTCACTGCTTCTATGGTAGCTTCCCTTGGAACGACCGTAGCTTTCGCAGAGGAAGAAACCGAAGCAGCACCGAGCGCAGTCACAACCGTAGGTCCGGATGACGCAACACACTTTGAACTGTGGTCATTCGTAGACGTACACAACGAGTTCTACGCTAACATGGTAAATGAGTGGAACGAGCAGAACCCGGACAAGCAGGTGCAGATTACATTCAGTACTTATCCGTACTCTGATATGCACAACAAGCTGATGATGTCCCTGCAGGCTGGCAGCGGCGCACCGGATATGTGCGATATCGAGATCGGCCAGTTTCCGAACTACGTTGGAGAGGACTGCCCGCTGTACGATATGACAGAGGCACTTGCTCCGTATGAGGATTCTCTGGTTCAGGCCCGCTTGGATGTATACTCCAGAGCGGATGGTGCAAGAATCGGTGTTCCGACACACGTTGGTGCAACTGTTATGTACTGGAACGCAGAGACATTTGAGAAATATGGTCTTGATTATAAGTCAGTAAAGACCTGGGATGATTATACAGAGCTTGGCAAACAGCTGAAGGAAGCTTCCAACGGTGAAGTGTACCTGACATCTGTTGATACAGGCGGAACAGACTGGCTGTGGCTGGCTATGGCTGAGTACGGTGAGGACTGGACCGGCGGCCTTGGCGAGGATGCAGAAGTAAATGTACAGCTTGATTCTGTAAAGAAGATGCTGACAATGCAGCAGGAGTGGCTGAACGATGGTATCGCAATGATCTCTACTGACGGACATACCGATACAGATGGATGCCGTGCACAGATCGTTGACGGAAAGATCGCTTCCTTCCCGAAGGCAATGTGGTACATGAGCCGTTTCACATCCTATATGCCGGATGAGAAGGGCAAATGGGACATCACAACATGCCCGGTATTCGAAGAGGGTCAGAAGAATTCCGTTGGTATCGGCGGAACCGGTACAGTTGTAACAAACGAGTGCGAGAATCCGGAGCTTGCAGCAGAGTGGCTTGCATGGGCTAAGTGCTCTGAGGAAGGTGAGAAGCACATCTGGAACGACCTTGGATTTGACGTTTGCAACGAGGCTCTGTGGTCAGATGAAGCATTCGCATACGATGAGTCCAACCAGTACAACACATTCTTCCGCGTAAAACCGTATGAGGTTCTGAATGAGCTGGCAGCAAACGATGCAATCGGAACTGTTTATACAACAGCTAATTCTCCGACACTGAACGAGCAGATCAACACCTACACCCTGAACGAGATCTTCGTTGACGGTATGGACGTTGAGGAAGCACTTCAGGAAGCACAGGACGCAATCGACAGCGAGCTGGGCTGATAGATGGTAAATTGCCGCGTGGCTTAGTTTAGATAGTGAAATGATATGGGGGAGGCCAGGGAATTGCATTCCCGGGTCTCCTTCTTTCTGATGCAATATATGTACTGATATAGCTTATCTGGTACATTTCCAGTCGAAAGAAAGGAGGAATACATTTTGAAAAAAGTAAAAAAATTACTGTATTCCCAGAAAATAGCACCTTACGTATTCGTACTTCCGTTCGTGCTCAGCCTGCTGATCTTCTGGCTGTACCCACTGGTATCCGGTGTCTCCATGAGTTTTCAGGACGTGTCGTTCGGCGGTATGAAGTGGGTTGGCCTGAAGCATTTTAAGAAGCTGCTCGGAGATAAGGTGTTCCGTATCGCAGTTGGCAACAGTATTGAGTATATGGCACTGACACTGCTTCTGATGGTACCGATTCCGATGCTGCTCGCAGTGCTTCTTGAGAGCCGTTTGACAAAGGCAAGAGGCGTATGGAAGGTTATCATGTACATTCCGGCGCTGACTTCCGTTGTTATTTCCGGTCTTCTGTTCCGTCTGATGTTCTCAGAGGGTGACAATGGTCAGCTGAACGTTATCATGAATGCGCTCGGCAAGGCATCCCAGCCATGGCTGAGATCCAAGACGACCGGATGGTGTGCGTTGCTGCTTCTGTGCGTCTGGAGATGGACAGGAGTAAATATCCTTTACTATGTAGCGGGTCTGAAAGCAATTGATACTTCTCTTTATGAGTCCGGTGATATCGACGGAGCAAATGCATGGCAGAAATTCCGTTATATCACACTTCCGCTCCTGAAACCGACGACCGTATACGTTATCACGATTTCCGTATTCGCAGGTCTGTCCATGTTCCTGGAGAGCTTCATGATCTGGGGAGGCAACGGATCTCCGAAGAATATCGGTCTTACGATTGTTGGATATCTGTACAGACGTGGTATTGAGAAGAACGAGATGGGATATGCATGCGCGGTTGGCGTTGTGCTGATGGTGATTGCGCTCGTGATCAACTTCATCCAGCTGATTGCAACGGGTACGTTCCATATCGGAAAGAAGAAGGAGGATTAGTATTATGGCAAAGACTCCAAAACAGAAAACGATGGCAGGAAATCATAAGGTGGGGATGGTGCTGGCAACCGGAGTATTCCTGATCCTCTGCCTTTTGATCGCATTCCCGCTTGTCTGCGGTCTGCTCGGTTCTTTCCGTGACGGCGCAAAGGTAATCACGACCGGTATGTCGCTTGACCTGCATTCGCCGGTCAGTCTTCAGAACTACAGCGAGCTGTTCGCAATCTTCCATCCGAAGGGAATGTCCGCTGACGTTCTGGAAACTTCCAGAAAATATTTCATGTGGTATAAAAACAGCCTTGTGCTGACCCTGACGACGGTTGTGCTGACCCTTCTGGTCTGCTACTTTATCGCTTATGGTCTGACCATGTACACGTTCAAGCTGCAGGGCTTCCTGTTCTTCATGGTTATCGCAACGATGTCCGTACCGTTTGAAATTCTGATGCTCCCGCTGTATCAGGAAATCACCAAGATCGGTCTTGTAGACTCCAATGCGGGTGTATTCCTTCCGGGTCTGTGTGCGGCAGGTACAATTTTCTTCTTTAAGCAGTACATGGTAAGTCTTCCGAAGGAGCTGCTTGATGCGGCGCGTGTGGATGGATGTACCGAATACGGAATCAGTATCAAAATTATGATGCCGATCACGAAGCCGGCATTCGCATCCCAGGCGATCATGTGTGCAATGGGTTCCTGGAACAATATGCTCTGGCCAATGCTTGTATTCCGTGATACCAGCAAGTTTACGCTCCAGATCGGTCTGAATACGCTGCTGACCCCGTACGGCAACAACTACAACGTATTGATTGCAGGTTCGATGTTCGGTATCCTTCCGATTCTGGCAATCTATCTGGTATTTAACCGTTATCTGGTAGAAGGTATGACGAGCGGAGCGGTTAAGGGATGATTTTATCCTGACATGGAAAACTATAAATTTTTACTCTGATTTCGATTTAGGAAAGATATCAAGTACATAATGTAAACCGGATGGCAGCCCGGCCTGTGAGACAGTTCTGTGTTTCCGGGCGGGCTGCCTGTTTCTTTCCTAAGATTGTGTTCCGAAAAGAAAAAATGCTCTGTGAGGATGCAAAGACACATTTTTTCTTGTGAAAAGTGCCTAAAATACGAGGGTATTTTTGTGAAAAAAGGAAGACATAAAAAGCTTGTAAGCAGCATAGAAAGTGTGGTAATCTCATTTTGGAAATATTTAAAATACTTTAGATGCAATTAAAGAGAAAGAGAGGCTGATCTGTTATGACAAAATATGTAATTAATGCAGAAAACAAAAAAAGCAAGATCAACAAAGAAATTTACGGACATTTTTCAGAGCATCTGGGACGCTGTATTTATGAAGGACTTTATGTAGGAGAAAACTCCGATATTCCAAATACAAACGGTATGAGAAATGATGTTGTGGAAGCGCTGAAAGAAATGAAAATTCCGGTGCTGCGCTGGCCGGGCGGATGCTTTGCAGACGAGTATCATTGGAAGGATGGCATCGGTCCGAAGGAAAACAGAAAGAAAATGATCAACACGCACTGGGGCGGAGTCGTAGAGGACAACAGCTTCGGTACGCATGAGTTTTTTGAACTTTGCCGTCAGCTTGGCTGTAAGGCATATATTAATGGAAATGTCGGAAGCGGAACGGTGCAGGAGATGTCTGAGTGGGTAGAGTATATGACCTTTGAGGGCGTTTCTCCGATGGCAGATCAGAGAAAGGAAAACGGGCATGAGGAAGCCTGGACCGTTGACTATTTCGGAGTCGGTAATGAGAACTGGGGCTGCGGTGGAAATATGACACCGGAATATTATGGAAATCTCTACCGCAGATATCAGACATACGTTCGCGATTATAATCAGGATAAGAAGATTTTCAAGATCGCATGCGGACCGAACGTAGATGATTATGAGTGGACGGAAGGTGTTATGAAGACCTGCTTCCGTCACTGTCCGGAAAATATGCATGGCTTTATGGACGGACTTTCCCTTCATTACTATACACATCCGGAGGGATGGCAGATCAAGGGAAGCGCAACAGACTTTGATGATAAGGTATGGTATAAGACACTTGCAAAGACGCTCTATATGGAAACGCTGCTGAACCGCCACGGTGCGATCATGGACAAATACGATCCGGAAAAGCAGGTTGGCCTGATCGTAGATGAATGGGGCACGTGGTTTACTGTAGAGCCTGGCACGAATCCGGGCTTCCTCTATCAGCAGAATACGATGCGTGATGCGCTCGTAGCCGGTATCAACCTCAATGTATTCAACAAGCACTCTGACCGTGTCAAGATGGCAAATATCGCACAGCTTGTCAACGTACTGCAGTCCGTGATCCTGACAGATGGACCGGAGATGATCAAGACTCCGACTTACCACGTATTCAAGATGTACAGTGCACACCAGGATGCAACACTGGTAGACAGCTACATCGAGACAGAGAAGATCGGTCTGGAAGATGAGTACATGGTTCCGAACCTCAATGAGTCTGCCTCTGTTGATGCAGATGGAAAGCTTCAGATCACGATCACAAACCTTTCTGCAACGGAGAGCTATCCGGTAGAGACCCGTCTTGTTGGCTTTGCAGGTGAGAAGGTAAGTGCTGAGATCCTGTGCGAGGAGATGCACGCAAAGAATACGTTCGAGGATCCGAATGCAGTGACCGTAAAGGCTTTCGATGGCGTAGAGAAAGTACATGGCGGACTGAAATTCACGATTCCGGCATGCAGCGTACTTCATATCACCGTAGAAAAATAGGAATATCTGTAAGCGTAAACAGGGAGATAGATTTCAGGCAGAAGAAGGGCAAACAGACAGATTGAAACAAGGTTGGCGGGAAAAATATCTCCTGGATGGAAAAATGGAAAAAAAAGAAATCAAGCAGAAAGAAAATCTGGATGAAACAGCAGAAAAAATAATCGGTGCGGCGCCGGACAAAGAGGAGCCGCGCCGCTTCTGCCGAAAATGTCTGACCCGCGAGATGGATCAGACAGAATATTTTCAAAACCTGCACGAATACATCGCACATCTGGATACAGATCTGAAGGTGGATAATGCCGTCTATGAAACGCGTCTGGCACACTGTAAAACGTGTGATGAACTGTATCAGGGCATGTGCCGGATCTGCGGCTGCTACGTGGAACTGCGTGCTGCAATGAAAAAGAATCGCTGTCCACAGGTACATCCGCGGTGGGATCGTGCGAAGAGTGACGAGTGAGAACAGCACGGGAAAAATCTGACAGAAAATAAAAAGAATCAGGATGTATTTCTGAGACATCCACGATGAGGATGTTGCGATAAAAATCTGCTGTAAAAGCGGAAGCAGGAAAGATTCTGGAAATACATCAGCAAAAAAAGGAGGGCTACCATGCAGAAATACGCGAAAATGGTGATCGACAAGGATTTTAAGATTGCCGAGATCGACAAGAGAATTTATGGTTCTTTTATTGAGCATCTTGGAAGAGCAGTTTACCAGGGAATCTATCAGCCGGGACATCCGACCGCCGATGAAAACGGATTCCGTAAGGATGTGATGGAGCTGGTAGAGGAACTGAACGTACCGATCGTACGTTATCCGGGAGGAAATTTTGTTTCCAGCTTTGTATGGGAAGACAGCGTGGGACCGGTAGAGCAGCGTCCGAAGCGTCTGGAGCTTGCCTGGAGAAGCCTGGAGACGAATGAGATCGGCGTCAATGAATTTGCCAAGTGGACAAAGGCAGTTGGCTCTGAGATCATGATGGCAGTCAACCTTGGTACGCGGGGCGTTGCAGATGCCTGCAACCTGCTTGAGTACTGCAATCATCCGTCTGGCACAAAGTATTCTGACTGGCGTATCAGCCATGGAGTAAAGGATCCGCTGAACATCAAAACCTGGTGCCTTGGAAACGAGATGGACGGACCATGGCAGCTTGGCGCCAAGACACCGGTTGAGTACGGAAGACTGGCAGCAGAGACGGCAAAGGCTATGAAGCTGATCGACCCGACGATCGAGCTTGTATCGTGCGGAAGCTCCAACACACAGATGCCGACGTTCCCACAGTGGGAGGCAACGACGCTGGAGCATACGTATGATTATGTGGATTACGTTTCTCTTCATCAGTATTTCGGTAATCCGGATAATGATACAGAAAATTTCCTGGCGCAGTCAATGGAAATGGATCATTTCATCAAGACGGTTATTGCGACCTGCGATTTTGTAAAGGCAAAGAAGCGCGGCAAGAAAGATATCAACTTAAGCTTTGATGAATGGAATGTATGGTTCCATGCAAATGCAGCGGATGATGATACGATGAAAAATCATCCGTGGCAGCAGGCTCCGGCGCTTCTTGAGGATCATTATACGTTTGAAGATGCGCTTGTTGTAGGTCTTCTTCTGATCACAATGATCAAACATTCTGACCGTGTGCGTATGGCATGTCTGGCACAGCTGGTTAATGTTATTGCTCCGATCATGACCGAGACAAACGGACCGGCCTGGAAGCAGACGATCTATTATCCGTATCTGCATGCTTCCAAATACGGACGCGGCATTGCGCTGCAGCCGGTGCTTTCCTCTTCAAAGCATGATACAAAGGATTTCACGGATGTTACAGATGTGGATTCTGTGGCAGTATGGAATCCGGAGAAAGATGAAGTGACGATCTTTGCAGTAAACCGAGATCTGAAAGAGGATATTACACTGACTTGTGACATCGGAAACTTTGAAGGCTATGAACTGCTGGAGCATCTCGTACTGGAATGCGGTGACTTAAAGGCAGTCAACAGCGCAGCAGGTGAAGCGGTTACACCGAAGCAGTCGGATGAGACGAAGGTGGACGGCAGAACTGTGACCAGCAACCTGCACAAAGCTTCCTGGAATGTGATCCGCCTGGGACGCAGGGCATAGTTTTTAACTGAGTCGGGCAGCAAACAAAAAAGTAAAATCAGGAGATCCGGAGTTTTGTCCATACCGTGAATCGGTGTGAATGCGAAACTTCGGATCTTTTGTTTTCCGCCCTGCGGGGAGGAATAAGCAGCAGATGACCTGCCTTATAAGGAAGGCAATTCTGTAACCGGAATCAGACAAAAAGTGCCGGAAATAGAGATGGAAAAATCATGAAAAAAGTGATACACTAAAAAGGCAATAGAGAATCAACAAATAAAGAGAGGGTATTTACAATGAAAATTATTAAAGCAAAAGATTATAATGATCTGAGCAGAAAAGCTGCAAATATTATCTCTGCCCAGATTATTATGAAGCCAAACTGTGTACTGGGGCTGGCAACCGGATCTACGCCGATCGGTACTTATAAGCAGCTGGTAGAGTGGTACGAAAAAGGGGATCTGGATTTTTCGGAGGTAACGACGGTAAACCTGGACGAGTACAAGGGACTTCCAAGAGAAAACGACCAGAGCTATTATTATTTTATGAATGATAATCTCTTCAGCAAGGTAAATATCAATAAGAACCAGACGTATCTGCCGGACGGAATGATTGAGGACAGCGAGCAGGCATGCCGTGAGTACAATGCGGTCATTCATTCACTTGGCGGCGTGGATCTGCAGCTGTTGGGACTTGGACACAACGGACACATCGGCTTCAATGAGCCGGGGATCGCGTTTGAGACAGAGACGCATTGCGTGACACTTTCCGAGCGTACGATTAAGGCCAATATGCGTTTCTTCGTATCAGAGGCAGATGTGCCGCGTCAGGCTTATACGATGGGCATTAAGACGATCATGTCTGCACATCATATTCTGCTGGTAGTATCCGGAGAGGATAAGGCAGACATCGTAAAAGAGGCCTTCTTCGGACCGGTGACACCGCAGGTACCGGCATCGATCCTGCAGCTGCACAATCATGTGACGATCGTTGCGGATGAGGCAGCTCTTTCCAGGTGTGAGGGATTATATTAACCGAGTCAGACAAGTCCCCTGCTTCAATTGCGCGAAGCAATAAGCAGTGGGCAGGTTATAAATAAAAAGAAAAGCCATGCACTTTCGAATATAGAATCGTGCATGGCTTTCTTTTTATGCAATTAGCCCATAATTGCCGTTACGTGGTATTCCTTTTTGCCTTCCTCAAATGGAACGATATGACCGTCGATCTCTTTTCCGTCCACGATCAGCTTTGCAATACCTTTTTGTACGTGGTTCGGATTTTCTACTTTGATCTCGTACTCGGCGCCGCGGAAGGTGCGGTGAAGTGTAAAGCCGCCGAAGTTTTCCGGGATACACGGATCAATGCCAAGGCCTGTGAATTCCGGCTGTATACCAAGGATCGCCTGAGAGACATTGACAAACGTCCATGCGGCGGTACCGGTCAGCCAGCTGTTCTTTGCCTCGCCGAAGAATTTTGCGTCGGCTCCGGCTACCATCTGGGAGTAGACATACGGCTCGGTGCGGTGGATCTCGCTGATGTCTTCGATGTAAGCCGGGCAGGTCTTACGGTAGATTTCAAAAGCACGGTTGCCACGGCCGATGACGGTCTCTGCAATCGAAACCCATGGATTGTTGTGGCAGAAGATACCGGCATTTTCCTTGTATCCAGGCGGATAGGAGGAAACTTCACCGAGGTTCAGGTAATATTTGGAGTAGGCAGGCTGCAGGAGCATAATGCCATACTTTGTATCAAGCTTTTCTTTGACAGAATCGAGTGCTTTTTCTGCAAGCCCCTCGTCAATACCGACACCGGCGAGTACACAGAAGCCCTGCGGCTCGATGTAGATCTGTCCCTCCTCGCACTCGTGAGAGCCGATCTTCTGAGATTTTGCATCATAAGCGCGCAGGAACCATTCGCCGTCCCAGCCATCCTTTAAGATAGCGGCATACATGGTATCGACTTCCTTCAATGCATTTGCTGCGAGCTCATCCTTTCCGGTCAGACGGCACAGCTGAGCGTACTCTTTTCCGTATTTAACGAACATGCCTGCGATAAAAACGGATTCAGCGACCGGTCCTTCGGAAGGTCCGGTGGTCTGGAATGGTTCACCCGGTGTATCGGAGAAACAGTTCAGGTTCAGACAGTCATTCCAGTCAGCGCGGCCAATCAGCGGCAATCCGTGCGGTCCCTTGTGGGTAACGATATACTGGAAGGAGCGGGTCAGGTGCTCAAAGAGCGGAACCTTTGTAGATTCGTCGTTGTCAAACGGAACCATCTCATCAAGAATGGAGAAGTCTCCGGTCTCCTTGATATAGGCGGAGGTACCTGCAATGAGCCAGAGCGGATCGTCATTGAAACCACTTCCGATATCCATGTTGCCCTTTTTGGTGAGTGGCTGATACTGGTGATAAGCACTGCCGTCCGGGAACTGGGTGGAGGCGATATCGATGATACGCTCTCTTGCGCGCTCCGGGATCAGATGAACGAAACCGAGCAGGTCCTGGCAGGAATCACGGAATCCCATGCCGCGGCCGGTACCGGATTCATAATAGGAAGCGGAACGGGACATGTTGAATGTTACCATGCACTGATACTGGTTCCAGATGTTGACCATACGGTTAACCTTTTCATCGGCAGAGGAAACAACGTATTTGGAAAGCAGATGATCCCAGTAAGTGTTCAGCTCGCCGAATGCTTTTTCTACCTGCTGCGGAGTCTGGAAGCGGGAGAGAAGTTCCTGTGCCGGTTTTTTGTTAATCACGCCCGGTTTTTCCCACTTCTGGTCTTTCGGGTTTTCTGCGTAGCCGAGTACAAAGACGAAGTTCTTCGATTCGCCCGGAGCAAGTGTTACATCGAGATGATGAGCGGCGATCGGTGACCAGCCGCTTGCCATGGAATTCTCGCAGGCACCAGCTTCTACTGCAGCCGGATTGGAATATTCACGATAAGCGCCGATGAAGCTGTCACGGCTTGTATCAAAGTCGGCAACATCTGCATTGACACTGAAGTAAGCAAAGTGATTGCGGCGCTCGCGGTACTCGGTCTTGTGATAGATCGTGGAACCGACTACTTCTACCTCGCCGATACTGAGATTACGCTGGAAGTTGGTCATGTCGTCCATTGCATTCCACAGACAGAACTCGACATAAGAGAAAAGCTTCAGCTGTTTTTCCTGATCGGTATCGTTTGTAAGGGTCAGACTGTTGATCTCACACGTGGCATCCATCGGAACAAAAGCGAGCAGGTCGGCTTTTACACCGTTTTTGGAAGAATGGAAGCGGCTGTAGCCGATGCCGTGGCGGCACTCATAGGAATCCAGCTCGGTCTGGGTCGGTTTCCAGCCCGGATTCCAGACGGTATCGCCGTCTTTGATATAGTAATATTTTCCATTAGTGTCGTATGGGATATCGTTGTAGCGGTAACGTGTGATACGAAGCAGCTTTGCGTCTTTGTAGAAGCTGTATCCGCCACAGGTATTGGATACGAGAGAAAAGAAGTCGTTGCATCCGAGGTAGTTGATCCATGGAAGCGGAGTCCTCGGGGTTGTGATGACGTACTCACGGTTGGCGTCATCAAAATATCCGTATTTCATATAGTGCGCTCTCCTTTACTGGTTTTCTGAAAACGTTTAAGTAATGAATTATCCTCAGTATATACTATATTTTTGGAGAACGCAACCAGAAGTTTTCAGATACAGAAGAATGATTTTGAAACTGAAACTGGTTTTCGCTGTAAAAAAATTAAAAAATATACAAAATGCATAAAAAATATAAAAATAATAATGCAAAATAGTAAAAAGAATGAGGGAAAATACCGTCAGATAAAACAAAACGGACAATTTATTTATAGTAAAAGTTTCGAAAACGTTTTAGAAAAGTAAAAGTGCTGCATGGAGCCGCGTTGCATATTCGTCCGGGTCACCGCCGCGTTCCATCATTTCCGATGCGACAGAAAGGAAATGGTCTCGTACTGCACCGGAAGCAAATCTGACCGGAAGGACGGAGAAAGCATCGCGATCTTCAAGAAGCGGCATACAGGCAGTGAGCGTGAGCCCCTGCAGACGGTTTTTAGCGTAAAGTGTTTGGTACGCGCCCGCGGTAGAAGGATATCCTTCATTTAAGCCCTGATTTTTGATGATTGTCTCGCTGCTGACAAGATAACGGAGCAGTTTTGCGGCTTCCCTTGGCTGACTGGCGGAGCTGCTGATTGCGTAAAGGACACCGGGCTGAAGATACCAGCCGAGATGTTCTGTCTGGGGATCAGCAGTAAGCAAAGGACCGGAGCAGAGCGTGAAACCGGCTCCATCGCAGGCAAGCAGGAGCGAGGAGGCATAGGATGCGTGACCAAAACAGCCGGCTGCCTGGCCGGAAGAAACGGCAAAGGCCGGCTCATCCACCAAAAGCACGAGGCGATCTCGGATCAGTGTCTGATAAAAAGTGAGCAGTTCTGCCAGCTGCGTTTCAGTATACTGGAGCATTCCGTCTTCGTCAAACATTGTGCAGCCGCTGCGCTGTTCGATCCAGGCGTTTAAAAACTCAAAAAGATCTGTGCGGGTCATGGCAAGCGGATAGAGAGGGCTGGAATCTGCCGCTGCCCGTTTTTCATTTTCTCTGGAACAGGCGTCCGCAAGCACAGACAGATCCTCCCATGTAGAAGGGATACTGACATCCAGGTGCTGAAGGAGTTCTTCATTATAATAGAAAGCCGGCAGATCGATGCTGTTTGAAAGCGCGTAAAGTGTATCGCCGCTTGTCCCCCAGGAGAGAGATTCTGCAGATTGAAGATGCAGGTTCAGATAATCCTTGATACTGGAAAGGGAATAAAAAGATTTTGCAGGATCCGTGCAGCAGAACTGTTCATAGGAAATCTGGATAACGTCACAATCCATGGAGGCGGCATTTCTGGCAGCGCAGAGTGCCGGATATGCTTCAGAAGTTGTATAGTTCATGGAAAGGTGGATATCAGGATATTGCTGCGCGAAACTGCCCAGTGTCTGCAGCATATATTCATTTCGAACATCGTCTCCCCACCAGGAGACGGAAAGATCCGTTTTTTTGGCCGCTACGGATGAGACGGATGACGTTTCATCCGCAGAACAGCCGCATAAAAGAACACAGCAGGCGAAAACAGAAAGCAGCTGCAGTCTTTTTTTTATTTCAGACATTTCAAATGCCTCCTTCATCAGACAGACTCATAGAATGTAAAACGGTTTTTACCGCTGCGTTTCGATACGTAGAGCGCCTTGTCGGCACATTGATACAGCTCCTGAAACGTAGTGCCGTCGCAGCCGAAAACGGCGATGCCGACGCTTGCTGATACAGTGACATCCTTCGTTCCGGTTTTCTGGGCAATGGTGGTACTTAAATATTTCATTGAGCTGAACAGCCTGATACAAGATTCACGGGTGATCTCACACAGCTTTTCCGGCGATTTTCCCTCGGCACAGAGCAGCACGGCAAATTCATCGCCTCCGATCCGGCCCTTGATATCGTCCTTGCGGAAGGTGGAATTGAGCAGGGCACCGACGCTTGCGAGCACTTCATCACCGACTGCATGGCCGCAGGTGTCATTGATGTTTTTGAAATTATCGAGATCGATCTGAAGGTAACTGCAGGACATTTCCGGTCCGCAGGAGCTCAGGTAACGGTCAACATGCTCCTCAAATGTTTTCTTATCCAGCAGATTGGTCAGCAGATCATATTCTGCGCGCTGGTGAAGATTGTTCATAACAACTTCGAGCGGCTTGGTAATTTTTCTTGAAAGAAGAAATGAGACCAAAACAGCCAGAAACAGTGTGACGCCTGCAATCGTCAGGGTGAGAAGCCGCAGGTCATAGACATCAGAAAGGATCTCTTTTGTGGCGACGGAACAGACGACGGTAAAACCGTGGCCGCATTCAGCTTCTGAAATCAGGTAATTCTGAGAAAAGAATGCGGAATTTGGATGTTCTCCGAGCCTTTTTTCGATTTCTTCAGGAAGAGGTTGTCCGATATCGTCAGATGTTGTAGAATAAATAACAGTATGGTCCTGGCTGATCAGACGGACGCAGATATCGGAGAAATCAACCGGTGTGACGAATACATTCGTGAAATCCATGGCATAGACAGATGTGATAAGAAGCAGCTGCGGATTCAGCTCACGTACATAATAAATCCGGGAATTGTCTTTGCCAAGGACAGGAAGCCATACGGATTCCCCTCCTGATTCGACAAGTGCGTCATGAAACGTGGAGTAAAGCATGGTTCCATATTTTGCCTGCGTATAAAGAGACGGTGTCCCGATCAGGTGATTGGCTGGAGAGACAAGAAACAGATCCCCGTAATTTTTCATCACACGGATGCGCTGCAGTGTATTTTTCAGCCTGTTTTCAGTCGCGTTTCGTGTCTCCTGGGAGAGAGAGGCATCGTCGGGATCGTACTGGAGGGCGGAAGAATCAGCAAATAAAAGCAGTACCTGCGATTCATAGCCGGAAAGATACGTATCCGAGTTCTGAACAAGCTGAGAGGTATAGGTGTACAGCAGCGAGGTGACTTTGTTTTTGAGAGCATTGCTGCTGAGCAGAAGAACGGGGATTGAACTTGCCGCAACAGCGACAAGTGTGATGGCAAGATAGGACAGGATAAGAATCCGGCGGATGCGCTGGGCACTGGCAGGACGCTTTGGTTTGGTCATTTTTTTTCAGGTGTTTTTTTCATGGCTTTATCCAGTGGAGTACTCCTTATCGGTTCGTCTGATCTGCCTGTAGTCTCTGACGGCAGCCTGTAGTGGTAATGAAAACAATATACCATAATATATACAAAAATTCCAGTGCAATATAAGAAAAACTGGTAAAAAGGACTAAATGTACTCCGGGAAAGACTCCGAGAGTACATCTAATAACAAGGGAGGAGAAGAAAGAATGGATTGCATTACGATTGGAATTGCGGGAGGGACCGGTTCCGGAAAATCTACCTTTACAAACCGGCTAAAGAATCGTTTCGGCGATGAGATTACGGTGCTGTACCACGACAATTATTATAAACGCCATGATGACCTGCCATTTGAGGAGCGTAAAAAACTCAACTACGATCATCCGGATGCACTTGAGACGGATCTTCTCGTGGAGCATCTGAAAAAACTCAGAAACGGTGAGAGCATCGAATGTCCGGTGTACGATTACAGCCGCCATAACCGCTCAGATCAGACGATCCGTGTGGAACCGCGCAGGATTATTGTGATTGAGGGGATTCTGCTGCTTGCCGATCCGCGGATCCGTGATTTGCTCGATATTAAGATCTACGTGGAGGCCGATGCGGATGAGCGCATTCTTCGTCGGATCGTGCGCGATGTCAAGGAGCGGGGAAGAGATCTTGACAATATCGTGGATCAGTATCTGACCACGGTCAAACCGATGCACTACCTGTATGTGGACCCGACGCGTGCGAAGGCGGATATCGTCATCAACAGCGGTATGAATGACGTGGCGTTTGATGTTGTACAGTCGAAGATCATGCTTCTGCTCCAGAAGCGCAGCGTCTGACGGAAAAAAGCAGTGATCTGGCCGGGGCATTCTGGGTGCTTTGCTGCCTGCGATGCGGCAGGGGGAACCGCTGCGCTTTTTCTGCATATGATATACAGAAAAAGATCAATCGCAGGAGAAACTATGGCAAAGGTGATCATTGATGCCGGTCACGGAGGAAAAGAGCCCGGGGCGATCTACGGTGACCGGAAGGAAAAAGATGATACGCTGCGGCTTGCGCTGGCAGTCGGTGAAATTTTAAAGCAAAACGGAGTGGATGTGGCTTTTACGCGGACGGAGGATGTATACAACAGCCCGTTTGAGAAGGCACAGACCGCAAATCGGGAGGGCGGAGATTTTCTGATCTCGATCCATCGTAATGCCAGTCCGGAACCAAATCAGTATTCCGGCGTGGAATCGCTGGTATTTGACCGGTCCGGGAAAAAGGTGGAGCTTGCGGAAAATATCAACCGGGAGCTGGCGGAGGCCGGGTACCGGAATCTTGGGATCAAGGAGCGTCCGGGACTTGTGATCCTGCGGCGGTCACAGATGCCGGCGGTGCTCGTGGAGGTCGGATTTCTCAATACCGATACGGACAATGTGCTGTTTGACAGGGACTTTGAAGGGATTGCGGAGGCGATCGCAAAAGGTGTACTGGAGACATTGCGCGAGGATACAAAGGTGCAGGAGGTAAAATGGGAGGATGCACAGGCGAAAGGAAATGAGCCTGCTTTTGAAACCATGATTTCCGGTGAAAGAAACTGGAATACAGATGACAGAAACCGTGGAGTGAAGTGGATGGAAAGCGGCAATCAGACCGGGACGATGAACCACATGGCAGGGGAAGATATGCGTATGATGCCGGAGAGAACCGACAGCAGGAGGCGGGAGCCGGAGGATCAGTCCTGGCAGATGCAGTGTGGCTGCTGCACGCAGGAACGTCTCTATCGCGTGCAGACCGGAGCCTTCCGCAACCGTGAATACGCACAGGAGATGCTGGAAAAACTGTTATCCGAGGGTTTCCCATCGTTCCTTCTGCTGGAGGATCGTCTTTATAAGGTACAGGTCGGTGCCTACCGGATGCTGGATAATGCAGTGCGGATGGAAAAATCGCTGCGGGACGCAGGGTATGCGACGTTTATTACCACATGAACGCAGGTTGCGAAGCAACTGCGTTCATGAGCAAGTAGCGAAGCGGATTGCGAATATCCGCGTGACTACCCTTGCCCCATCGGGGATGTTCTGTTATACTGAAGAAGACAGAGAAAATGCATCAGAAATGGAATTAAAACAAAAATGACAGAAGAAACAAAGCGATTAAAGGAGATGGTATCTCCGCTTTTATCCTGGTTTGCAGGGAATGCGCGAAAGCTTCCATGGCGTGATGATCCGACGGCTTATCATGTATGGGTATCGGAAATCATGCTGCAGCAGACGAGAGTGGAAGCGGTGAAACCATTTTATGCGCGGTTTATCGGAACCCTTCCGGATGTAAAAGCCCTTGCCGGATGTCCGGAGGATCAGCTTTTGAAGCTGTGGGAGGGGCTCGGTTATTACAACCGTGTCCGAAATATGCAAAAAGCGGCACAGATCGCGGTGGAATCATACGATGGCAAGATGCCGACGGACTATGGGACGTTGCTTTCGCTGCCGGGAATCGGAAGCTATACAGCCGGGGCGGTTGCATCGATCGCAGGCGGTCAGGCAGTACCGGCAGTGGATGGGAACGTCCTGCGGGTGATCAGCCGGATCTGCGGGAGTGAGGCAGATATCGCAAAGCAGTCTGTAAAGCGCGGAATGGAAGAGACATTGCTGGAGGTGATTCCGGCAGATGCGCCTGGATCGTTTAATCAGGCGCTGATGGAGCTTGGGGCAACGGTCTGTCTGCCGAACGGAGCACCGGAGTGCAGCCGCTGCCCGGTCTTGCATCTGTGTATGGCAGGAAAGAACGGAAGTTGGGATCACATTCCGGTGAAAGCGGCGAAAAAGCCGCGCCGGGTTGAACAGCGCACCGTGCTGGTGATCCGTGACAGTGAGCATGCGGCGGTGCGCAGGCGCCCGAAAAAGGGACTGCTGGCCGGACTGTATGAACTTCCGAATACGGAAGGGCATCTGACACAGGAGCAGGCGCTGAAGGAGACGGCATCATTTGGCTTTTCACCGATCCGAATCCGCCCGCTGGAGGATGCAAAGCATATCTTCAGCCATGTGGAATGGCAGATGAAAGGCTATCTGGTGCTGGTGGAAGAGCAGGAAGAAGCGGGCGGCGGGATTCTGTTTGTAGAACCAGAGCGCACGGAACGGGACTATCCGATTCCGGCTGCATTTGCAGCATATGCAAAGTACCTGAAAATCCGGCTTGGCCAGGAAAAATATAAAGATAAGGGTTAAGAGACAAAGGAGCAGATATGAAGATTTTGACAGTTGCAATACCATGCTACAATTCCGAGGCATACATGGAAAAATGTATTCGGTCCATCCTTCCGGTTGGAGAAGAGGTGGAGATCCTGATTGTGGACGACGGGTCGACGAAGGACCGCACGCCGCAGATCGCAGACAGCTATGCGGCAAAGTATCCGACGATTATCCGGGCGGTTCATCAGGAAAACGGAGGCCACGGCGAGGCCGTCAATGCCGGTCTGCGCAATGCCAGCGGGCTTTATTATAAGGTCGTGGACAGCGATGACTGGGTGAACACAAAGTCTCTGCGCCGGATCGTGGATAAGATGAAAGAACTGGAAAAAACGGGCGGCGTGGATATGCTGCTGGCAAACTTTATATACGACAAGGCAGGCGCGAACCACAAAAAGCTGATGCGTTTTAAAAACGTATTTCCGGTAAATGAAGTGTTTGGCTGGGGGCAAATGCGTCATATGCATGAGACACAGTATATTCTGATGCATAATATTTTTTATCGTACACAGCTGTTAAAGGACTGCGGCCTGCAGCTTCCGAAGCATACCTTCTACGTGGACAATATTTTTGCATTTCAGCCGTTCCCGTACGTGGAGAAAATTTGCTATATGGACGAAAACCTCTACCACTACTTCATCGGCCGTGACGATCAGTCGGTGAATGAAAAGGTGATGATCGGAAGAATCGATCAGCAGATCCGGGTCAATAAGATCATGATCGATGTGATGGGCGCACAGGATTTTACAAAGAAGGATCCACACCTCAAAAAGTATATGCGCATTTATCTGAGCAAGATCATGACGGTAACGTCGATAATGCTGATTCTGGATGGTTCCGGGGAGGCACTTGCAAAGAAAGACGATATCTGGACGTATTTAAAAGAGCATGCTCCGGAGGATTATAAGGCACTGCGCGGCGGACTGTTTGGCATTGCAATGAATCTGCCGGGACGTGGGGGAAGGAAACTCGCAATCGGAGCATACCGTGCAGCGCGGAGATTTGTGGGATTCAACTAAAAGAAATCCGATCAGGATCTCATTTCATAATAACACGCAGCCGCTCCGGCCTTGCTTCAAAGGTGACTGTGTCATAAAAACCGAAAATTTCCCCGTCCGTGTGGACGCAAAGCGGCATCTGTGTATAGATGACCGCTTTTTTGCATGTTACGAGGTGGACACCGCGTTTGCCGACGTGTTTGCCGGAAAAAGCGAGCGGAAGGATCGTGAGAATCCGCGGTTTGGAAATGCCCTCGGCGATACAGAGCGTAAAATGGTCGGAGGAGGGATCGGCATCCGGGGCAAACCGGAAACCGCCACCTTCATACGGGAGATTCATGGCGGCCGCGAAAAAAGATTTTCGGAATGTCAGAGTTGTCTCATCATCGAGCGTCAGTCTCATCGGGGTAAAACGCGAAGAAATCAGCTGTTTCAGTGCTGTTCCGAGATAGACGAGTTTTCCGGCATGGATCAGATTCAGAATCTCTTTCAGCTGAGAATGGTATGCGCCATGGCAGACAGCCGCATCAAATCCGATACCGGAGCTTACGCCAAAGGAAGCCTGGTGCTCTCCGGAGATTACACATCCGATCTTGATCGGGAGTACGCAGTGTGGATTAAGAATCTGGTGCAGAGCCTTTACCGGATCTCGTTCCAGATTAAGACCGCGGACAAAGTCGTTGCCGGAACCGGTCGGGATACAGCCAAGGGTGACATACTTATAGGTAGAAAGCCCGCTGACGATCTCATTGAGTGTACCGTCTCCGCCGACTGCGATCAGAGTAAAGGACTGATGGATTTCAGAAAGAGAGGAGGCAATCTGCTTTGCCTCTCCTTTGTAGCGAAGCAAAAATGCCTCGTATTCGGTGCCAAGCTGCGCAAGCTCCTGCTCAACGGTTTTCCAGACAGTTTTTCCGCGGCCGCAGCCGGAAATGGGATTGACAATAAAATAGTACATGACAGCCTCCTTTGTTCTGCACCTATTGTGTCGTTTTTTGCGGAACTTGTCAATAGCCCCGGCTTGTCTTTTTAGTTGACTTGTGCTATGATGTGAAAAGCTGTATGCAGATCACAGGAGATCTGCGAAAAATGACAGGAGTGGCTGAAAAACGGCCATCCGACGGGTGCTGTGCAGGAAGGGAATCCGCTTTGCGCTCAAATAATGTGCAGAGCAGCGATTTGGCCTGGCAGAGCACAGAAAACTGGAACTATCCGTATAGGTCACTGAGGAGGAAAGAGATGGAAAAAGAAGTAGATAAGAAAATAGAAAAAGAAGAGACTGCGTCGGTCTCCAAAAATTTTATTGAACAGATTATAGAGAAGGATCTGGCAGAGGGACGCTGCAAAACCATTTGCACCCGGTTTCCGCCGGAGCCAAACGGCTATCTGCACATTGGCCATGCGAAATCAATTCTTTTAAACTATGGACTGGCAAAAGAGTACGGCGGAAAGTTTAATCTCCGTTTTGATGATACAAACCCGACGAAGGAAAAGACCGAGTTTGTTGAGTCGATCATGGCAGATGTGAAATGGCTTGGCGCTGATTTTGAGGATCGCCTGTTTTTTGCCTCCAATTATTTTGACCAGATGTATGAGGCAGCAGTTAAGCTGATCAAAAAGGGAAAGGCATTCGTCTGCGATCTGACAGCGGAGCAGATCCGTGAGTATCGCGGTACACTGACTGAGGCAGGAAAAGAAAGTCCGTATCGAAACCGTTCGATTGAAGAGAATCTGGAACTGTTTGAGAACATGAAAAACGGCATGTATGAGGATGGAACCAAGGTACTTCGCGCAAAGATTGATATGGCATCCCCGAATATGAACATGCGTGACCCGGTTATTTACCGTGTGGCACACATTTCTCACCACAATACAGGAGACAAATGGTGCATTTATCCGATGTACGATTTTGCACATCCGATCGAAGATGCGATCGAGGGAGTCACTCACTCAATCTGTACGCTGGAGTTTGAAGATCACCGTCCGCTGTACGACTGGGTAGTCCGTGAGGTAGGCTATGAGATACCGCCGAAGCAGATTGAGTTTGCAAAAATGTACCTGACCAATGTTGTTACCGGAAAACGTTACATCAAGCGCCTGGTGGAGGATGGAATTGTAGACGGATGGGATGATCCGCGTCTGGTATCGATCGCAGCGCTGCGCCGCCGCGGCTTTACACCGGAATCTATCCAGAAATTTGTAGATCTCTGCGGAGTCAGCAAGAGCAACAGTTCTGTGGATTATGCGATGCTGGAGTACTGCATCCGTGAGGATCTGAAGCTGAAACGTCCGCGTATGATGGCAGTGCTCGATCCGGTGAAGCTGATCATCGACAATTATCCGGAGGACCAGATGGAAGAACTGGATGTTGAGATGAATCTGGAAAATCCGGAGCTGGGCATGAAGAAGGTACCGTTTGGCCGTGAGCTTTACATCGACCGCGAGGACTTCATGGAGAATCCGCCGAAGAAGTATTTCCGTCTGTTCCCGGGCAATGAGGTGCGCCTGATGGGAGCATACTTTGTAAAATGCGTTGGCTTTGAGAAGGACGAGAACGGCAATGTGACCGAAATCCACTGTACCTACGATCCGGAGACGAAGTGCGGCAGCGGTTTTACCGGACGCAAGGTAAAAGGAACGATCCACTGGGTAGCTGCAAAGACAGCGATTCCGGTAGAAGTAAGACTGTATGAGAACATTATCGATGAGGAGAAGGGCGTATACAACGAGGATGGTTCTCTGAACCTCAACCCGAATTCTCTGACTGTTCTGAAAAACTGCTACGTAGAGCCGGCTCTGAAGGGTGCGAAGGCATATGAGAGCTTCCAGTTCGTAAGACAGGGCTTCTTCTGTGTGGATGCAAAGGATTCCACGCCGGATGCAATGGTATTTAACCGTATTGTATCGCTGAAGAGCTCCTTTAAGCTGCCGAAGTAAAGAATGATGTAAGAAAAAATAAGAGCCGGGATCAGAGTGATCCGTCTGGCAGGAAAAGGCAGGCCAGGAGCAGAATGGCCTGCTTTTTTGCAGATACAGGGCGCATTCGGATGCTTAAGTAAAAGGAGATATTTGTAAGTCACCTTATTTATTTGACACCGATAAAAAAGCAGTGGTAACTGTTCAGAGCCAACCTCCAAAATGCTACGCATTTCGTCGGTGTGGCGTATCCGCCAAATAAAATTTCAAAAACAGGCTTAAAAATGCAAGCATTTTCCGCCTGTTTTATGAAATTTTGCTTGGCTCTGAACAGTTACAAGCAGTGGCGAGAAAGGGCAAAAAGGTATGGAAAAATTCTACGATGCGATTTCCGATTTTATCTTTGTGGAGGATACGCCGCAGAAGGCGGATGTGATCTTTGTGCCTGGAGGAAATTATCCGGATGCAGCGGTGCATGCAGCGGCGCTGTATCGACAGGGATTTGCGCCGTATATTCTGCCGTCCGGAAAGTACAGTATTTCAGTTGGAAAATTCGTGCTGGCGGGTGAAGCAAAAAATACAGAGAAACCTGCAGATACAAAGAAAAGAAATTCATATGAGACGGAGTTTGACTATCTGCACGACATTCTGGTAAAAAATGGTGTCAATGAGGCTGCGATTTTAAGGGAGAACCAGGCAACGTTTACGTATCAGAATGCGATCTTTTCGCGGCAGGTTCTGGAGACAGCCGGGATACCGGTAAAACGGGCGATTCTGTGCTGCCAGGCATTTCATGCAAGACGGGCGCTTCTGTATTATCAGGAGCAGTTTCCGGAGACGGAGTTCGTGGTCTGCCCGGTCGTCACGCGAGGCATTGACAGAGATACCTGGATGAAGACAGGGGAAGGAATTGATACGGTGCTCGGTGAGGTGGAGCGGTGCGGAAGCCAGTTTCATGAAATTTTGAGGGAGCATTGGATGGATCGTGTTTGAACGCAGGTCGCGAAGCGACTGCGTTCATGAGCAAGCAGCGAAGCGGATTGCGAATGTCCGCTTTACCGCAGATCAGCATTCCAGGTTTCGGGCAGTGGGGAAGATGATTATTTTTGCAATCTGCAGGAAAGTCTGCAGAAAGTACAGATGGCTGTGTCTGGTACAGGTAAAAATGGATAAGACAGGAAAGGAAGAAATATGATAAAACTGGTGGTGTCAGATATTGACGGTACGCTGCTCCCGGAGGGAACCATAGAACTCAATCCGGAATTTTTTGAGGCGGTGCGGGAACTGAAGAAGAAAGGGATTCTGTTTGTGGCAGCGAGCGGAAGACCCTATGCAAGTATGCGAAAGGTGTTTGCACCTGTGGCAGATGATATCATTTTTATTGCTGAGAATGGTTCCATTGTGATGCATCGTGAAAAAATGATGTCGAGTAATTTCATTGATCCTGTGCTCGCAAGAGAGGTGGTAGAGTATCTGCGGACACTGCCGGAATGTGAGGTTATGCTGTCTGTGCCGGAACGGGTTTATCTTGAAACGGCGGATCAGCGGATGTATGAGCTGCTGATTCACGGATATCATATGGAAGTTGCACAGACCGATGATCTGATGCCTCTTTGTGAGCGGACAAACAAGCTTAGCGGTTACCGGGAAGCGGGAATTGCACCGCTGGCGGATCAGATCCTGGATCGTTTTTCGAACCGGCTCAATACGATGGTGGCAGGTGAGCGGTGGATCGATCTGATGAACAGGACGGCGGATAAAGGAAATGCGCTGGCTGAACTCCAGAAGCTGATGCATATTTCAAGAGAGGAAACGATGGCGTTCGGCGATAATTTCAATGACATTGGAATGCTGCAGCAGGCGGAGGAAAGCTACGCGGTGGCAAACGCGGCAGACGGCGTCAAAAGAGCGGCAAAGCATGTGGCACCGGCTAATACAGAGAACGGCGTGCTGCGTGTACTGAAGGAGAAACTGCTGTAAACTTGTTATGAATAATGTGTTACTGTTCAGAGCCAAGCAGATTTTCATGCAAAAGTGTGAATCATGCTTGCATGAATGAACACTTTTACATGGAAATCTATTTGGCGGATACGCCACACCGACGAAATGCGTAGCATTTTGGAGGTTGGCTCTGAACAGTTACAATAATGTAAGAAAAGATGAGTTGCCTGTCAAAACGGAAAGAGAAGAAGCAGAGAAATTTTATAAAACAGGGAATGGGAAAGGATGGAAAATATGACATACAAAAAAGAATATCTGGAAACATTTTTAATGCATCAGACACAGCTCTTTGATGAGCCGGTGGCGGAGACGATTGAGGAGGCAGATGAATTCCTGGATGACTGCATGGCGGTTGTAGCGGATTCGCTTCGTGATGTGCGTGATTATTTTGAGGAAAACGGAATGGACACAGCAGGTCTTACGAAAGAGGAACTTTTGGAGCAGGCGGAGATATTTGCACTTCCGGATGGAAAGTTTCTGATCGTAGAGGGCTAGGAGAGAGATGGAAAATCTGATCTTCAGTCTGAACGCTACGGTTCCGGTCTTTTTGATGATGATACTTGGTATCGTATTTCGCCAGATCGGGTGGATCGATGAAGTTTTTGCCGCAAAGATGAATCAGTTTGTTTTCCGGGTGTCGCTTCCGGCAGTCCTGTTTATCGATCTGGCAGGCGTAGATTTTGTGGAAGCGTGGAACCCAAAATTTGTGCTGTTTTGTTTTGCGGTTACATTTTTGTGTATTCTGGTGTCGGCGCTGCTGTCTCTTTTACTGAAGGAGCGGACACTGCGCGGCGAATTTATCCAGGGTGCATACCGCAGCAGTGCAGCACTGCTTGGGATTGCACTGATCCAGAGTATTTACGGGACATCTGGAATGGCACCTCTGATGATTATCGGAAGTGTGCCGCTTTATAATATTATGGCGGTGGTTGTGCTGGCGTTTTTCCAGCCTGGGCAGTCTGGCATTGATGGTGTGGTGCTGAAAAAGACATTAAAGGGAATTGTGACGAACCCGATCATCCTTGGAATTGTGGCTGGACTTCTGTGGTCTCTGCTTGGAATCCCGATCCCGAAGATATTAAATAAAACGGTATCGAGCATTGGGGCAACGGCGACACCGCTCGGACTGATGGCAATGGGCGCGACGTTCAATTTTCGGCAGGCGCTTGGAAAGAAAAAGCCCGTTTTTGCTGCTGCGTTTCTGAAGCTGGTCGGCTGGTGTGCGCTGTTTCTTCCGCTTGGCGTAGCACTTGGCTTTCGCCAGGAAGAACTCGTCGCAATTTTGATCATGCTCGGATCGGCGACAACGGTAAGTTCTTTTGTGATGGCCCGCAACATGGGACATGAGGGCGTGCTCAGTTCCGGCGTAGTCATGCTCACGACGCTCCTGAGTGGTTTTACGATCACCGGGTGGCTGTGGATTCTGCGCAGTTTCGGGCTGATCTGATGCTGAATGAGAAATAATATAACAAATTTAACCAAATCAGGCAAATCCCCTGCTTCAATTGAGAATATCTGCTTTAACTCGTATAAAAATCCGATATATGGGAAATTCTTTTATAAGAACTGCCGTTGCCGTAAATTGCAAAGCACCATTGTCTGTAGTAATCAGCAATGATGTGAGCGTATGCAGCAGACAGAACACAGAAAGGAAGTTTCCATATGTCGGATTTTTTTGAGGAAAGACAGAAAAAAGAGTACAACGAATATGTGAAAAAAATCACACCGACACACAGCCTGCCCTTAAATATGGCAAAGGCGTTTGTGACGGGTGGTGTAATCTGCGTTATTGGCCAGGGAATTTTGAATTTTTTTAAGGGCAGCGGACTTGACAGCGAGGCAGCGGGCAGTGCGGCGTCACTTTGCCTTGTGCTGCTCAGTGTGGTGCTCACGGGATTGAATGTATATCAGAAGCTGGCAAAATTCGGAGGAGCGGGCACACTGGTGCCGATTACAGGGTTTGCCAATTCTGTTGCAGCACCGGCGATTGAGTATAAAAAAGAAGGACAGGTATTCGGAATCGGGTGCAAGATCTTTACGATCGCAGGCCCCGTGATTCTGTATGGAATCCTGTCCTCCTGGGTGCTTGGAGTGATTTATTGGGTATTATTGCTCACTGGCGTTTTGTAGTGGAAAATGTTTACAGTCCCATCGGCACCGTTTGTTTATAAAATGTGTCTTCATTCCATTTATATCATCGGTACCTCGCCGGTCTTATGCATGCGCAGGCTGTGCAGCTTCAGACCGGAGTGGGAGAAGAATACTTTGAGGTAGTGCGTTGTACCGCGAACGTCTTTTTCGCGGGCAATCGTAACCGGTGTATTGCTGCCACCGTGGTAGGAACAGGTGTGGAGCACAGTACCATCCAGACTTAAGGTTACAGCCATCTGAGCATGCTCAGAAAACTCGGTGGAGGCGGTCAGTGCAAACTCATATATGCCTTCTTCTTCAAAAGTAAAGGCAAGCAGGAAAGCACTTCCGGCATCGGTTGCATATTCCTCAAGCGAAATAGTGGTATCTGTGGTGACATCAAACTGTTTCATATCTCCGGAAACGGCGCTGGTCAGGTCTTTTGGACGATTGGCCTCTTCTACTGGCCGGAACGTACCCATGAGACGTTCCAGTGCCGGAGAGGAGAGAAGGAAAGTGCAGATATTTGCAGCATTTCGGATGAGTTCCCCTCTGGTAAGGGTGCCGTCTGTAAGTGACTGTGCCAGATTGTCTTCATATGTAGCAGCATCCGGTGTTACCATGAAGACATCATTCTGAGCACGGACCATGGCAGCAAGATTGGTGGTATCAGCCGGTTCTCCCTCATTGTTGATCTTTGCCCACCAGTCAGTCATGACCATACCGGAAAAGCCCCATTCCCTGCGCAGGATTGTTGTATTGAGATCGTAGCTTCCGGCAGTCCACTGTCCATTTACCGGACCGTACGTTGTCATGACGGAACGGATGTGTCCGTCTTTGATACACAGCTCGAACGGTTTCAGATAAATTTCGCGGAGAGCACGCTCGGAGATCACGCCGTTTGCCGAGTGTCTTGCATGCTCCTGATTGTTTGCGCAGAAATGCTTTAAAGTACCGGTGGCACCGGAGTGGTCCATGCCTTCAGCCTGTGCCTGAGCCAGCTTTCCGGTCAGGAACGGATCTTCTGAGTGGTACTCAAAGTTTCGGCCGTTTAATGGATTGCGGTGGATATTGATGCCTGGCCCGAGCAGCGCATCAATGTGGTTGCTGCGCAGTTCCAGTCCCTCAAACTCAAACAAAGAGCGAACGAGCGGGAGATTGAAGGTGCAGGCAAGCAGAGTGCCGTTTGGAAGGCTGAATGCCGATGCGCCGCAGTCCATACGGATACCGGACGGACCATCCGAACAGCAGCCGACCGGAATACCGAAGTGCTGCAGAGCGTCGGTAACGCCGCCAAATGCAGCAGCAGTGCCGGGCGTTACTTTCGGGCTGCACATGCCCTCGCCGTGCATAAAATGACACAGATCTGCATCGGAAAGCTGTGCGAGAAATTCCGGAAGCGTACAGTTTCCGTTTTTGACATCTGCCAGCTTTAAACCGCGGTCGCCCGTGTACGGCAGGCAGTCTGGAAGCGCGTTTTTCCGTTTTTGGGCAGGGCTTACGGCACGAAGCGGTGCGTTTTCGAAGGCCGTGGAGAAGGTGCCGTCCGCATTTTGCTTTGGATGCAGGCGTGTAAATGGATGGATCGGTGCCATTGCCTGTGAGAGTTTTTCGAGCACTTTCGTTTCTGTAAGAGAAAACGACCCGACCGGAACTGCGTCACGGACATTTGCTCCGGCATAGAAATGATAAGTACCTGCTTCAAGCACGTAACAATGCGGATATCCGCTTGCTCCGCTGTCATCATAAGAAGCAAAGCTGTATGGTATTACGGAGATGGAGAGCAGGTCCTGTTCATTCGGGGCCAGTTCCTTTGTTTTTGCAAATCCGCACAGCTGGCGCAGTGGTTTGCCAAGTGCTCCCTGGGGGGCTTCGATATAAATCTGGACGATTTCTTTTCCGCTGCGGCTTCCGGTGTTGGTCACTGTGGTTCGGATTTCAAATGAGGAAGGAAGCTCATTCGGAGCGCAGGTTTTGCCGGAAGCAGGCAGGAGTGAGGATTCCGTTGCAAAAGAAGTATAGGAGAGTCCGAATCCGAATGGATAGAGGACTTTTTCTTTTGCAAAGGTTTCAAAATAGCGGTATCCGACGTAGACATCTTCCTGATAGATATTTTCCGTGGAAGAGCCAAAATTGCTGCTCGACGGGTAATCCTCATAGGAAACGGCGATCGTATCGGTGAGTCGTCCGCAGGCATCCGAGGTACCGCACAGTACATCTGCTGTACCGTATCCGCCCTCCATACCGCCCTGCCATGCATAAAGAACGGCGGATGGCCGGTATTCGGCTACCCAGCTCATATCAATGATATTTCCAACGTTTAAGACAACGATGGTGCGGGAGAATGCGGCACAGACTGTGCGCAGCAGCTGTTTTTCCAGATCGGTGAGGAGGTAGCTGCCTGGAGTCAGAGAGTTGTCCTGGTCTTCACCAGCGGTGCGGCCAAGGATAATGATGGCGGCATCGCTGTGCGCAGCGGCATCCGCAACGGTTTCATCTGAGAGGAGCATCTCTTCCTGGCACCATGGCTCCGTACCCCAGCCTTTTCCGTGGTCAAATGGATGTTCGTCTGTCCAGACTTTGTAGAGCTGCAGCAGAGGTTCATAGATAGAAATTTCGTCATGCAGACGAAGACCGTCGAGGATAGAATGACCGTATGGAACGTTTACCATGCCGCCCGAACCGGTACCGCTTTTGTAGTAATCGAGCTGAATGCGTCCGAAAACGGACACGGTCTCACCGGCCCGAAGCGGAAGTGCGTGATTTTCGTTGCGAAGCAGGACGCAGCCCTCTGCAGCGGCCTCTCTGGCTGTCTGGCTGTATTTATTCCAGTCAAGTATCTGTGTCATAAAAAAATCCTCCTTTAAAAATCTGTGTCCGATTCGTTCCCTTCCGCTTCTGTGTCCGGTACTCCCTGCGGTCGCACCGGAATTCCGTTTACTTCTACAGAATCATCGGCCGGAATCAGAAAGTACGGCCGTCCGTTTATGATGCGCGTCTCGATCAGATCGGCGCGGTCCGGCTTGACCTGAATGACGATATCGGGTGTTTTGATCTCAAATTTTCTTGTGCTGACGACGTTTGTGACGAGAAGCGGGGCGTGGAGATCACCGGCGGTCTGCTCATACTGTTCATCAAAATGTTCGAGTACTTCGTCGGAAGCGCCGTTGTCATAGAGCAGGCGTTTTACATCGTCCTTTTCGAGCATAATCGGTTCCGGATCGTCTTTGCGTTCTTCCAGAAGCGTATTTAAAGTTTCGTTGATCGTCTTGACTGTTTCAAACGTGCAGTCGGTCAGCAGGGTATCCGCGACGAGTGCATTGAACGTTTCCTTCTGAGAGGAGGCCGTCATTGGAAGCTCGCAGCCGAGCAGCAGACGGGCAAAGTCCGGATTCAGCTCATCTGGATTTTTGGAATAATAGAGGATGCTGTGGATATCCGTGTTGCGGTCGGTGAAAGCCGGAAACAGAAAACCGGTAATCGGCGGCTCTACAAACCAGTCGCGGATACGTTCCTCGATAGCGTTTGTCTCTTCGTTGTAGCAAAGACCTGGTTTTGTCAGCTTGACCGGGCAGATTGCACAGAGCATAAAATCATAGACGTATTCGGAGGCATCAAACTGCTCCAGATTGTCGGTTCCTTTTTTGGGAATGTCATATGCGCCGTGTACAAGAATAATGTAATAGTTTTCCGGATAAACAAAGGTCTCGATGACTTTGTCGTAAAATTCATCGAGCAGTGCGTCGTCTTTTAATTCGCTGGCCCGCAGCTTCATGAGATATTCCTGCGTGCCGCCGCCAGCCTCCTGCGTCAGCGGAAATTCCATATCCAGCAGGTTTTTTCCGGCGGTGCCGGAAAGCGTTTTCTTAAAGATATCAAAATATTTAAACATTTCCTCCTCGGAGATTGAGAGAAAAGCCTCTTTCATCAGCGATTTTTTGTTCTTCTCCCCGTCAACGTAGCAGCCGCAGATCCGTGTGAGCGGACAGCGGTCCGGCGTGAAGAGACGTTTGATTTCAGAAATTTCCTTTTTATTCATAAATAATTAACTCCTATATTATAAGGCGGGACCCACGCAGTGGGGGGATCCCTTATAATCTTGCGTACGGTAACAAAAACATTCGCATATCAAAATCAGCGAAAAATATGATAGATCCCTTATAAGCAGTTCTGTGAGTCGGTTCAGCCATGTGCAGCAACTACTGTGTTCAGCAGATATAAGAGCAGGAGATGCACCGGATAAAACCAGTAGAAAAAGTATTTCATTTTCAGTCCGCGGGTGCCGTTGTAAAGCCAGATCGGAAGAAAAGCGGCCGGTGCGGGCAGTTCCCAGGCGACGGAACATGCGCCGCCGATGCATTGTACGGCGGTGGACTGTCTCGTCAGATACAAAATAGCGATCAGGAAGACGCCTTTGAAATTATAATCGGTGTTGAGCAGGATCGACAGCTGCATGCCTGCGCTTAAAATCAGAATGTACAAAAGAAAGCGCAGGAGCTTTTTTGGCGTGCTCCCGGAAAAGAACTGTTCGGCCAGACGAAACCCGATCAAAACCAGCAGTCCGATCAGAAGAGTGACATAGACATTCTGTTTTTCGGGATAATACCATGCACCCTTAAGTGCAAGGTCAAATGGAATCTCGGAGACCACAGTAAAGAGCAGCATTCGGAACGCATATTTTGCGGCACTTCGCGTGTGCAGGAATCCTTCCACCAGAAGAAAACAGAAAATCGGAAACGCAATCCGCCCGATGGACCGCGAGAGATTGTAGGCAGACACAAAAAAAGCCTGCCGCCCGGGCACCGCTGTGATGGAAGGAAGGTGGCACAGTGTGCGCAGCACGGTGGCTCCGGTGTGATCAATCAGCATCGAAAAGACTGCGATCAGTTTCAGGGTACTTCCGGAGATGCCGGAAAAATGAGATTGACGGGACATACTGCCTCCTGATTAAAAGAAAGTAAACGATACCATTTTTCAAACACGTTCTATGTCAGAATAAGCATTTTAAGGCCGTTTGTCAAGACAGAAAAAACGGGCGGAGCGTGGTAGCTCTGCCCGTTTTGCAGACGATAATCGGGGGTTTTCGCTGATCCTGATATGCGAAAGATTTCGGTAGCGGACGCGAGATCATAAGGGATCCTCCCGCAGGCGGGTTCCTCCTTATGACATTGCCAACAGCATCAGAATCTCATTGCTTCTTGCAATAAATTTCGTCATCTCGTCCGGATTTAAGGTCTTGTGTGCAAGCATGGCCAGATCGTAGAGCTGCTCACAAATCATCGGAACGTGCTCACTGTCTTTGTGTGCTGCCACATACTGTACCAGCTTGTTGTTTGCATTGAGCACAAGCGTTTCCTCATTGCCGAACATGGACGGATCCATGCCATACATGCCGTACATCTTCATCATTTCCTGCATTCTGCGGTTTTCCTCAGAGAGTGTCATCATAGAGGAAACATTTGCATTTTTCAGTTTTTCGACTTTGACAGTCAATTTGTCTTTGCCGAGTGCTTTACGGAAGACTTCTGTCAGGGTATCGGCAGTCTCTTTGAGAGCATCTTCATCAGTCTCTTCCTTGAAGGTGTCGGTGACATCTGCATCAATACGCTGGAATTTCAGGTCATCACGCAGCTGCTCCATATGTGTGATAAATGCAGAGTCGATGTTGTGCTTGAGGATGACAGCATCGAGTCCTGCCTCGCGGAACATATTGATGTACTGGCTCTGCTGGATCTCGTCAGTGACATAGTAGATTGTTGTCTTTTCCGGCTCTTTTGTCTCCTCGGAAGCGGAGTCTGCTGCATCTGCAGTTTCGGATGTCTCAGCTGAGGTCTCTTTTGCTGCATCTTCCTTCTTTGTAGCCAGATCCTGGATAGTCAGGTATTTGCCGTTGATATCCTTGTAAAGAATGTAATCGCCCATCTTTTCGCCGAATTTATGGTCCTTGATGCAGCCGAATTTGATGAACGGGCTGATGTCATCCCAATATTTCTCATAGGACTCGCGGTCGGTCTTGCACATACCGGTCAGTTTGTCGGCAACCTTCTTTGTGATATAGTCAGAAATCTTCCTGACAAAACCGTCGTTCTGCAGCGCACTTCTCGATACATTCAGCGGAAGATCCGGGCAGTCGATCACGCCCTTTAAGAGCATCAGGAATTCCGGAATGACTTCCTTGATATTGTCTGCGATAAAGACCTGATTGTTGTAGAGCTTGATCGTGCCTTCAATAGAATCATACTCTGTGTTGATCTTCGGGAAGTACAGGATACCCTTTAAGTTGAACGGATAGTCCATGTTCAGATGGATCCAGAACAGAGGCTCCTTGTAATCCATGAATACTTTGCGGTAAAATTCTTTGTACTCTTCATCCGTGCAGTCTTTTGGCTGTTTTGTCCACAGCGGATTCGGGTCGCTTAAAGATACCGGACGCTTGTTGATCTTGACACGGTCGCGGGCCGGAGATACCTCAACGACTTCCTTTTCTCCGTTTTCATTTTCTTTTTCCTCGGTCTTCGCGTCCTCATGGATACGCTCCACGATCACATCGTCATCGCGCAGCTCGGATTCATCGATTGTTTCATATTCCTGCTCCGCATTAGCTTTGGAAAGGAAAATCTCTACCGGCATGAAGGAGCAGTATTTACTGATGATCTCGCGCATCCGATATTCATTTGCAAATTCCAGGCAGTCATCGGAAAGGAAGAGCGTGATCTCTGTACCAACTTCCGTGCGGTTCCCTTCGTCGATGGAATATTCTGTGCCGCCGTCGCACTCCCAGTGTACCGGCTTTGCATCCTTCTGCCAGGAGAGCGTGTCAATGTGAACCTCATCAGCGACCATGAATACAGAATAAAAACCAAGGCCGAAATGTCCGATGATCTCATCCTTTGTTGTTTTATCCTTATATTTATTCAGAAAGTCAGTAGCACCGGAAAATGCAATCTGCGTGATATATTCCTCGACCTCTGCAGCTGTCATACCAAGACCGGTATCAATAAATTTCAGTGTTTTTTCATCCGGGTTGACGATGACTTCAATTTTCTTTTTGTAATCCTCCGGGTATTCGTATTCGCCCATCATCTCAAGCTTTGCAAGCTTTGTGATCGCGTCGCAGCCGTTGGAAATTACTTCACGGACGAAGATGTCATGGTCGGAATACAGCCATTTTTTGATAATAGGAAAAATGTTTTCACTGTTGATAGAAAGACTTCCTGTTCTTTTACTCATATTGTAACAACTCCTTTTTATATGTTTCAGTTTTTCATACAGGGTGAAGCCGGCCTGCCGGAAAGCATTGTATCTGCTTTGCGCATTCCGGTATTTTTTGATCGTTTACTACTCTGATGTGTATGATAATACTGATAGAACAAAAAGTCAAGAAGAAATTAGCACTCATTTTCAGTGAGTGCTAACAACAATTTCTTTTTTGTGAAAAAACTTTTCAAGCATTGCATCCCAGGCGTGATCGAGGGAATGATCCAGCGTAAAGATGCGAAGAGAGCTTCCGCTGATACAGGAAAGCTGTGTGCCGTCGTACCGCAAAGTAAGGAACAACCCATCCACGTCTTCCGGGCGATAAGAAAGTCCGGACTGCCGAAGCAGGGATTCTACATTGTACGGGGCCAGGCGGAATACGATCTGAAAGGAGAGTGGTGTATTTTTTCCTTTCATCAGCTCAAAAAAGAGCGGACGGACGCGTTTCCACAAAACGTAGCCACATTGTTCTGTGGTAAGCGTTTCTGCTTCGTCAGTACTGAAATAATCCGGGTGAATGGATCCGTCGAGATGGAAGGCTGCGTACGTTGTGACGGAGGCTTCTGATAAAAGGAACGCATCAAAGGTTTCGGTAAGCAGCAGCTTTTTCATAAAGTCTTTCAAGTCTTGAATCTGATAGGACTGCAAAGTAGTCCTCCTTTCCATAATAAAACTCATTCCTTTTATTATAGCGCACTGTCACCTGGAAAACCATAAAAAAATTGAAAAGTGTGATTTTCCTCTTTTCAAGAGAATACTCTTATGTTATTATAATGTAGTATTAAAAACCAGATTATGAGATTTCAAAAACACCAACTAAAAGTTTCGGGAGGCAATAGATATGGAGTACGTAATTGTAATGGACAGCTGCGGTGAGTGTACTGCGAGAATGAAGGAAGATGAAAGAGTCATTTCGGCACCGCTTACGCTGCAGGTGGATGATCATATCATTATTGATGATGATACCTTTGATCAGGCAGACTTTCTAAGAAAGGTGGCGGAAAGTCCGAATTGTCCGAAATCCGCATGTCCGTCTCCGGATCATTATAAGGAAGCATTTGAAAAGGCAGAGAAACGTGCCTACGGTGTGACGCTTACCGCAGAACTGAGCGGTTCCTACAACAGTGCAATGCTTGCAAAAGATCTCGTTTTGGAAGAACGTCCGGAGCTTCAGATCCATATTTTCAATTCCCGGTCGGCATCGGTAGGAGAGACATTGATTACGGAGAAGATTCAGGAATGTGAAGAAAAAGGAATGGAGTTTTCGGAGGTAGTTGAAACCGTCGAGAATTATATCAATACACAGAATACGTATTTTGTGCTGGAAAATCTGGAAACACTGCGGAAAAACGGCCGCCTGAGCAACCTCAAGGCGTTTGTGGCTTCTGCACTCAAGATTAAGCCGGTTATGGGTGCCACACCGGAGGGGACGATCATCCAGCTCGATCAGGCGCGGGGAATGAATAAGGCGCTGGTAAAAATGGTAGATTACATTGCAGGGGCGGCAGAAGATCCGGAACAGAAGATCCTTGGTATTACACACTGTAATTGTCCGGAGCGTGCCGAAGCGGTGAAGAATGCAATTCTGGAAAAACTTTCAGTAAAGGATGTCATTTTGCTGGATACGGCAGGAGTTTCGTCCATGTATGCAAATGACGGCGGTGTGATTGTGGTGCTGTGATGCCCGTATTCAGACAGAATCTTCCGCAAAGTGGGGTACACATCTTGCAGAAAGCATTTTTCAAATACGCGCTGTTGTCTGCATAAAATCACAGAAGAAAAACTTGAATTTTCATACAGATCGTGTATACTGGAAGAAGAATCTGTTTTGACAAAGGAGAGATAGCATGAGTCAGGCAAAAGTTGACCGTTATAAAGAAGAAAAGAAAAACCGTGCCAAGATCATCAAAAAGGAGAAGCGGCAGCTTCTGGCGATGAAATTAGGTGCATCAGTAGTGGCAGTTGCACTGGTTGCGTGGTTTAGCGTTTCTGTTTACCATGGTTTCCAGTCGCAGGATGCGTCCACGACGACAGAGAAAGTGAATTATACCATCAACACTTCGGCGATTGATGAATTCCTTACAGATCTGTATACAACGGAGGACTAGTACCTGTTGGATGGCAGGAAGTATTTTCCGGATAAAACAAAATTGCATAAAGGAAAACAAAGAATCCGGCGATCTGTTTCGAAAGAACAGGTCGCCGGATTCTTTAATACCGGTACACCGAATTTTCACAAAATTACCATAATGGTAACACAATTCCATCAAAAAAGGGACACAATCTCTAATTAAAATGTTCACAGATTCCAAAGTATATTTGAAAAATTGTTTCAGCGTACAGCGACGCACGTCGTACAGAAGGCATTTTTCAGACATGCTATGGCAGCGGTAAAAAACAAAGCCGCAGGGGCAGGCAGAGTAATAAGTCGTGGATATCTGTCTGTTGCAGAACAGGAAAAATATGGAAGGAGTTCACAGCAATGAAAAGTGTGAAGGAAATGAGGAAAAGAGCAGGAGCAGGTGTGGCAGCAATGGCGATGGCCACGGCAATGATGATGAGCAGTATGCCAGTGTATGCGGCAGGAGAGGGACTTGATATGAGCACAGCTTATCCGGGTGTTACAGTAAAGGCTGGTGATACGGTAAGCTTTGGGCTGGATTTTTCCTGCGATGCGGGAGCTTCATATGATGCAAAGCTTTCAGCAAAGTCTCTGCCGGATGGATGGATCGGTTACTTTAAGGGTGACAGCAAACAGGTTACGAGTGTACACGTAGATGGAGATGTACAGGATACAGACAGCAAGAACAGCACGGATTTCAGTCTGACGGTACCGGAGGATGCGGAAGATGGCACTTATACTGTAGAGCTTGAGGCAGATGGCGGAAAGGGCGCATCGGATACACTGGGACTTGAGGTCACGGTAAGTAAAGAGGAAGTTATGCAGAGTACGTTTACTTCCGAATATCCGGAACAGCAGGGTGCATCGGGTACAACGTTCAGCTTCGATACGACACTTGTAAACAACCGTGCAACCGATCAGTCCTACAGCTTATCAGCAGAGGCACCGAGCGGCTGGCAGGTAACATTTACCCCATCCGGAGAGAGCACGAATGTAGCAAGCCTGAATGTTGATGCAGGCAGCAGCCAGGGACTGACGGTAACGGTTACACCTCCGCAGGATGTGGAGAAGGGGGATTACACGATTCCGATTTCTGCGATTTCCGCAGAGGACAGCCTGAGTCAGGATCTCTCCGTATCGATCACCGGTACCTACAGCGTTTCCCTTTCCACACCGGATGGACGTCTGAGTTTGGATGCATATGCAGATAAGGAGACGAGTGTTACCTTAAGCATCACAAACAACGGAAATGTAGATTTGACTAACTTAAATTTGACTTCCACTGCACCGACGAACTGGGATGTATCTTTCAGCGAATCCACGATTGATACACTGGAAGCAGGTGCAACAAAAGAAGTAACCGCTTATATCAAACCGGCACAGGATGTCGTCACCGGAGACTATGTGACTGACATTACGATCAAAAATGATTCTGCATCAAGCATGGCAGAGTTCCGTGTCTCCGTGAAGACACAGACAACCTGGGGCATTGTGGCAGTTGCAATCATTGTTGTACTGATAGCGGTACTGGCTGGAATCTTTAAGAAGTTCGGGAGACGATAACCATGGCTGAAAAAATGGAGAATATTATTCAGACTTCTCATTTGACGAAGCGGTACGGAGCAAAGATCGCAGTGAACGATCTGAATCTCTCCATCAGAAAAGGAGAAGTGTTCGGACTGCTCGGACCGAACGGCGCAGGTAAGACGACAACGATCCTGATGCTGCTTGGCCTGACCGAGCCGACGGCAGGCAGAGCGACTATCGCGGGCTGTGACTGCACGAGAAATCCGCTGGAAGTCAAATCGATCGTCGGTTATCTGCCGGATAATGTCGGATTTTATACAGATATGACAGGAAGGCAGAACCTGCGCTTTACCGGAAGGCTGAACGGACTTGGCGGGCAGGAACTGGAGGATCGGATCGATGCGTTGCTGGAGCGTGTCGGTATGACAGAAGCGGCGGATAAAAAAACGGGAACGTATTCCAAAGGTATGCGCCAGAGACTGGGTATCGCGGATGTCCTGATCAAAGATCCGCAGGTCATCATCATGGACGAGCCGACACTTGGTATTGACCCGGAGGGTATGCGGGAACTGCTCAATATCATAAGAGATCTGTCTGTAAAAGACGGACGTACCGTTCTGATCTCATCCCATCAGCTGCAGCAGATCCAGCAGGTGTGCGACCGTGTGGGCATTTATGTAGAAGGAACGCTGGTTGCCTGCGGTACCCTGGCAGAGCTGGAGGCGCACATCCAGAAAAACGGCACGTATCTGCTGGAAGTAGATGTGGAACCGTGTGATGACCAGATCCTCGGAATGCTGGCCGGGCAGGATGGAATTCTTGGAATTGCAAAAGAGGGCCGGCGTTTTATGATCACCTCGAAAAAGGATATCCGTCCGCAGCTGACGAAGTTCCTTGGCGAGAATGATTATACCGTGATGCATCTGCATCAGCGCGGCGGCGACCTGGATGAGATCTACAGACGTTATTTTGAAAAGGCAGGGCAGAGTGATGAAAGCAATAAGTCTGAAACAAAGAGAAAACACGGCTGGAAACATAAATCAGCCGAAAAATAAAGTAAAAACGGTGAAGGCCAGTACCGGAAGAAACGCACTGGTACGCAAGGAACTTGCCGATCATCTGAAGAGCAAACGGTTTCTGATTCTACTGCTTCTGATCGGCTGTACCAGCTTTGCGAGTCTGTACGGCGCGATCAGCGGACTGAGTGACGCGATCCAGTCGGACAGCAACTTCATTTTCCTGAAGCTTTACACCTCAAGCGGAAGCTCGATTCCGTCGTTCATGTCCTTTATTGCACTGCTTGGACCGATCGTCGGTCTGGCACTTGGATTTGACGCGGTCAACAGCGAGCGTTCCAACGGCACACTAAACCGTCTGGTCTCACAGCCGATCTACCGTGATGCGATCATCGTTGGAAAGTTTCTGGCGGGAACCATCGTAATTGCGATCGTTATCTTTTCGATGGGTATCGCACTTGGCGCAGTCGGGATGGCTGCCACCGGTCTGGTGCCGGATGTGGAAGAGGTACTTCGAATCCTGATCTTCCTGTTCTTCACGGTGGTATATATCGCCTTCTGGCTGGCAATGTCGATCCTGTTTTCTGTCATCTGCCGCCATTCCGCGACCTCAGCGCTTGCGTCGATTTCCGTATGGATTTTCTTTGCGATTTTTATGAGCCTTGTGGCAAATATCGTCGCAAATGCGGTTTATCCGGTTAATGACCAGTACGGCACAATGATCAACAGCCTGAACAATTACACGCTGAATCAGAACCTGAACCGTATTTCCCCATACTACCTGTACAGTGAGGCAGTATCCACGATCATGAATCCGTCCGTGCGCTCGGTCAATGTAGTGACCGTCAGCCAGCTGACCGGAGCGATCAGCGGCTACTTAAGCCTGGGACAGAGCCTGTTGCTTGTCTGGCCGCATCTGACCGGACTGGCCGCACTGATGCTCATTGCATTTGGCGGTTCGTACGTTGGATTTATGAGACAGGAGATTCGGTCGAACTAAACAAACAGCGAAGCGGATATTCACATCATGTCTGATTCGGCAAAAAAACGGGCAGCGCCATTGGCGCTGCCCGTTCCAATATTTCGTTTTATTTACTTTCCTGATTTTTCTTTACTTCCATCATCTTCATTGCGCGAACCTTCAGCGGAAGACCGAACAGTGTGATGAATCCGGATGCATCATGGTGATCGTAGAGATCGCCGGTGGTGAAGCTTGCAAGAGATTCATTGTACAGGCTGTACGGAGAGGTCGTGCCGGCTTTGATGATGTTGCCCTTGTAGAGCTTGAATTTTACTTCGCCGGTTACGTATTCCTGTGTGACATCGACGAATGCCTGGATTGCCTCACGAAGCGGTGTGAACCATTTTCCTTCGTATACGATCTGTGCGAACTGGCTGCCAAGTTTCTTCTTTGTCTCCATAGTGTCACGGTCAAGGATCAGCTCTTCAAGCTGCTCATGAGCAGCCATCAGGATGGTTCCGCCAGGAGTCTCATAAACACCGCGGGACTTCATGCCGACAACACGGTTTTCTACGATGTCAGCGATGCCGATGCCGTGCTTGCCGCCAAGCTTGTTCAGCTCAGTGATGATCTCGCAGACGCTCATTTCTTTTCCGTTTAAGGTCTTCGGGGTACCTGCCTCGAAAGTCATGGTTACGTACTCGCCCTCGTCCGGAGCTTCTTCCGGAGTCACACCAAGTACGAGCATGTTTGCGTAATTCGGCTCGTTTGCTGGATCTTCAAGCTCCAGTCCCTCATGGCTGATGTGCCACAGGTTGCGGTCACGGCTGTAGCTGTGGCTGTGGTCGAACGGAAGCACGATGCCGTGCTGCTTGCAGAACTCGATCTCGTCGTCGCGGGACTGCATTTTCCAGATATCAGTCATACGCCACGGAGCGATCACTTTGAGATCCGGAGCGAGAGCCTTGATGCCAAGCTCAAAGCGGATCTGGTCGTTTCCTTTTCCGGTAGCACCATGGCAGATCGTGGTTGCTCCTTCTTTTCTTGCGATTTCAACGAGCTTCTTTGCGATTGCCGGACGAGCCATTGAGGTGCCGAGCAGGTATTTGTGCTCATAGACAGCGCCTGCTTTTACACACGGCATGATGAAGTCTTCGCAGAATTCATCGCGGATATCTTCAATATATAATTTGGAAGCGCCGGAGAGTTTTGCTCTTTCATCCAGTCCATCCAGTTCATTGCCCTGACCGCAGTCGATGCAGCAGCAGATAACTTCATAATCAAAGTTGTCTTTCAGCCACGGGATCATGGCTGTCGTATCCAGTCCGCCTGAGTAGGCGAGAATTACTTTTTCTTTCATAATTGATTCCTCCTGTTGTGCATTTCACCTTTCATCAATATACATCAACAGTCATAAATATGCAAGTACTAAATTGTATTTTATGAAAAACTACGAAAAAGGTTGAATATTATGCATGAAATATGTATAATCATGCAGGGAAAAATACTTTACATCTTTTTCAGATTGGTATAGAATTGGGAAAACGCAGCCCGAATAGCGGAAAAACGCAGACCGGAATGTCACAGAGGAGGAAAAAGTTTATGATAAAGGTTGGAATTATCGGTGCAACCGGATATGCAGGAGGAGAACTGGTACGTCTCCTGCTTGGCCATAAAGAGGCCAGGATCGTATGGTATGGTTCCAGAAGTTATGTGGATCAGAGTTATGCATCGATCTATCAGAACATGTTTCAGCTGGTGGATGCAAAGTGTATGGATGATAATATGGAAGCACTTGCCGATCAGGCCGATGTTATTTTTACGGCGACGCCGCAGGGGCTGTGCGCTTCGCTGATCAGTGAAGATATTCTTTCCAAAACGAAAATTGTGGATCTGAGCGCTGATTTCCGTCTGAAAAATGTAAAAATATACGAAGAATGGTATAAGATTGGGCATAAAGCTCCGCAGTACATCGATGAGGCGGTCTATGGACTGTGCGAGATCAACCGGGAAAAAGTAAAAGGTGCGCGACTGGTCGCAAATCCAGGCTGTTATCCGACCTGCAGCACCTTATCGATCTATCCTTTATTAAAGGAAGGACTGATCGATCCTTCTACCATTATCATTGATGCAAAGTCGGGCACATCCGGAGCAGGACGCGGTGCAAAGACAGACAATCTGTTCTGCGAGGTCAATGAAAATATGAAAGCGTACGGTGTGGCAAACCATCGTCATACGCCTGAGATCGAAGAGCAGCTTTCCTATGCGGCGGGTACTCCGGTGCTTCTGAACTTCACGCCGCACCTTGTTCCGATGAACCGCGGAATCCTGATCACAGCATACGCATCACTCAAAAAAGAAGTTTCTTATGAGGAAGTAAAGGCAGCATATGACAAGTATTATGAAAACGAGCGTTTTGTCCGCGTCCTGCCAAAGGATGTGTGCCCGCAGACAAAGTGGGTGGAGGGCAGTAATTTCGTGGATGTGAATTTCAAGATCGATCCGCGTACAAAGCGCATCATCATGATGGGTGCGATGGACAATCTCGTAAAGGGCGCGGCAGGACAGGCCGTACAGAATATGAATCTGCTGTTTGGACTTGATGAGGCAGAAGGACTTCGCATGGCGCCGATGTTCCCGTAGGAGCGATTTTTTAGAGGATGCGCAGCGGATTCTTCCTTATGATATTTCATAACCGAGTAGCTGCTTCGCAGCTTATCAGGAGTGGCTTGTAGTGGAAGATGGAAAAATTAAAAACGGAGGAGCTTATGATAAAAGAAATAAACGGCGGCGTAACCGCCCCAAAGGGTTTTGCAGCGGTCGGCATCGCGGCCGGTATTAAAAAAGGGAAAAAGGACATGGCGATGATCTACAGTGAAGCGCCGTGTCAGGTGGCCGGTACTTTTACAACAAATGTGGTAAAGGCAGCACCGGTGAAATGGGATCAGAGTGTCGTTTATGGCGGTCAGTGCGTCCATGCGATCGTGGCGAACAGCGGCGTGGCAAACGCGTGCACAGGAGAAGAAGGGCTTGGCTATTGTAAAAAGACGGCAGAGAAAGCAGCGGAACTTTTTGGGATTAAGCCGGAACAGGTGCTGGTGGCATCGACCGGCGTGATCGGTGCACAGATCCCGATTGACAAGATCTGTTCCGGCATTGAAACAATGAAGCCAATGCTTGGAACGGGCGAGGCTTCCGGTACGTTGGCGGCAGAGGCGATTATGACGACGGATACGGTAAAAAAAGAGATCGCAGTACAGATCGAACTGGGCGGAAAGACCGTCACGATCGGCGGCATGAGCAAGGGATCCGGCATGATCCATCCGAATATGTGCACGATGCTGAGCTTTGTCATGACGGATGCGGCCATCTCAAAGAAACTGCTCCAGAAGGCACACAGTGCTGTCGTGGCAGATACGTACAACATGATCTCGGTGGACGGCGATACTTCAACGAACGACACAGCCGTGGTCCTGGCAAATGGGCTGGCGGGCAATGATGAGATTACAGAAGAGAATGAATCGTATCAGAAATTTTTTGAGGCGCTGAAATACGTGAATACGTATCTTGCAAAGCATATGGCGGCCGACGGCGAGGGAGCGACCGCGCTGTTTGAGGTGAAGGTTGTTGGCGCAAAGACGAAAGAGGATGCTGTGACGTTAAGCAAATCAGTGATCACCTCCAGTCTGACGAAGGCGGCAATTTTCGGACACGATGCCAACTGGGGCCGTATCCTCTGCGCGATGGGATATTCCGGAGTCATCTTTGACCCGGAAAAAGTAGACCTTTATTTTGAGAGTGCAGCCGGGAAACTGAAGATCATTGAAAACGGCGTTTCGACCGGTTACAGCGAGGAAGAGGCGACAAAGATCCTGTCTGAGAAAGCGGTGACAGCGATCGCGGATATGAAGATGGGAACGGTTCAGGCAACGGCATGGGGCTGTGATCTGACGTATGATTACGTGAAGATCAACGCAGATTACCGTTCATAAGAGGGAGGCAGAGAGATAAAATGGAAGCGATGATGGAGATGTGGCTGGAAAAAGCGAATGTGCTGATCGAAGCACTTCCGTATATCCAGCGGTTTCACGGAAAAACGATCGTGGTAAAATACGGCGGGAGTGCTATGGTGGATGATGAGCTGAAAAAGAGCGTGATCAGAGATGTGGCACTTTTGAAGCTGGTCGGATTCCGCCCGATCATCGTACATGGCGGCGGAAAGGAAATTACGAAGTGGATCAATAAAGTAGGTCTTGAGACAAATTTCGTAAACGGACTGCGGGTAACCGATGAGCCGACGATGGAAGTAGCCGAGATGGTGCTGAACAAGATCAATAAAGATCTTGTATCGATGATGGAGAAAGTCGGACTGAAAGCAGTCGGAATCAGCGGAAAGGACAGTTCGATCCTGAAAGTAGACAAAAAGCTGGCAGGCGGAAAAGATATTGGATATGTCGGTGAGGTAAAACAGGTGAATACCTCTCTCCTGAACACGCTGCTTGACAATGATTTTATCCCGGTCATCTGCCCGGTGGGATCAGATGATGACTGCCATTCCTACAATATCAATGCGGACGATGCGGCCTGCGCGATCGCGACAGCTGTCAAGGCTGCAAAGCTGGCATTCCTGACCGATATCGAGGGTGTTTATCGCGATCCGCTTGACCGCACGTCGCTCATCAGTGAGTTGACGATCCCGCAGGCAAAGGAATTTTTGAAGAGCGGAAATGTAGGCGGCGGAATGCTGCCGAAGCTGCAGAACTGTATCGCAGCGATCGAAGCCGGTGTTTCCAGAGTCCACATCCTGGATGGGCGGATTCAGCACTGTCTGCTGCTGGAGTTCTTTACGAATAAGGGAATCGGTACGGCAATCATCGGAGATGAGGAGGAGCGTTACTTCAATGAACAGTAAGGAATATATGGAAAAAACAGAGCAGTACGTCCTGCACACTTACAACCGATTTCCGGTCGTGCTGGAAAAAGGCGATGGTGTTTACTTAACGGATGCGGATGGAAAATCATATCTGGATTTTGGCGCCGGAATCGCAGTTTTTGCGCTTGGCTACGGAAATAAAGCGTACAATGACGCACTGAAAAAGCAGATCGACCAGCTGATTCATACGTCAAACCTCTATTATAATATTCCGCTTGAAGAGGCGGCAGAGAAGCTGATCCGCACAAGCGGGATGGATAAGGTATTTTTTACGAACAGCGGAACCGAAGCGATCGAAGGCGCGATCAAGGCGGCTCGGAAATACGCATGGCTGAAAGACGGGGGAACAGATCATGAGATCATCGCGATGAATCGCTCTTTCCACGGGCGCAGCGTCGGAGCGCTTTCCGTGACCGGAAACGCACATTATCAGGAACCGTTCAGGCCGCTGATGGGCGGCGTGAAATTTGCCGATTTCAATGATTTGGACAGCGTGAACGCTCAGGTGAATGAAAAGACCTGCGCGATCATCCTGGAGACGGTACAGGGTGAGGGCGGCATTTATCCGGCGGACCCGGTATTTTTAAAGGGTGTAAAGGAAATCTGCGAGGAGCATGACATCCTGCTGATCCTTGATGAGATCCAGTGTGGCATGGGACGGACCGGAAGCTATTTTGCATGGCAGCAGTATGGTGTAGAGCCGGATATCATGACGTGTGCCAAGGCACTTGGCTGCGGTGTGCCGGTCGGTGCGTTCGTGCTGAATGAGAAAGTGGCGAAGGCCTCACTCGTTCCGGGCGATCACGGTACGACATACGGCGGAAATCCGCTGGCATGCGCGGCGGTCTCAGAGGTGTTCGATCTCTTTGAGGAGCAGCACATCATTGACCATGTGAATGAGGTTGCACCGTATCTGGAGCAGAAGCTGGATGAGCTGGTGGAAAAATATGGCTGCCTGTCACTGCGCAGAGGAAAAGGTCTGATGCAGGGCGTTGTCGTGGCTGGACGTCCGGTTGGTGAGATCGTAAAGAAAGCGCTGGAGCAGGGTTTGATCGTACTGAGTGCCGGAAGCGATGTGCTGCGCTTTGTGCCGCCGCTTATCATCACGAAAGAAGACATCGATGAGATGGCTGTGCGCCTTACGCGGGCACTGGAAGCGTAGGAGAGCGTGTGTCTGATAAACAAGGCAAAAGAAGGAGTGCGGTGCAAAATCTGAGGAATAAGCGTATAAAAAAATGGATATACTTTTTGTAAAAGGCTGTTTTGAACGCAAGGTAACTGCGTTCATGAATTTCATGGGGAGAGAGAATCCGTCATGAGATGGCAAACAGCGAAGACGGATTGCCCGCTTTATGGCAGCCTGCAGAAAGGAGATCCCATGTCTGGAGTTTGTATTGCGCTGCTCTCTGGCGTACTGATGAGTATTCAGGGAGTATTTAATACGGAAGTAACAAAGCAGACGAGCCTGTGGGTATCGTCTGCTTTTGTGCAGTTTACGGCACTTCTGGTCTGTCTTACCGCCTGGCTTTTTACAGACCGGACGAGTTTTCTCTTACTGGGAAATGTGAAACAACCCTATATGCTGCTTGCCGGTGTGATCGGCGCGTTTATCACGGTGACGGTGGTAAAAAGCATGGCGGATCTCGGCCCGGCGCGCGCCGCGATGCTGATCGTGATTTCGCAGCTGGCCGTCGCTTATGTGATCGAGCTGTTTGGAATGTTCGGCGTGGAGAAACAGCCGTTTGAATGGCGGAAACTGATTGGGCTTCTGGTCTCTGTGACTGGCATTATAGTGTTTAAATGGTGAAATTTAGGAAAATTTTAATATAAAATATCTGTTGCAAAAAGGTTAAATTTTCGTTACAATAAAGGTTGCATACGGGGAACCGTCAGTTTCTGACTGAAGGAAGGTATGCAGAAAAAGAATAAGAAGAAAAAGAATTGGAAAAAAGACTGGAAAACAAAGCATAGCCGGGTAGCCATTGCGCTGCTGGCAGGTTTTTTTGCACTTTGCAGCGGATGTGCGCGAAAGCCGGACGTGCAGATGTCAGGCGTGGCTTTCGAGGAAGCAGATACGGCAGCGGGTGCGGATGCAGACGAAAAGAATGCAGAGGTACAGGGCGAGGAGAATGCTTCTGTTTTGCAAGGATCACCGGGCAGCTTTGAGAGGAACAAAGCTGCTGAACCGGAAGTTCCTGAATCAGCGGAGCCGGCATCGGAAGAGGAAATGTCACAGACGGAAAGGGTCATCTATGTCCACGTCTGCGGTGCAGTACAGCATCCGGGTGTCTATCCGATGGCGGAAGGCACGCGCGTCTACGAGGCTGTTGCACTTGCCGGAGGGTTTCTTCCGGAGGCTGATGAGCAGTGGCTGAATCAGGCGGCTGTGATCGGGGATGCACAGAAGCTTTACGTTTATTCGAAAGAAGAGACGAGACAGATGGAAACGGAACCGGTCAGAGACAGCTGGTCTGGTGGAGAGGAAGCTGCACGAAATCCGGGAACGGCAGGAGATGCGGAGGTATCCTTAACCGACGGGGGCGATCTGGTGGATCTGAATACGGCATCAAAGGAAGAACTGATGACGCTTCCCGGAATCGGTGAGGCAAAGGCGGAAGCCATTTTGCAGTACCGGTCGGAGCATGGGGGTTTTTCGGATGCGCAGGAGCTGCTGCAGATCTCCGGGATCAAGGAAGGCGTGTTTTCCAGAATAAAAGACAGGATAACGGTAGGTAGCCTGGAGGTTACGGGCTATGACATAAAGGAGTAAAACAGCATGGGAAAAAAGGTTTTGGTAGTCGACGATGAAAAGCTGATTGTAAAGGGAATCCGATTCAGTCTGGAGCAGGACGACATGGAAGTGGACTGTGCCTACGACGGAGAAGAAGCGGTACGCATGGCAAGAGAAAAGGAATATGATATCATGCTTCTGGATCTGATGCTCCCGAAGCTGGATGGTCTGCAGGTCTGCCAGCAGGTAAGAGAATTTTCGGACGTACCAATCGTCATGCTGACGGCAAAAGGTGATGATATGGATAAGATCCTTGGCTTGGAGTACGGCGCGGATGATTACATTACAAAACCTTTTAATATTCTGGAGGTAAAGGCACGCTTAAAAGCGATCATGCGGAGAACATCTCAGAAGACGGCACAGGAGCCAAAGGGAAAGATCGTGGAGGTTGGCGATCTCGTGATGGACTGTGAGGGACGCAGAGTCAGCATTGCCGGAAAAGAAGTAAATCTGACGGCAAAGGAATTTGATGTGCTGGAGCTGCTCGTATTTAATCCGAATAAAGTATACAGCAGAGAGAATCTTCTGAACATTGTGTGGGGGTATGAGTATCCGGGAGACGTGCGTACAGTAGATGTTCACATCCGCCGTCTGCGTGAGAAGATCGAGGCAAATCCGAGCGAGCCGAAATACGTACATACAAAGTGGGGAGTGGGTTATTATTTCCAGCATTAAGACAAAGGCACTGACTTATTTTAAAAGTCTGCAGGCCAGAATTTTTGTTGTATTCATTCTGGTCGGTATGATTCCGATCTTCCTGATGAAGTATGTGATCCTTGAAAATTATGTGACCCAGTCGGTCGCACAGAAGCGCTCTATGATCCAGGGGCAGTGCCAGGATCTGGTGTCGCAGATCAGCCAGAGCGGCTACATTCACGGAGCCTCATCAAGTGCGGTGGATCGCCAGATGAAGCAGCTGGCAAATCTTTACAACGGAAGAGTCATCGTAGTCAACAGTAATTTCCGCATTATCCGGGATACGTTTGGCATTGATGAGGACAAATATATTATTTCGGAAGAAGTGCTGGAATCGTTTCTCGGCACGGATTCTTCCAATTATAATCAGGAAAATGAATTCCTGGAGCTGACGGTTCCGATCAAGGCGGAGGGCACCAAAGAAATCGAAGGTATTCTGATCGTCAGTGTGTCGACGGAAGACGTTGATGAGGGACGGGATGCCCTGAATAATACCGTATGGATTCTGCAGGTGGTACTGACCATCCTGATCTGTATGACTGCATTTTATATGGCGCGTCTGCTGACAAGGCCGTTTGGAAAGATCACACAGTCGCTGGAGGAAGTACGGGGAAGCGTCATCGAGGATCAGGAGATCTCAATTCCGGATTACACGGAGACAAAGCTGCTGTCAGAAGCGTACAACCGGATGCTCAGGCGCATGAAGCTGCAGGAGGATTCCAGACAGGAGTTTGTATCAAACGTCTCACATGAACTGAAGACACCGATCACTTCAATGAAGGTGCTGGCAGATTCCCTTCTTGCGCAGGATGAAGTGCCGGCGGAGCTGTATAAGGAATTTATGGGAGATATTGCAGAGGAGATCGATCGCGAGAACAAGATCATCACGGACCTTCTTTCCCTGGTGAAGATGGACCGGAAGTCTTCAGACGTTAACATTCAGGAGACGAATATCAACCAGCTGATCGAGCTGATCTTAAAGCGGCTTCGCCCGATTGCGGCAAAGCGAGGAATTGATCTGGTGCTTGAAAGCTTTAAACCGGTCTTTGCTGAAGTTGACGAGACGAAGCTGACCCTTGCGCTTTCCAATCTTGTGGAAAACGGAATCAAATATAACACAGAGAATGGCTGGGTGCATGTCTCTTTGAATGTGGATAATAAATATTTTTATGTGAAAGTTGAGGACTCCGGAATCGGAATCCCGGAGGAGTCACAGGAACATATTTTTGAACGGTTTTACCGTGTGGACAAATCTCATTCACGGGAGATCGGCGGTACAGGTCTGGGACTGGCGATCACAAGAAGTGCAGTGCTGATGCACCACGGTGCGATCAAGGTTTACAGCAAGGAAGGGGAAGGCACGACGTTTACTGTCCGGATTCCTCTGAAATATGTGCCGTAGAAAGGATGAAACAGTTTCGTGAAGAAAAAAGGGAAGTTTCTGCTCCTGCTTGTGATGATTTTTCTGCTGACAGGATGCGGAAAAGCACCGCAGGAAGAGAGCGGATATACAGTATATTATGTGGATACGGCTGGAACACGGCTAATGGAAAGCAATTATGTTCCATCGGCACAGACCTTTGACGAGCTGATGGACGAACTGATTGAGATGATGCAGCAGCCGCCCACGACGGGTTTTGTGAGTGCACTGCAGGGAAATGTCAGTGTGGAAGGGTATGAGAGAGGAATCGATGCGCTGCGCATTGATTTTTCGAAGGAATATTATGACCTTGGAAATACAGAGGAGGTACTGCTGCGGGCAGCAGTGGTGAAGACCTTTTCACAGATTCCGGGTGTGACGAAGGTTATGATCACGGTAGAGAAGGAGCAGCTGTGCGATGCACAGGGACAGCCGGTTCCGGCAATGGATGCAGATTCCTTTATCGATACGAAAGAGGGCGGAATCAACTCCTATCTTTATGCAAAGCTTGCGCTGTATTTTTCAAATGAAGATGGAACACAGCTGGTAAGAGAGGCAAGAAATCTCCATTATTCCAGTAACATGGTGCTGGAGCGTGTTGTGATTGAGCAACTGATCGAGGGACCATCTGAGGGCGGAAAAGCAGTGCTGCCGGAATCAACGAAGATCCAGAGCGTTTCGATCAAGAAGGGAATCTGTACAGTCAATTTTGACAGCGAGGCAAACAAAGAGCCGTCTGAGAGTATGGTTGACCCAAGGACAGCACTCTATGCGATCGTGGACTCCATCTGTGAGACATGTGATGAGATTACCGGTGTCAGGTTTGAAGTTGAGGGCGAGAGCGATGTGAAATTCCGTCAGACCGTGGATCTGGATCAGACGTTTACGATGGACCGCAGCTACATTGAGGAAGCGGAATTAGAGACACAGACGTCTCTGACGGAGAAAGAAGTGCCGGAGACTGCAACAGAAGATGCAGTGGGCATATCAGAGCATACAGCAGGTGAAGAAACCGGGGAAACTTCACCCAGGACCGGGGGAGAGACAGAAGCGTAAATTGGATTGAAGATCAGATTTGGATTTCTGTGGAGTATAATATGGAAGAGACCGGTTTTTTTGATCTGTACGGTTGTGATTCTTTATGCGGTTGTGTGGAATTACAGAGAGCTTCCGAAAAAGGAGGCTTTACTTGTGCGGTCAGAATCTGCGCTGAAGGAGGCAGCGGATTCTGACCGCTGTATTATTATAGAAGGAACAGTTCAGGCGTGCAGCCGGACGGAGAATGGGACACGGTATACAGCAGATGGACTTGTGATCTGCAAAGTCGGTCAAAGCACCTGGCAGGCAGGGGGCGAAAATGAAGCAGAGACAGCGCAGAGGATGCTTCAGACTGTGGATAAAACGAGTTCTGCAGATCATACACTTCCGAAGTCGCACGTCATCTCATTTACCCTTACACAGGAAAAAGCAGCGCCGGAAATCGGCGACCGCGTGCGATTGTCTGGCGAAGTGCAGCTGTTTGAACCGGCTGGAAATCCCGGACAGTTTGATGCCAGATCGTATTATCATCGGAGAAACGTGGTCTGCCAGCTGAAAAAGCCCCGCGTACTCTGGAAAAAGAGCGGGAACGGCGGAATCCGGAGGGCATTGCAGCGGCTGCGGGGAGCGTTGGATGATTCCTGCCTGGAGATTCTGGAGGAAGAAGATGCCAGGACGCTGGCCGCGCTTGCATTCGGAGAGAAAGCATGGATGGATTCTGATGTAAAAACGCAGTATCAGGAAGGCGGGATCGCGCATATCGCAAGTATTTCGGGACTCCATCTTTCGATGCTTGGAGCTGGGCTGTACCAGGTGCTGCGAAGAGGTGTGCCGTGGATACCTGCGGCGGCACTTCTGTCAGGCGGTATCATGGTGGGGTTTACTGTGATGACCGGAGGCAGTGTTTCTGCGCTGCGGGCGCTTCTGATGTTTGCACTTTGGCTTGGCGCACAGGCTTTCGGCAGAAAATATGACGGAAAGACCGCACTTGGTTTTGCGGGGATTTTACTGTTGCTGCGTGATCCGCAGAATCTGACGGATACTTCGTTTGTGCTTTCATTTGCAGCAATCTTCTGCCTTGCATTTCTGATTCCGGAGCTGCTCCTGGGAGTTGGGGCAAAGAAGAGCGGGAGGGCCGTTCGCGCTTTGGTGAGCGGATTTGGAATCTGGTTTGGCATGCTTCCGCTGACGCTGCGATTTTTTTATCAGACTCCGGTATACAGTATTTTTCTGAATCTGATCGTTGTGGCGCTTGTCCCGTCTGTGATGGGAAGCGGGATGGCAGGGGCGGCTGCCGGTTTATTTTTTGCAGCAGCAGGGATTTTTCTTGCGGCTCCGGTTCACTATCTCTTATGGATATTTGGATGGCTGTGTGATTTTATGCTGCTGCTCCCGGGGGCATTGCAGATCCTCGGCTGTCCGGCAATGAAAACGATCGTGCTTTATTATGGGATGATCCTGTCGGCCGTTTATGCAGGCCGGCAGATAAAAAACAGTAATCTGAAGCGGGCAGTCTGGATGATCTGCATTGTGCTTTGTATGGGGGTACTGCAGCCGTCATCGCCAAAGCAGATGGAAATTCTGTGCATGGATGTCGGGCAGGGAGATGGAACACTGCTTCGCATGCCGGGGGGAGAGGTTTGCCTGATCGACGGTGGAAGCAGCAGTAAAAAGCAGATCTGGAAGGAACTTGATCAGACACTGCGGTATTATGGAGTGAGTACGGTAGATTATATTTTTCTCTCACATGCGGATGCGGATCACACAAATGGAATTGAACAGTATTTGCAGGGGTATGAGCAGAACCTGACCGGAAAAAACAGTCATGGGATCACGCTGAAAAATCTTGTGCTCCCGCCGACTGCCGGGAGTGAAGACTTTCAGAAGATCCGTGAACTTGGAGGGGCGAACGGAATCCGGGTTCTTCAGATGAGAGCGGGCAGCGAGATCCGTGGCATGGAAACGGAGAACTGGGGGTTTTTCTGTCTGTCGCCGAATCCATCGGAACTTACCGGGGATAAGAATGAAGATTCCATGGTGCTGCTGTTCCGGTATGGAACATTTCGGATGCTGTTTACCGGAGACCTGGAAGGCGCGGCGGAAAAAAAGCTGGCAGAGACATCGCAGGGAGCGCTGCGGGCAGACGTCCTGAAGGTCGGGCATCACGGCTCAAAAAACGGGAGCTCAGACGTCTTTCTTGCCCAGGTCCGACCGCGGGTATCGGTCATTTCCTGTGGTGCCGAAAACCGTTACGGCCATCCGGCACCTGAGACCATCACACGTCTGGAGGCGATCGGCAGTGAGATTCATACGACCGCAGCCACCGGCGCCATCCAGATCACGACCGATGGCAGACGCTATACAATTACAGATTACTGCGCAAAGTGAAAACTGCCGCGTACCATTACTGACTGACCGAAAAAAATATAAAAAATTGAAAAAAATTAGAAAAAAGATGGAAAAAAGACACAAGATAAGAATATAATAGAAATATAGAAGCGGAGCTTCTATATTTCTATTAACGAAAGAAAATGCGCAGCATTTTCTTGAGTCTAAGAAATGAAGAACCAAAGCAGCGAGAGGAATGCGCAGCATTTTCTTGAGTCTAAGAAATGAAGAACTAAAGCAGCGAGAGGAATGCGCAGCATTTTCCAGGTGCTGTTTATCACTACACCTACACAGAGAGGGCCTACATTTCATGTATTATTCAGATGACATTGTTGAAGAAGTCCGCGCCAGAAATGACATCGTTGACGTCATTTCCGGTTACGTAAAACTGCAGCGCCGAGGCAGCTCCTATTTCGGGCTTTGCCCGTTTCACAACGAGAAATCACCCTCGTTTTCCGTCAGCCCATCCAAGCAGATGTACTACTGCTTCGGCTGCGGTGCGGGCGGAAATGTATTTACATTTTTGATGGAATACGAAAATTATACATTTCCGGAGGCACTCAAAGTGCTGGCAGACCGGGCCGGTGTTTCCCTGCCGGAGGTAGAATATTCGGAGGAAGCAAAAAAGCAGAGAGATTTAAAAAGCGCAGTGCTGGAAGTGAACAAGATGGCGGCGAAGTATTTTTATTATCAGCTGCGTGCTCCGCAGGGGGAGAAGGCAATGGAGTATCTGAAAGGAAGGGAGCTTTCCGATGAGACGATGCGCAGGTTTGGTCTTGGTTATGCAGGACCGTACAGCGACGAATTGTACCGCTATCTGAAAAAAAAGGGGATTTCCGAAGAACTCATGAAGGAATCAGGACTGATGAGCGTAAATGAGAGGCAGGGAATGTATGACAAATTCTGGAACCGGGTCATGTTTCCGATCATGGATATCAATGGAAAGGTGATCGGCTTCGGCGGCAGAGTGATGGGAGACGCAAAGCCAAAGTACCTGAACTCTCCGGAAACGGTGATATTTGACAAGAGCCGGAACCTGTATGGCTTACATATTGCACGGACTTCACGGAAAAAATATATGCTGGTATGCGAGGGATATATGGATGTGATCTCGATGCATCAGGCAGGTTTTACGAATGCGGTCGCCTCCCTTGGGACGGCGCTGACCAGCCAGCATGCATCGCTTCTGAAACGTTATACGGATGAAGTGATTCTGACCTATGACAGTGATGAGGCTGGAATTAAGGCGGCACTTCGGGCAATCCCGCTTCTTAAGGCGGCAGGCGTTTCGACAAAGGTGCTCCATATGGATCCATATAAAGATCCGGATGAATTTATCAAAGCGCTTGGAACGGATGCCTTTCAGGAACGGATCGATCAGGCAGAGAACAGTTTTCTGTTTGAACTTTCGGTCCTGCAAAAAGACTATGATATGAAAGATCCGGAGTCAAAAACACGTTTCTTTCAGGCAGTGGCGGCGAAAATCGCAGAGTTTGAACTTGAGATCGAGCGTGAAAATTATATTGAGGCAGTGGTGGAGAAATATCAGATTTCCTTTGACGGAATGAGGAAAATGGTTATGAACTGCCTGATGCAGGGCGTGCCGCTTCGGGCAAAAACAGCGTTAGCAGAGCGCCGTCAGGTGCGGCCGGAAAAAGAGGACGGTATCTTAAAGTCCATGCGGCTTCTTCTGACATGGCTCAGTGAATACCCAGGGCTTTATAAGACCGTTTCCGCTTATGTAAAACCGGAAGATTTTACGGACGAGCTGTACAAAGAGGTGGCAGAAATGCTGTATGAGCAGCTGGAAAAAGGAGAATTAAACCCGGCACGGATCATCAATCATTTTACGGATCCGCAGCAGCAAAGAACGGCAGCGCAGATCTTTAATACAAAGATCCGCGCAGAAAGCCAGGCAGAGCAGGAAAAAGCGATCCGTGAGAGCATTTACAAGGTTGTCAACCATGGGATCACGCAGAAAACAAAAGAACTGGGTGCAGCGGATATACAGGGATTGCAGAAACTGATAGAGGCAAGAAAACGGCTGCAGGAACTGGGACGGCTGCATATTTCCCTGTAGCGGAGAGAAGCTGATACAGAAACAGGGCAGAAATTGGAAAGGCAGGTAAACTGGATGGAGGTACAGGCGATAGAATTTCAAAAGAAACTGCAGGAACTGGTAGCGCTTGCGCGAACAAAGAAAAATATCCTGGAATACAAAGAACTTCAGGATTTTTTCGACAGCATGTCCCCCAGTGAACAGCAGTACGACCGCATTATAGAATATCTGGCACATAAAGGAATCGATGTTCTGAAAATTTCGGATACGGATGACGATGATGCTCTGCTTTTGCCGGATGACGAAGAGTTTGAAGATGAGCAGGAAGAAGATCTGGACAAGCTGGACTTAAGCGTTCCGGAAGGAATCAGTACGGATGATCCGGTGCGCATGTATTTAAAGGAGATTGGCCGTATTCCGCTTCTGACTTCAGAGGAAGAGGTGGAACTTGCAAGACGGATGAGTGAGGGGGACGAGGAAGCCAAAAAGAAGCTCGCAGAAGCAAACCTTCGCCTGGTAGTCAGCATTGCAAAACGTTATGCAGGCCGTGGCATGCAGCTGCTTGATTTGATCCAGGAAGGAAATCTCGGACTCATCAAGGCGGTGGAAAAATTTGACTATACGAAGGGATATAAATTCAGCACATATGCGACCTGGTGGATCAAGCAGGCGATCACACGGGCGATTGCAGACCAGGCGAGAACCATCCGCATCCCGGTGCATATGGTGGAGACCATGAACCGGGTGATTCGTACCTCACGCCAGCTTCTGCAGGAACTTGGCCGTGAACCAAAACCGGAGGAGATCGGAAAGCGCCTGGATATGCCGACGGATAAAGTTCGGGAAATTCTGAAGATCTCGCAGGAGCCGGTATCCATGGAGACACCGGTGGGCGAGGAGGACGACAGTCATCTGGGCGATTTTATCCGGGATGACCATATTCCGGTGCCGGATGAGGCGGCAACATTCAGCATCCTTAAGGAGCAGCTTGTGGAGGTGCTTTCCACGCTGACCGACCGGGAGCAAAGAGTGTTGCGCCTGCGTTTCGGGCTGGATGACGGCCATGCCCGCACACTGGAAGAAGTTGGAAAAGAGTTCAACGTGACAAGAGAGCGTATCCGCCAGATCGAAGCCAAAGCACTGCGCAAGCTGCGCCATCCGTCCAGAAGCCGGAAACTGAAGGATTATCTGGAGTAGGCTGACGCCGGTGGATGCGGGGAAAATGACAATCCAGAAAATTCAGAAAAGAAGAAAAATCCGCAGCAGATAAAGGAAGAAAGATCAGGGGATTGTGATAACGGCTGAAAAACAGGTACAAAATAGAAGGAAGATTCCGGGATAAAATAAAAAATAGAGTAACTGTTCAGAGCCAACCTCCAAAATGCTACGCATTTCGTCGGTGTGGCGTATCCGCCAAATAAAATTTCAAAAACAGGCTTAAAAATGCAAGCATTTTCCGCCTGTTTTATGAAATTTTGCCTGGCTCTGAACAGTTACAAAATAGATAGTAAATGACAGAGAAACTGACCTGAGGAAATGGAACAGTGTGCAGAAAATAAAAACAGAAAGGAAACACAGGATATGCAGTTATCAAAACGTTTGAGAGCAGTGGCGGATCTGGTACCGGGCGGCACGGTGCCTGCGGACGTCGGAACCGACCATGCATACATACCGATCGCGCTTGTGGAAGAGGGAAAAATCCCACGTGCACTGGCAATGGATATCAATCAGGGACCGCTTACGCGGGCAGAGGAGAATATCAAAGCGCATGGACTGGAGGAGAAAATAGAGACACGGCTTTCAGACGGTCTGGAGAAGATGAAAAAAGGAGAGGCAGATACCGTTTTGATCGCCGGAATGGGTGGGCTTTTGACGGTGCGTATCCTGAGCAGCAAAAGGGAGGTGCTGGGCGGCGCCACACTTGTTTTGCAGCCGCAGTCTGATCTGCCGAGTGTGCGCGGATGGCTGGCAGAAGAAGGGTATGCGATTACGGCGGAGGATCTTGTGCTGGAGGATGGAAAATATTACCAGATGATGCGTGCACAAAAATGCGGGGAAATGTCAGAAGCGAAAGATTGGAATTACTGTCTGGAAATACCGGGGAAAATTACGGAAGAAAACACAGAAGAACAAAGTTCAGGAGCGGGTGATACAGAAAATCAGAGAAAGAACGTTGATGATGTCTCGTTTAAATATGAAGCAGGCAAAGAGAAAGAGGAACAGGAGCTGCGCTATGGGCCGCTGCTTCTTGAAAAGAAGCATCCACTCCTGGCAGGCTATCTGGACCGCGAGGAAATGCTGTACCGAAATGTACTCGCTTCACTGGAAGGAAAAGCCACGGAAGGCGCTGTGGCCCGGCGCACGGAGATCGCGTATGAACTGCGGCTGATTGCAGGTGCACGGGAAAGACTTAAAGAAGTGAAATGAGTCAGGGGCAGAGCTATAGCAATTCTGCAAAATAATGCATCCCCTCTGATCTGTCAAAGCGGGAAATACTGCGTCAGAAATCTTTGCCGTGCGTCAGCACGCCTGCAGATTTCATCCTTGTCTTTCGCACTCTGCCAAATCGTCTTGCCTGCATTATTTTATTGAATCGCTTTAGAAAAGGAAGTGGAAGGAAATTAAAATGAAAGTCGAAACGATCATAAAAGAACTGGATCTGGAATTTCCGCGGACGCTTGCGATGGACTGGGATAACCCGGGACTGCAGGTTGGAAGCAGCCAGAAGGAAGTAAAAAAAGTGCTTGTTGCGCTGGATGCGACGAACGAAGTCATTGAGGAATGCATCGCGTGGCATGCAGATCTTCTGCTGACACATCATCCGCTTTTGCTCTCCGGCATCCGTCAGATCAATGACGGGTCTATGCATGGAAGAAAAGTACTGATGCTGGCAGAGCATGGTATCGCGCATTATGCGATGCATACGAATTACGATGTGGCAAAGATGGCGGAACTTGCGGGCGCCCGTCTGCATCTTCAAAATCAGGTGCCCCTGGAGCAGACAGGCTGCGTGGACGGTGTACCGTACGGAATCGGCTGCATTGGCGAGTTTGGAATGGAACTGACAGCACAGGAATGCTGTCAGCTTGTGAAAGAAGCGTTTCAGCTTCCGCATGTAAGGCTGTTTGGAGAAAAGGGAACGAAGATAAAAAAAGCGGCGGTCTGCCCTGGATCCGGAAAGAGCATGATCGGTGAGGCGCTTGCGGGCGGAGCACAGATTTATATTACTGGAGATATCGGTCATCACGACGGACTGGATGCAATGGATCAGGGGCTTTCGATCATTGATGCCGGGCATTACGGGATCGAGCAGATCTTTATTCCGCATATGGAAGCGTGGATGAAAACGCATTTTGGGGAACTAGAAGTAAAGAGAGCGAAACAGGGAGAGCCGTTTGAAGTGATCTGAACATGAAGCGGCAGAATTTTTTGAACGCGAAGCGACTGCGTTCATGACATATCATAAGGGACCCGCTTGCGGGAGGATTCCTTATGATCCTGTAAGTAGAGAAGTGGATTGTGAATATCCTCTTGGACTGTGGCTGATTGGAGGTGCGAAATGGACGAATTACAGCTTACAGTGGAAGTAAATGGAGAAAAACGGACCTATCCTCCGGAGACGACATACCGGGAGATCGCAGAGGAATATCAGAAAGATTATCCGGCAAAGATTATACTTGCAAAAGTAGATGGCAGGCTGCGGGAGCTGACGAAAAAAGCAGAGAATGGAAGCCGTGTGTCTTTTGTCACGGTGCAGGACAAGGCGGGATACAGTACGTACTGCAGAAGCGTGGAGCTGCTGATGCTTAAGGCTATCTACCACGTTGTCGGCGACAATCGAAAAATTGACCGGGTTGGTGTGCATTTTTCCGTGAGTGGCGGCTATTACTGTACCATGCAGGGAAGTGTGCCTGTGACGCAGGAGTTTCTGGATCAGGTAAAAGGGTATATGCAGCAGCTGGTCCGTGAGGTACATCCGATCCGAAAACTTTCTATTCCGACTTATGAGGCCTGTCGGCGTTTCAGGGAATACCGGATGTATGATAAGGAACAACTGGTTCGTTACCGGCGGGCATCCAGGGTAAATATTTATAATCTCCTGACGTTTGAGGATTATTTTTACGGTTATATGGCGCCGGATACTTCGTGGCTGACCTGCTTTGACCTGCGCCTTTATGAGGACGGGTTTGTGCTGGTTTTCCCGACGCGTCAGAATCCGGATCAGCTTCCGGAGTTTTCTCCGAGAAAAAAAATCTGGCAGGTACAGAAAAATTCGATGGAGTGGGGAATGAAGCTTGGCATCCCGACGGTCGGCGCACTGAATGATTACATTGTAAAAAATGATGTGAAAACGCTGATCATGATTCAGGAGGCATTCCACGAGAAACAAATCGCAGAGATGGCAGGAGCGATTGCAGCTTCTCCGGAAAAAAAGATTGTGCTGATCGCCGGACCGTCTTCTTCTGGAAAAACGACTTTTTCACACAGGCTCTCCACACAGCTTGCAGTGTATGGGCTGCATCCACACCCGATTGCGGCGGATGATTACTTTGTGAACCGGGAAAAGACGCCGAAGGATGAGGACGGAAACTATGATTTTGAACGGATCGAGGCGATCGATACGAAGCAGCTGAATGCAGATATGTCAGCATTGCTGCACGGTGAAACGGTAGAACTTCCCAGTTTTAATTTCAAGACCGGAAAGCGGGAATACAAGGGCCGCTTCAAAAAGCTGGAAAAGAATGATATTTTGATCATTGAGGGAATTCACGGCCTGAATGACCAGCTGACGTATGCACTGCCCAGGGAAAGCAAATTCCGGATCTACATCAGTGCGCTGACACAGCTGAATATCGACGAACACAACCGGATCCCGACGACAGATGGCCGGCTTTTGCGCCGGATCGTGCGGGATGCAAGAACACGGGGAACGTCGGCAAAGGCTACGATCGCCATGTGGGATTCGGTGCGGCGAGGCGAGGAAAATCACATTTTCCCATATCAGGAAAATGCGGATGTGATGTTTAATTCGGCGCTGATCTATGAACTGGCGGTGCTGAAGCAGTATGCGGAACCGCTGCTGTTCTCGATCGAACCAGGTGAGCCGGAATACGAAGAGGCGAAACGGCTTTTGAAATTTCTCGATTATTTCCTGCCGATTCCAGGTGATGCGATTCCGAATAATTCGCTGATCCGTGAGTTTATCGGAGGCGGATGTTTCGATCTGTAAGAAACAAAAAGATTTACAAATCCGTAAAATTGTGATAAAATGCGGTTTGCAAAAGAGGTAAGTAGGATAAATGGTCGCGGCTGGCAGGCCGAAAGGTGCCAGACGAGGAAAGTCCGGGCTTCACAGGGCAGGGATGCCGGATAACATCCGGTGGAGGCGACTCCAAGGACAGTGCAACAGAAATGAACCGCCGCGTTTGACGCGGTAAGGGTGGAAGGGCAGTGTAAGAGACTACCGCCCTCCTGGTAACAGGAGGGGCATATGTAAACCCCATCCGAAGCAAGACCGCAACGAAGCATATGGCGGCCCGTCAGCTTCAGGTAGGTTGCTTGAGCCTGTCGGCAACGGCAGGTCTGGATAGATGACCATTCACGACATAACCCGGCTTATCGTCCTGCTTACAAAAATGAGCTGTACACAGAGAGATTTGTGTGCAGCTCATTTTTGGATGTTCGGAGGGAGAAATGGTGCAGGGGAAAATGTGCATAAAAACGTGCGTTTGGATGAGCAGAACGGTCTTAGGAAAGTTTTAAGAAAAGCACAGAGAAACCATTCTAGGATTTTACAGGGTGCTATGGTATAATAGCATCAGAAAAAGGCAGCCGGTCTGTCAAAAAGATGGAGAACAGAGCGGCTGTCAGAGCGTATTTGAAAAAATATTTTCAGACACGGTCTATAGGATCAGGTAAGAAAGGAAAGGGAATGACTATGAAGAACAGACAGAAAAAAGTGCTGGCCCTTTTGCTTGCAGGTGCGATGATGGCGCTGCCGGTATCGCAGGCATTTGCTGAGACATCGTATGATGCGTCGGCAGGAGTAGAGCAGCAGGTACTGTTTCCGAAGGACGGCCTGGCCGGTATCACAGCAGGGCTTACCGTGGACGGTACCCAGGCGGATGCGTCAGAAGACGGAAGCTGGACGAATACAGATGATGGAAAAGTTTACGTTGCAGATACGGCAGAGGACGGTTCAATTCAGATTACGCAGGTCGGATATGAACTGGAAGTAGAAAGCGGAACGGCAAGCCTGAAGGACGGAGATGATACGTATCATCATTATCGTTTTGGAGACTGGGAACAGCCGGATGGTTCTTTGGACCGTGCCTATTATCAGGAGGGCGATACGGTATCGATAAAGGCTGATGATCCGGAGGATGGAATGGAATTTGCCGGCTGGAAATGCGACACAGACGGTGTGACGATTGCAGATCCATCGAGTGCAGAGACGACATTTCAGATGGTTGGCCGTAAGGTGAAAATTACAGCGACATACAAAGAGGCGGCGCAGGAATCGACTGCCCATACACTTACAGTCAATTATGGAGATGGAAGCGGAAGCTACGAAGAAGGCAGCTGGGTAACAGTTACAGCGGCAGACAGAAGCCAGGAAGGGTATGAATTTGCCGGCTGGAGCGTAGACAGTGCCAATGTATCACTGGCGGATGCGTCGGCAGAAGAAACGGCATTTACCATGCCAAATGTAGACGTTACACTGACTGCGACTTATACAGAAGCCGTGCAGACCGAACTGTCAACAGAACCGGTAACCGAACCGTCAACGGATCCGATTGTGATCGGAGATGAGACCGAAGCACCTGCGACAGAGCCAGTGACGGAACCGCAGACCGAGGCACCTGCGACAGAGCCAGTGACGGAACCGCAGACCGAGGCACCGGCAACCGAGCCGCAGACAGATACTCCGGAGACACAGCCATCAACGAACCAGGACAATCCGATTGTGATAGATCCGGAGACGGAAGTACCTGCTACGGAGCCGCAGACAGAAGCACCGGAGACAGAAGCGCCGGCAACTGAAGCACCGCAGACAGAAGCGCCGGAGACGGAGCCGCAGACAGAAACACCTGTGACCGAGGAACCGCCAGAGACAGAAACGGAGCAGAAATATGAAGTCACGGTCAACAACGGAATCGGAAGCGGTGAGTATGCGGCCGGCGAGATGGTTTCCGTAGAAGCACCGTATGAAGGAGAGGATGGAGAAGTTTTCTCGCAGTGGCAGACTTCCTCTGATGTACAGCTGGAAGACGCACAGCAGGCGGTCACCACATTTGTGATGCCGGAGAACCCGGTTGAACTTACCGCAGAATATGCAGCACCGAAGTATCAGGTCAGCGTAGAAAACGGAAGCGCAGATGTGGATGAGCTTGAGGCGGGAAAGACGGTTACAGTCACTGCAGATGACCGTTTTGAAGAAGGATTGAAATTTTCGCACTGGGAAGGCAGTGCAGTGGTAGATGGAGAGGATACAGCTCTTATTTTTGCAGATGAAAAGGCAGAGACGACTACTTTTACGATGCCGTCGGGAGATGCTGAGGTCAAAGCTGTTTACGAGGAAGCAAAAGAGAGCTATAAGGTTACGGTTGCAAACGGATTGATTAACGGAACCTCCACCGAGATGTTCTGTGAAGAAAATGAGAAGATCACAGTTACTGCAAATCCGAGTGAATCAGGACAGCAGTTTGCAAAGTGGGTGATCAATGACGGTACGTATGATATCGGAGATGCCGCTTACGATGAGACAATTACTCTTACGGTTACGGAAAATCTTGATATTCTTGCTACGTATGAGGGGGTTTCCTATGCGGTTACAGTAAAGAACGGAACGGCAAATTATACGGAATGTGTCAGCGGAACGGTTGTGACGATCACTGCGGATAAAGCGCCGGAGGGATATGAATTTGATTCCTGGACCGTTGACTCTCAGAATGCATCGCTGGCAGATGCTTACAAAGCAACGACCACCTTTACGATGCCGGAAGGAGAAGTGGCAGTGTCCGCATCCTATAAGAAGATTGCGTACACAGTGAAGGTAGAAAATGGAACCAGTGATAAGCAGTCCTATTATGCAGGAGATACTGTGACAGTCACAGCAAATTATCCGGCCAGCGGACGGGAGTTCAATACATGGGAAGCAGTGAGCGGAAACGTATCCTTTGCAGATTCCTCCAGATGGAAGACTACCTTTACAATGCCGGCAACGGATGTATCCTTGCGTGCAACGTACAAGGACGGTCCGTCTCCGAATGACAATCAGATTCTGGATCTGAAGGAAGGGGCAGAATATTACATTGGTGATACGATTAAATTCACCGCTTCGGGAGCCGGAATGTCAAACAGCAATCCGAATCCGGGCGACTATCGGTATCGTCCGTCTGCATATCAGATCAGTAATGTATCCGGCGTGCTGCAGTCTCCGTATTCGATCTCCATGGCGATCAAAGAGGCTGGAGAATATACGGTGAAAGCAACGTACAACAAGGATATTTTCGATGGAGCAAATTGGGTATCCGACGGAACGACAGACACAAAGTCTGTTACATTCAAGGTGATCCCGAAGTCTGCTGCTGTGCAGACCGGAGATGAGACTCCGATCGCGATGGTAGTGGCACTGGCGGTGGTATCCTGTGCGGTATTTGTAATCCTTTTGGTGATTTTCCTTCGCAGAAGAAAAAAATAACCGAAGAAGAAAAAACTCTTTGATACTGAAAGGAAGAACGTTGAGTTATCAGGTCTGAAGAGTATAAAAAAGAACAGAGGCAGGAGAACCGGAGAAAAATTCTAGCGTTCTTCTGCCTCTGTTTTTTGACGAATCAAGCAAGCCCCCTGCGGAGTAATCCTTATGATTCTGCAGACAGCGAAGTGGATTGCGAATATCCGTTTTCACAGATCATGCGGTAAGTTACAAAATAAACTTCCGTATAATCTCTGCAACTCCGTCGTGATTGTTATCAGCGGTTGTGACGTAGTTTCCGTGGGCGGCAATTTCGGGAAGCGCGTTTGCCATGACGGCACCGATGTGCGCAGCCTCCAGCATAGGAATATCATTTTGGGCATCACCGGCTGCAACGGAGTTGGCAAGCGGGATTCCAAGGTAATCGCACATCCATTTTACTGCAAATCCCTTGGAAACACCGGCAGGAACAATCTCAAGCAGAACATCGCAGGAGAAAAAGCTTTCCAGAATACCGGAATAATGTGTCTGAAGCTCCTTCTGAAGAGCGAGCAGCTTCTCTGGGCTGGAGATAGCCAGCATTTTGTAAGGAATAAAATCACGGACTTCTTCAATGGAAGGAACGATCGTCCATGGAAGCAGTGTCGTAGCAGCATATTCACGCAGCTCAGGCGTTTCATATTCTGACAGAATGTGTGTGGAGGAGTAAGTATGGATATGGATTCCCATTGCATGAGAGCATGTAAAGATCGGAGCGAGCAGTTCTTTTGGCACCGGCGTACCGAGGAGCACGTTCCGATGAAAGCTGTCATAGATCAAACCGCCGTTGTAGGTGATGGCATAACAGCCCTCTCCGGTCAATCCGAGGCGTTCTGCCTGAATGCGGGCGCTTGCAAGTGGGCGTCCGGTAGCGATAACGATTTTGTGGCCTGCCGAGAGGGCTTCGGAAATAGCAGCTCGGTTTCCCGGTGTGATTTCCTTTCTGTCATTTAACAGAGTACCGTCAAGGTCAGTAAAAAAGATTTTTGAGTTCATAGGAAAAATGCCTCCTCTGATTTGCTTTAATGGTTTTTCTGTGTCTGACGCTCCTGTTCCATAAACTGTTCCAGGGCATCATCGCTCTCACTGATCCAGATGTCTTCTTCCTCGGCATTCAATCCGAGAAATTCTCGAAGTGTGCAGGTCTCATCACTGAAATTCCATTTGTCTGTGAGATCAAAGATTTCATCAAATTCAGCTTCATGATTCATAAAGCGTTCGCGAAAAGTCATAAGTTCAAAGCTCCTTTCATTTTTTATGGGCAGCAAATGGGTCTGAAACAACCGCTTTGACGTGTGCGAAGCACGATACGGCAGACGGAATGCTTATGCTTGTTTTACATTCAGACCGGAAGAATTTGCCCGGCGCAGCTGCTGCAGAATTTCTGGCGGGATCGCAAGCGTCCCAGTGCCGGTGCCAAGATGGATTTCCGGTTTGTTATCACCGTGAAAATCAGAGCCTCCGCCTGGAAGCAGGGAAAATTCTTCGGCGAGTAAGCACAGATACTGTTCCTGCGGAAGCGTATAGGAAGAATAGTAAACTTCCATGCCGATCAGTCCGGCGGACTTCAGATCATGGATCAGAGTGCGCAGTTTTGTATCATTGAAATGGTACTGAAGGGGATGGGCAAGAACCGGGATACCGCCAAAGCGTCGGATGACAGAAACCGCTTCAGAAGAAGAGATTTTTTTGCCTGCAACATAGTAGGGGCAGTGATCTCCGATATAGCGGTCAAATGCCTCAGGGATGCTGGAGACAAGACCAAGCGAAAGGAGATATCTGGCAAAGTGTGCCCGTGTCCAGACTTGTTCTCCAAAGGCGGATGTCATCTGTTCATAGGAAATCGGAATGCCGTCATGTTTCATCCGGTCAATCATGGTCTGGTTTTTTTCAAGGCGATTTTGTCGCAGAGAGGCAAGAAATGATTGAAACGCAGGATCTTGATAGGAAAGATCAAGCCCGACAATATGGATGTCAGTTCCGAAAAAGTCGGTTGAAAGTTCGATTCCGGGGATGACCTCAGGGGCACCGGGAACCGAAAGCGCAGCCTTGCGTGCTTTGTCGATGCCATCGGTAGTATCGTGGTCAGTAAGTGCAAACGCACAGAGCGGAAGTGCCGCAGCTATGGCCACCAGATCAGCCGGAGATACAGTGCCGTCCGAAGCGGTAGAGTGGACATGCAGATCAATTGTTTTCATTTAGAGACTCCTTTTTACAGACTCTTTTACGGTGAAATAAAGCATCACCAGTATAGCGAAAAAAGGAAAAAAAGTAAAGAAAAAAGCTTACTGCATGCAGTAAGCTTTTTGTACAGTCCGTACGAGAATCGAACTCGTGTTTCCGCCGTGAGAGGGCGGCGTCTTAACCGCTTGACCAACGAACCGTATTTGTTATATCTGCATTATATGCGATGCCTTCCATAATGTCAACCCCTTTTTTATAAAATTTCAAATTTTTTTGAATGAAGAAATAATTGAATTAATTCAAAAAATAGAAAAAAACAAAAAAACAAGAAAAAATAAAAAAATTGAAAAAAGGTGTTGACATTTCGAAAGAGATATAGTATATTACTAACTGTTCCGAGCGACACAGAAACACGGAACACAAAAGAAACAAAGAAATGCGATAGTAGTACAGTTGGTAGTACGCCACCTTGCCAAGGTGGAGGTCGCGGGTTCGAGTCCCGTCTGTCGCTCTTGAAAATCTGAATTTCAGATTTTTGAATTAAATAGTGCCGGTCAGACCGGAAAATGCGATAGTAGTACAGTTGGTAGTACGCCACCTTGCCAAGGTGGAGGTCGCGGGTTCGAGTCCCGTCTGTCGCTCTTTTTTTATCTCAGGAGCTGATGCTCCTGAGATATTTTTATGTAATCTGATATGGAGTTTACACTCCTTCTGATACACTCAGGTATCCCCACACTGCTTATTGCTCCGCGCAACCTTGCCTGACTCGGTAAATTACGACGGGTGGATGCAAAGACAAGTGAAAATCTGTGCTTGCATGGTTCGGTGCTTCGCTTTATAATGGAAAGACAGCGGATTGCGAATGGCTGCTTTACATCCGTATGATTCATGTATGTTGGGAGGAAACTATGATCGAACAGTTACTTACATTAGATGGAAATATCCTGCTCTGGATTCAGGATCACGTAAGGGCAGAATGGCTGACGCCGATCGTAAAGATGATAACAAAGCTTGGCGGGCTTGGTTTTATCTGGATTGTGCTGTGCCTTTTTCTGCTGTGTTTTAAGAAGACGAGACAGGCAGGCGTGGCTGGACTTGTTGCGCTTGTGCTGTCGCTGATCATTAACAATGCAATTTTAAAGAAGCTTGTCGCACGAACAAGACCGTATGAGATGATCGATGGATTGAAGCTTTTAACGAAAAAAGCGACCGATTTTTCATTTCCGTCCGGCCATTCGGCGAGTGCATTTGCGGCTGCTGCAGCCATCTGTAAGACACAGAAGGGGAGCAAATGGCGATGGATTGTCCTGATTGGGGCAGTGTGCATGGCGCTGTCCAGACTGTACATTGGAATCCACTACCCGTCGGATGTGATCTGCGGCGCACTTAGCGGGACACTTTGCGGACTGGCAGCAGCATTTCTGACGGATGCGGCGGTAAAACATTTCAGGAAAGTTTGATGTGGGTCAAAGCGGATATTTGCGCCCCGCTTCGCTGCTCAGGGTCAAAGCGGATATTCGCAATCCGCTTCGCTACTCGGTTAAAATTACCCTGTCGTCTGTACAAAACAGCAAATATTTGATAGAATGATGCCAGAGTAGAAACTGGCATCATTCTGTTATGTTGCCATGAAAACGTGACACTAATGTATCGTTCAGAACCAGCCTTAAAAGTTTTACCGATATTTTATGAAATTTTATCTGGCTCTGGACAGAAAAATCAATTTATAACAGAGAGGTTTGTACCTATGAAAAAAGAAACCGTTGTCCGGCAGAATCGATGCGACAATGAGATGAATCTGCTGTTGTTTGGCAGTTTTTTTCTGTATTTTGCAATGCAGCTTTTTATCGGGGAACCGACACAGCAGGAGGGGCTTGTAAATAAGCTCAATATGCTGTTATATCTGGTCTTTGTGCCGGGGTTTTTGTTTCGGCTTGGATATTGTTTTGGCGGGATCAGCCGGATCAAAGAGGAGGCGCAGGGAAAGAAATATCTGGGACGCGTGGCGCTTCGTGCGTATCTTTATTTTCTGGTGCTTTCTGTCGGGTATGGAGTGTATGTGTCGAAGCTGCCGTTTACCTATTGTGTGAACCAGGTAATTACTTTTATGGATATTCCGGCAGTTTCCGCGATCTTTTTCGCACTTGCGCTGGCCGCAGTTCTTGCAGTTGTGTTTTACAACAGCCTGAAAAAGCTGAGCGGAAATAAAAAAAGAATGTTGATTTTTGCACTTGTGCTCCTGCTTGGCGTATTTTTGCGCACCAAAGGAGAAACGTATGCGCTGACTGCCGCATTTTTCGGGGCGGATACACAGCAGGCTGTACCGGTGGTTCCATACTTTGCCTATTTTCTGTTTGGCATGTGGATGGAAGAAAAAAAGCCTGGATTTCAGTGGAAAATTGCAGGTGTGTCTGCGGCAGTTACGGCGCTTTCACTTGTCCTGTACAGAACGCCGCTGCAGGATCTGTGCCGTGTGACAGCATCCGTGCTGCCGGTATACCTTATTTACGCGCTTAGCGAAGGCCTGTCCGATCTGACAGTGCGATTTTACGGACTGCGTTTTGTGACGGATACGGTAGAACTTGTTTTTGCAGCGTATGCGGTGGTCCTGACTGTCTGCAAAAATGCCGGACGATTAGCTGGCGCCACGCCGACGAAAGTGCTTGCAGCGGCACTTTGTGTGATTGCGGCAATTTATGTGGTGATTATTCTGTTCTGGTTTTTTGCAAGGCTGTATGAGCGTTGGAATGATTATTTCGAAAAAAAGATAAAACATAAAACGGCTGTTTATTTCCTGATCTATACCATTGTGTTTGCGTTTCTTTTATTGCTGGCATTTGCTGATTTCGTGAAAAACGGGCGGACACTTCTGTGGCGTGCAGATGGAATTTCCCAGTATTATCCGAAGGCAGTTTACTTTGTAGAGTGTATTCAGAATCTCATAAAGAGTCTTTTCAGTGGCAATTTTGAACTTCCGATGTATGATTTTCGGCTTGGATTTGGCGGAGAGATTACATACAGTCTGGAACCGCTGTATTTTCTTTTTGCGTTATTCGGAAAAGATAAGGTGGAGTTTACCTATACGCTGCTGATTCTGATCCGCTTCTATCTTTCCGGTGTGGCGTTCTCCATTTTCTGTCTGTATTTTAAGAAAGACTATGTGACGACATTTCTGGCAAGCTGTGTATACGTGTTTTGCGGATTTTCCTTCTTCGGAGGAGCAAGGCATGCAATGTTTATGATTCCGATGATCCTGTTTCCGCTGCTGCTGATCGCGATCGAGGAGATCATTCAGGGAAAACGCTGGTATCTGTGTACGATTCTTGTGGCAATTTCCCTGTTTTCAAATTACTATTTCCTGTATATGAATACAGTCGGAATGGGAATTTACTTTCTGGTACGCTTTTTCTGCCAGAAGGAAAAAGAAAAAAAGACATTTTTGAAATTTATCCAGAAGGGGCTTGTGATCTGCACCACCTATCTGCTCGGCGTAGCAATGTCATGCATTGTTCTTGTGACCACATTCGGGCTGTATGTAGGGTCAAACCGAAGCAGTGAGACGATTATCAAGACTCCGTCGCTGTTTTATTATACGAAGGAATGGATTCTCAGATGCTTCCTGTGTTTTCCGACGACGGCGAATTCTCCGGGCGAATGGCTGAAGCTTGGATTTCTGCCGATCGCATTGATTGCGGTGGTATTTTTGTTCACACGAAAAGGAAGAAAAGAATTGAAAATCTTTTCTGTGATCGCGCTCATAATGATGATGCTTCCGCTTTCCGGCTTTGTGCTGAACGGCTTCAGCTCTGTGTCGAACCGGTGGTGTTACATGATCTCGATGCTGGCTGCCTACATCGTGGCAGACTGTCTCAAAGACATGTGCAAAATGGAAAAACGGGAAAAACTGATCTGTGCGGCGGTCATCGGAATTTACGGCTATCTTGCATTTTTCGGAAATTATATGACGACGCAGTATGTACAGCGGGCTTTCTGGTGTCTGGCGCTTACGTATCTCGGGCTTTTGTTCTGCCAGGAGAATTTCCCGAAGTTCCGTTATGTGGGCAAGCAGAGCCTGTTGATTTTGATGACGGTGTCGATGGTTTTTGTGAATGCACATACGCTGTATGGAACAGCGAAAGTCGTCAATGAATATACAACTCCGGGACAGGCACAGCGCAAGGCGGAGGATTCTCCGATGCGCGCGGTAGCACAGGTCGGCGATGACAGCTTTTACCGTGTTGCGGCGGCGAAGCTGGAGTATGCGACAATTTCTTCGTCGATGATTCTGGATTACAACAGTATTTCTGTCTTTAACAGTACGATCAATTCTGTGATATCAGAGTATCTCGAGGCGATGGGGGCGACAAGCTACAGCGTAACGCATCTGCTTGGACTGAGCAACCGGGCTTTCCTGACCGAGCTTGCGGCTGTAAAATACTATGCATACTATGATGAACCGACAAGGACACCTCCGTATGGCAATGAGCCGATCCTGGAAACCGAGCTTGACGGGAAAAAGACGACAGTATGTGAGAATCGGTATGCAATGCCGCTGGGCTATACGTATGATAAGGCAATTTCAAGAGAAGAACTGGAATCCTATGATACACTGAAGCGTCAGGAAGTGCTGATGCAGCGGGTTATGCTGGAAAATCTGGATGCGCAGGGTACGGACGGGATTGAGACAACGGATAAACAGCTGGACTATAAACTGAAAGAAGAAGGCCTGTATTTTGATGGCACTTCGATTACGACACAGGCGCCGGAGGGGGAGACGAAAGAAGATCCGGACAGTCGTACGATGACTGTGACTTTTAAGAGCCAGCCGAAATCAGAAACCTACCTGGTCTTGAAAAATGCGGTGCTGCCGGGAGACGGATCCGAGACGAGGCTGAATATCACCTTTGAGGCAGGCGGTGATACGATTGTTTACAATTTCCGTCCGGATGATGACCGTTACGGTACGAAGCAGAAAGATTATGTATTCAATCTCGGATACCATGAAGAGGCGATTACAAAGTGCACGATCAAATTCAACCGGAATGCAGTGGTGAACTTTGATTCAATGGAACTGTACTCGCAGCCGATGACCAACCTTCCGAAATACGCGGATGCGCTGCGCGAAAACGTGCTGGAGAATGAGAAGGTGGACGGCAACAAGGTGAGTGGAACAATTTCACTTGACAAGGACAAATATCTGGTGCTCAGTATTCCGTATCAGAAGGGCTGGACCGCCTATGTGGATGGAGAGAAGACAGAACTTCTGCGTGCAAATTATATGTACATGGCGCTGCCGCTTTCGGCAGGCGAGCATGAGATTTCACTGGAATTTGAGATTCCGGGCGTGAAATATGCGCTGATCATCATGCCGTCGGCATTTGCTCTGTTTGTGGTGCTGCTTGCAGTACGGAGGATCCGGAAACTCAGAGCGGTGAAGAGACAGAAGCAGGCGAAAGAAGAGTAAAGCAAAGAGCGATAAGGAGAAAAAACGTGTTATACTCAATTATCATACCGTGTTACCGCTCATCTCAGACGATCCGCAAGGTCGTTGAGATGACTATGGAGGAATTGAAGCGACTTGGAATTTCCGAGTATGAATTTGTACTGGTGGATGACTGTTCGCCCGATGATGGTGCGACGATGGCAGCACTTCTTTCACTCGTCCGGGATTATTCCTGTGTCAGAGCCGTGGAGCTTGCAAAAAATGCAGGACAGCACAATGCAGTAATGGCCGGACTGAATTATGGTGTCGGTGATGCGTTTATTGCGATGGACGATGATATGCAGACGCATCCGTCACAGCTGAAATATCTGCTGGAAAAATTTTATGAGGGCTACGACATTGTCTACGGCTATTATCCGGATAAAAAGCACAGCAGATTCCGAAATTTCGGCAGCTATATCAATTCACTCTCTGTGCGGATCCTTCTGAAAAAACCGAAGGATCTGAAAACATCGAGTTTCTGGATCATCAAGCGTTTTGTTCGGGATTATGCAGTGCAGTACCGCAGCGCCTACACTCATCTGCAGGGATTGTTCCTGCGTACGACGCGCAACATCTGCTCCGTTCCGATCCGTCATTTTGAGCGGGAGGTCGGTACATCCAACTATACACTGAAAAAACTTCTGAAACTGTGGTCAAATATCATTGGCTTTTCAATCGTGCCGCTGCAGCTTGCGATGAAGACGGGATTTGTATTTTCTGCGATCGGGCTGATTGGGGCAATTGCAGTTGTGATTTTAAAGCTGGTCCGCCCGGCAACGTATATTGGCTGGCCGTCGATGATGGCGGCAATCTGCTTTTTCTCCGGTGTCAATCTATTGTTTATGGGCGTGATCGGAGAGTATATTGGAAGGATCTTTCTCGGTATGAGCAACAATCCACAGTTTGTAGTGCGCTGTGTCCATGAACAGGGTGCGGAAGAAAAACCGCTCACGCAGGCAGAACTGCGCCTGAAAAAAGAGGGAGAAACGGTATCACATACAGAGAAGGAAGTGAAAGAAGAAGAACTGGCGGCGCATGAACACGGGAAGAAGTGACAGTTGCTGTATGAAGTGTGATTCAAAGAGCGGGCAAAACCAGAGGCAGTCAGGAAGCAGAGGAAAAGAACAACAGCGGGGGATCCGCTTAAATATAAGGAGGGTATATGAAAAAGCTGATGATCATGGGAGCCGGGATCTACCAGGTTCCGCTTATTAAAAAGGCAAAAGAAATGGGAATCTACACGATCGTGGTGAGTATTCCGGGAAACTATCCAGGCTTTGCGCTTGCGGACAAGGTCTATTATGAAAACACAGTGGACTATGAAAAGATTCTGGAGATTGCGAAACAGGAAGAAATTGATGGAATCGTGACAGCCGGAACGGATGTGGCAGTAATCACGATCGGAAAAGTCTGTGATGAGCTGGGGCTTTCCGGTATCAGCTTTGCGGCGGCAAAAGTTGCGTCCAATAAGATCCTGATGAAGGAGAAATATGAGGAGTATGGAGTCCGTACCGCACGTTTCCGTGAGCTGCATTTTGAGGATTCCATTGAGGAGAAGACGAAAGGCCTGAATTTCCCGCTGATCTTTAAGGCGATTGATTCATCGGGAAGCAGAGGAATCGTAAGAGTCAATGCACCGGAAGAATTTGAATCTGCAAAAGCGATCGTAAAAGCAAGCTCACGGACGGATTCGTACATCATTGAGGAGTTTATCGAAGGCGAAGAATTCGGTGCGCAGGCGTTTGTTTACCGTGGAAAGGTGCAGTTTATCCTTCCGCACGGCGATTACGTCTTCCAGGGGGATACGGGTGTGCCGATCGGACATTTTGCGCCGTATGCACTGAGTGAAGAACAACTGGAGGATACGAGAGTACAGCTGGAGCATGCGATCACTGCGATGGGACTTGATAACTGTGCAGTGAATGCGGACTTCATCATGAGAGATGGAAAGACGTACGTGCTAGAACTTGGCGGACGGTCGGGTGCGACCTGTCTGGCAGAGCTTGTATCGATTTATTACGGATTTGACTATTATGAAAAGCTGATTCTTGCAGCGCTCGGCGAGGATGTGGTTTTTCCACAGGAGCAGGCTGCGCCGAATGCAAGCATGCTGCTGCGCAGTGACAAAGACGGCGTGATTACTTCGATCATAAATGAAAATACGGTGGATGACGATATCGTGGAGATCCAGTTTGATTTCAGGGTCGGTGATCCGGTTAAAAAATTCCATGTAGGTCCCAACCGGATCGGACATGTGATCACGAAGGGTGATACGCTGGAGGCTGCGGTAGCGAAGCTGAATGAGGCGCTTGGAAAGATCCGCATTACGGTTGGGTAAGACAAAGAAGAAACAAAACAGAAAAGATCCATGATGGAATAAAATAAAGTATTGATTTTAGGAAGAAACAGGTTTAAAATGTGCAATTGGTTACGGTCAGGCTGAAAAACCGCAGTCGATTGCCGCTCCCTTATGATCCTACAAGTAGCGAAGCGGATTGCGAATATCCGCTTTGACTCATGCTTTGGGACAGAAGACAGAATCGGCCCGGTGGTATCAACTGCCGGGCCGCGGTATTGCCATTGACCGGATTGCAGTGTAATAAGAAGGCAGTGACAGAAAAGAGAAAAATGTGTGGTATCAGGAGGTAGACAAATGATTCAGAGAAAGAAAAAAACGGGAAAATTAATGCGGATGCTGCTGACGCTTGCAGCAGTATGGATGCTGATGGGATGCATGACAGCGTTTGCACAGGAGAGCGACGGACAGCTTCCGAACGGCAAGTCCGTTTACAATCTTCTGCTGATCGGTTCGGATCACAGAGATACGAGCTGGAACGGAAATTCTGATGTGATGATGGTAATGACGATCAATCAGGACAGCAATAAGATCTTCCTGACTTCCTTTATGCGCGATCTGTATGCCAATATTCCGGGATACGGTGTACACAAGTTGAATTATGCCTACGCGGTCGGCGGAGCCAGTGTGCTGATGGATACGCTGGAGGATAATTATGACCTGACGATCGACAATTATGCAGTCGTTGATTTTGAGACGATGGCCGATATTGTAGATATCATCGGCGGCGTTGAGATGGAAGTTGGCGATGCGGAAGTCGATGTGCTGAACGGCTATCTGGTCAGCATGGACGCGGAGGACAGCAAGCTGCCGTGCGGAGGCACATACGTATTAAACGGCAAACAGGCAGTGGCTTACATGCGGATCCGTTATGTGGGAAATGCAGATTATCAGCGGACACAGCGTCAGAGAGATGTGCTGGCAAAGATTTTTGAGTCCATGAAAGGACTGGATGCGACGGAGCTGACGAAGCTGGCAAACAAGATCCTTCCGTGTGTTGAACATGATATTGATGCACTTGAAATGATCAAACTGATGGCGCTTCTGCCGCAGCTGACCGGCTATGAACTCGAGGAGAGCCGGATTCCGTACGACGATCTCTATCACTCAGAGGGGGAGATGCTGGTACCGGATTTCGATGCAACGATTAGCAGGCTGCATGAGACACTGTACGGTGCGCAGTAGAGAAAGAAGAAATTCTGTAAAACGGATGTGAAAAACGGTATACCTTAAAATCTGCAAAATGCCAAAAGCGGAGGATATCGGAAGAAATAAAAAACCGGGATGGAGATCAAATTAAATTTTGAGCTCTATTCCGGTTTTTGTTTTAACAGGCTGCGAAACAAATTACTGTTTTTTCCTTTTTTTCATCATTTTCAGGATCGGCTTCACTCTTGGAAGGAAATACCATGCTCCGATCGGGAAGGCGGTCACTGCGAGCAGATAGCGCACGCAGGAGGGCAGGCGGTACGTCCCCATCGTAACGACGCAGACGGCAAAGTAGCCGCAGGAGATCAGCAGTGTTTTGGAGAGCGGGATCAGCTGTTCGCCGGTCAGCCGTTTTTCCATAAAGGCCTGGATCACCATCAGCGCCATGTAAGAAAATGCCGTTGTGTAGGCTGCTGCCTGATAGCCGAACCACAAGATACCGAGGTAATTCAAAATCACATTTAAAAACATGACAGAGACGGTAGAAGCAGCCACGGAGGCTGTTTTTTTGTGGTAATTCTGGATAGCGGTGTAGCTGTAGCTGTAGAAGCGGAACAGCGTGCCGGTCACCATCGGAGCGACGAGATAAACGGCGTCTGCGTATTTGTGGCCGCCAAGAAGCAGGATGATCTCAGGGGCAAATAAGACGAGTGCCCAGGAGATCACACCAAAACCGTGCATCAGAACAGACCAGGAATTGCAGATGTCGTGACTCTCGCCGATGGAGATCTTTTCGTACATCCACGGCAGCCAGGCATTCCAGACGGAATCCTCGAGGATCCAGATAATGTAGGAGACCGTGGTGGCCACTGCAAAAACCGAGCCTTTGATATCGCCGGTCATGGCTGTGACCATGAGCTTGTCTGCCTGGTTCATGATCTGGATCGAGAGTACCTCCGGGATCAGCGGAAGACTGAACTTGAGTGCGTATTTCCAATAAGAGACATTGATCAGTTTTTTTCCCTGCACAAGTATCAGAACCGCAACCGCGAGTCCGCCGATGATCATCGGAATATAGTATCCGGCGATACGCAGCTGCATCAGTGCTTCTTCGTGGCCGGCACGCTTGCCGAGTACGACGAGAAGCACAGAGAGCAGGGTAGCCGGGATCACGGTGACGGCTGTGATCGTGGTGCTCACACGGTAGCGCATCATCTGTTTTTCACGGCGCTGGATGTAGAAAAGGCTCGTATGTGCGTACGTGTAAAGAAACGCAATGATGAGCATGAAATCATTCATCGAGCAGAGCGCTTCGACCTGCTTGCGGAAGATCAGAAAGACCACAAAAAATACCGAGATGGACAGGTAAGAGAGTGTCTGAACGCTTGAGACATACTCATTAAATTTTTCTTTGACATCGTACTTTGCACGCTCGACGCTGCGCCAGAGACAAAGTGACATGACAGGTGCAAAGATCAGAAGCCAGGATTCGTAAATTTTGTACTGATTGTACTGTGTCTGAGACAAAAGCCTGGTAAAGACCGGTGTCATCAGAAAAGTAATGCCGCGTACGATAAGCTGGCTGACGATATAGAAGATACCGGCCTTAAACGCGCGGCGGTTTAAAGAAGCATCCTGTTTTTTCTCTGCCATAGATCAGCCTTTCTTTGGAATCTGACATACAAAGCAGCGCAGTTTTCCATTTGGATCAGGAGGAATGACTTCGAGCCATTCAATGCGGAAACGGAACTCGTCTTTATAGATAGCGTGCAGCTTTTTAAGGAAGAAGTCAGCAATCTGTTCTTTTGTGCAGGTGGTGTCTGCCGGATCGCGTACCAGCTCCACACGCATATCATGATAGGATTCCTGTACAAAACGGAACTGAGCGATGCCGGTAATTCCGTTTGAGATCTTGCGCAGCTCGAGGACTGAGGTGCTGTCTCCGTTTTCATGGAGTACCATATCGTTGAGACGGCCGTGGATCTTTGTGACATAGCGGATGCCCTCGTCTACATAGGAAGAGGCGGTATCTCCGATGTCATAATTGATCAGCGGAAAATCCGTCTTGAAAAGCGGTGTGATGATGACGCGTCCGTCATCTGCCAGCTGGTTTTTGTCATCATAGATATTGACAACGTGAGTGTCGTTGCAGATATCGTAGTAATTTTTGCCGGGCGCTTTGATGATACAGCTGCCGGTCTCATCACTGCCGTAAGCGTCGACGAGACCCGGACCAAATGTCTTTTCCAGTGTCTTGCGTGTCATTTCGTCGACCATCTCACTGACCGGGATATACCACTTTGGCTGGTGGATCGAAAGCCCATGTTCCTGTGCGTACAGTGCAATGCGGACGATACAGTTTTTGCGCAGGCAGATCAGATCCGGCTTATAGTCGTTGAGGTCTTTGATGACGTCTGGCATGCCTTCCGGCGTGCAGCGCGTCTCAGAGAGTTTGCGGCGCTGCAGAATACCGAAACGCTGCAAAATGGAGTCATGCTGCTTTTTTTCCTTACGGTAGCTGGATTCGAAAGTGATCATTTTTCCGAAGAACGGATTGTAGCCAAATGTCATCAGAACGCGGATCCAGTTTGCATTTGTACAGGCGTGTTCACGCTGCGACTGATAAAGCGTAAGCGGTACACCGGTTGAACCGCTTGTACTGGTGGCATCCCAGGAATCCCGGGACTCAGGGTGCGTGTCGTACATTTCTTTCATCCAGGCGCGAAGCTCTGCTTTGGTCAGGACAGGAAATTTGACGAGATCCTCGCTGCAATGGAAATCATCCGGTGTAAGATGGTGTTCATCGAAACGTTTCCGGTAAAACGGGATCTCATACGCTGCCTTCATTACTTTATGTACATTTTTGTTCTGTTTCTTTTTGATCTTTGCACGGTCATCAGAAAATTTCTTATCCAGTACCAGCAGATAATACAGGGTAGAAACATTCGTCAGCTTTTTCTTTAACTGTAAACTCATGACAGATTCTCCTCTATAGTTTGCTCGTAACTGTTCAGAGCCAGGCAAAATTTCACAAAACAGGCGTAAAATGCTTGCATTTTAAGCATGTTTTTGAAATTTTATTTGGCGGATACGCCACACCGACGAAATGCGCAGCATTTTGGAGGTTGGCTCTGAACAGTTGCATTTGTTTATTCATACCGCACTGCGGCAGTAGCAGTATAACAGAAATTGCGCCTGCTTACAAGCATTCGGAAATCTTTAAGAAAATTTCAGAATTTGCAGGGTTAAAAAAGCATGGAAGGTATGTTAGAATGAACGCAGAAACTAGGTTGTTGCCGCCGGAGAAAATGATTCAGGAAGCAGGGGAAGTGAAAAAGCTTTGGAATCTAAGACCTGGTGCACAGGCGGCAGACGGATGGAAGATGAGGAGTAAGTAGTGGACGAAAAAAAAGAAATTACAACAGAAGACAGGGAAGAACTGGAATATCCTCTGGTGATCCCGGAGGAAAAAGAGTCCAGGGATCTCTGGAGCAATATTAAGGAATTACGGAAAAAATTCAGAAAGCCGGAAGTAGTACCGGAAGAATTCCGCCTGCCGGAGTTTACAACGCCGCTTGAGCGAAAGGAAGCGGATGCTCATCAGGGATTATCAAAAGCGGAAGTAGACGACCGGGTAGCACGCGATGCGGTGAACCATGCGGTGGGGTCTGCTTCAAAATCCCAAAAAGAGATCATCTGCAGTAATATTTTCACGTATTTCAACCTGCTCTTCTTTATTATTGCGGTCATGCTGATTGCAGTCGGATCGTTCCGTGACCTGACATTTCTTCCGGTTATCATTGCCAATACGGCGATCGGAATCTTTCAGGAGCTGCGTTCCAAAAAGGTGCTGGATGACCTGACAATCTTAAACGCGCCGAAAAATACAGTCGTGCGCGACGGACAGGAACAGGTGATCGCAGCGGAAGAACTGGTGCTGGATGATATTATCATTCTTTCAGCCGGAAATCAGATTCCCGCTGATGCGATCGTGCTGGAGGGTGAGGTTCTTGTAAACGAGGCACTGCTGACCGGTGAATCAGATCAGATCACGAAGAAAAAAGGAGACGAGCTTCTTTCCGGAAGCTTTATCGTATCCGGCGAGTGCCGTGCAAGGATTGACAAGGTCGGAAGCGATTCCTATATTGCAAAACTGACGCTGGAAGCAAAAGAGATGAAGGACGGTGAAGTATCTGAAATGATCCGGGCGCTCGACCGTCTTGTCAAGATCGTGGGTATCATTATTATCCCGATCGGTATTATTTTGTTCAGCCAGCAGCACTTTATCAATGAGACGCCGATCCGGGAGAGCGTGACTGCGACGGTCGCTGCAATTATCGGTATGATCCCGGAGGGACTGTATCTGCTCGCAAGCGTTGCGCTTGCGGTCAGCGTGATGCGTCTGGCCAGCAAGAAGGTGCTGGTGCACAATATGAAATGCATCGAGACACTGGCGCGTGTCGACGTGCTGTGTGTCGATAAGACCGGTACGATCACAGACAATACCATGACAGTGAAGAAGGTTCTGCCGCTTAGAAAGACCGTGGTGAAGAGTGATGACGGCCTGCAAAAAGCGCAGGAAGGTGTAGCAGATACCACGGCAGCCAATTCATCGGTTGCTGATCAAAAACAAATGGCAGGGAATGTACCGATAAAACAGGAAACGCAGGATAAAAGATCCGGTGTGGAAGGAAGCGGCACAGAAGAAATCCCGGCGTTCACGCCAGAGGAATCGGCAGCCTTTGAACTGGCGGTCGGTGATTTTGCGGCTGCGATGGCGACGGACAATATCACGATGAAGGCGATCAAGGAGCATTTCCGCAAGCGAAGCGGAAAGCGGCCGGAAAAGGTGATTCCGTTTTCCTCTGCGACGAAGTACAGCGGAGCCGTTTTTGAGGATGGAAGCTATGTACTTGGTGCGCCGGAGTTTATCCTGCGGGAATCCTATGAGGAATACAGCAGCCAGATCGAGCGCTGGAGCCGTCAGGGCTTCCGCGTGCTGGTTTTTGCGGAGTACCCGGGCACGCTGACAGGGGAAGCGCTCACAGAGCCGGCAAGTCCGCTTGGCATGATACTTGTTGCAAACCCGATCCGGGAAAAAGCACCTGAGACATTCCGATACTTTGTGGAACAGGGCGTGGAGATCAAAGTGATTTCGGGAGACAATCCGGTCACGGTATCAGAGGTCGCAAAAGAAGCAGGCATTGCAAATGCGGAAGCTTATGTAGATGCGTCCACGCTTCAGGACTATGAGGAACTGTATGCTGCTGTAAAGCGGTATACGGTATTTGGCCGTGTGACACCGGATCAGAAGCGGCAGCTGGTCAGTGCCTTAAAGCATATGGGGCATACGGTTGCAATGACCGGAGACGGTGTCAACGATGTTCTGGCGCTCAAGGATGCGGACTGCAGCATTGCGATGGCATCTGGAAGCGACGCAGCTTCCCAGGTAGCACAGCTTGTCCTCCTGGAATCGGACTTTTCAAAGATGCCGTCCGTTGTTGCAGAAGGGCGCAGAGTCGTAAACAACATCGAGCGGACGGCAAGCCTGTTTCTCGTAAAGAATATTTTCTCGCTGCTTTTGTCGATCTTCTCGATCGTACTTCTGGTAAACTATCCGCTGGAGCCGTCGCAGATTTCGTTGATCAGTATGTTTACGATCGGTATCCCGGCGTTCTTTATGTCACTGGAGCCCAATACCGACCGGATCAATGGCCATTTTCTGAGCAATGTGCTGTTTAAGGCGCTGCCTGGCGGTCTGACCGATTTTCTGGTGGTCAGCTGCCTGTATACATTCTGTATGGAGTTCAACGTAAACGAGACGGATGTGTCGACGTCCTGTACGGTAATTCTTGCGATCGTCGGACTGATGATCCTGTTCAAGATTGCATCGCCGATGAACCGGTTTCACTGGATTTTATGGTTCAGTATGATGGGCGGACTTGTTTACTGCATCATCTTTGTGCGAAAGATCTTTGCAATCACAAGCATCTCAAGGCAGAGCATGATGCTGCTTCTTGTGTTTGCCGTTGTGACTGAGCCAACCTTCCGGTATTTGAGTAGCTGGATCAAAAAGCTGTCGGAGTTTTATCTGGAGCAGAAGCGCAGACGCAAATATAAGATGAACAAAGGGTGAGCAGATTCCATGAAATTTTTGTGGATTTTGTTCGGAGATACTGTTATAATGAAAAAAACGGTGACCGCGAGGAGATGGATAGACGTTCGTCCGGTGAAAAGCGGTCTCCGGGAATAGTTGCAAAGGTAAGGAGATTTAGCATGAAACGTGTTCTTTTAAAATTAAGCGGCGAGGCGCTTGCAGGCGAGAAAAAGACAGGATTTGATGAGCCGACGGTCATGAAGGTGGCAATGCAGGTGAAGACGCTGGTAGATCAGGGAATGGAAGTTGGAATCGTGATCGGCGGAGGTAATTTCTGGCGCGGCCGTTCCAGTGAAAATATTGACCGGACGAAGGCCGATCAAATCGGTATGCTCGCGACAGTCATGAACTGTATCTACGTATCAGAAATTTTCCGGGCGGCAGGAATGAAGACAGCAGTGATGACTCCGTTTGCATGCGGTGCATTTACGGAGCTGTTTTCCAAGGACCGTGTGAAAGAGTGCTTTGCATCAAAGACGGTAACATTTTTTGCAGGTGGTACAGGCCATCCGTATTTTTCCACGGATACAGCAACGGTTCTGCGGGCAATCGAGATCGAGGCGGACGTGATTCTTCTTGCAAAATCGATCGACGGTGTATATGACAGCGACCCGAAGGACAATCCGGATGCGAAGAAATTTGACGAGATTTCGATCCAGGAGGTGATCGACCGGAAGCTTGGCGTGGTAGATATGACCGCCTCGATTCTCTGTATGGAGCAGAAGATGCCGATGCTTGTATTTGGATTGAACGAGGAGAACAGCATTGTAAATACCGTGAGCGGAGCGTTTCACGGAACGAAAGTGACTGTGGATTAAGGAGGAAAGAAAGATGGATGAGAGAATTAAGGTTTATGACGAGAAGATGACAAAAACATACAACAATCTCCTCGGAGAATTTGCGACGATCCGCGCGGGACGTGCAAATCCGAATATTTTAAATAAATTGAAGGTAGACTATTATGGAACACCGACTCCGCTGCAGCAGATTGGAAACATCACGGTTCCGGAGCCGCGTATCCTGCAGATCCAGCCGTGGGAAGCATCCATGGTAAAGGCCATCGAGAAGGCAATCCTGACTTCGGATATCGGAATCAACCCGTCGAACGATGGAAGAGTCATCCGGCTTGTGTTTCCGGAGCTGACAGAGGAGCGCAGAAAGGATCTTGTAAAAGAAGTTAAGAAAAAAGGCGAGGCTGGAAAAGTTGCACTGCGCAACATCCGCAGAGATGCCAATGATTATCTGAAGAAGCTTGGAAAGACCGAGGTATCCGAGGATGAGATCAAGGATCTGGAAGATGCAGTACAGAAGCTGACTGACAAGTACATTAAAGAAGTTGACAAGGCGATTGAAGAAAAGTCGAAAGAAATCCTGACAGTATAAGGATAACGGCAAAGCAAAGGGAGAAATACGGGGGGATTGCAAGATCCCCCTGTTTTTATGGGAGGAATGAGGATGAATATTCCAAATCATGTCGCGATCATTCTGGATGGAAACGGCAGATGGGCGAAGAGCAAGGGAATGCCGCGCAACTACGGCCATGTACGCGGTGCGCAGAATCTTGAGGTGATCTGTGAGGATGCCTACAATATGGGGATCAGGTATCTGACTGTCTATCTTTTTTCAACGGAGAACTGGAAACGTTCACCGGAAGAAGTAGATGCGCTGATGAAGCTGTTCCGCAAATATACAAAGACGTGTATCAAGACGGCGCGTGATAACAACATGAAGGTCCGGGTACTCGGTGATCCATCGGCACTGGCGCCGGATCTGCAGGAGAGTCTCAAAAAGCTCGTGGAGAGTTCGAAAGACAATACGGGACTGAATTTTCAGATCGCAATCAACTATGGAAGCCGCGATGAGATCGTGCGTGCGATTCGAAAAGCAGCGCAGGACTGTGTGGATGGAAAGCTCAGACCGGAGGAAATTACAGAGGAATGTTTTTCCGGGTATCTTGATACGGCAGAAGTACCGGATCCGGATCTTCTGATCCGTACAAGCGGAGAACTTCGGCTGTCGAATTACCTGCTGTGGCAGCTCGCGTACACGGAATTTTATTTTACGGATGTTCCGTGGCCGGCGTTCAATAAAGAAGAACTTATGAAAGCGATTGAAAAATACAATGAAAGGGACAGACGGTATGGCGGATTAAAAGCCTGACCGTTTGAAGGAAAGGGGCAAAAAGCATGTTTCGAACAAGACTGATAAGCGGTATTGTGCTGGTGCTCATCGCACTTGTCGTACTCATAAGCGGCGGTCCGGTGCTGACTGTTACGCTTTTTCTGATCTCCGAGATCGGACTGTTTGAACTGTACCGCGCACTGAAGATCCAGGAAAAGGGATTTTCGTCGCTGGCTGTAGTGGGATATCTTGGCACGGCGGTCTATTATGGAATCGTATTTTTGGGATATCAGTCATATACTATGGCAGTAATTCTTGGAATTTTAATTCTTGTGATGACCGTCTATGTTTTTACGTTTCCGAAATATCAGACGGAGCAGATCACAGGCACATTTTTCGGTGTGCTGTACGCACCGGTCATGCTTTCCTGCATCTATGAGCTGCGGGGACTGGAGAATGGCGTTTATCTGGTATGGCTGATCTTTCTTGGCTCCTGGGGCTGCGACACATGTGCGTACTGTGTTGGCAAGCTGATCGGAAAGCATAAGATGACACCGAAATTAAGTCCGAAAAAATCAGTGGAGGGAGCGGTTGGCGGTGTAGCTGGCGCAGCTCTCCTCGGTGCAGTCTACGGCGCGGCGATTTCCAGAAAAATGGGCGGTTCCGCTCACATCCTGTCATTTGCTCTGATCTGTGCGGTCGGGGGACTGATCTCGATGGTTGGTGATCTGGCGGCATCGGCGATCAAGCGAAATCATGGCATCAAAGATTATGGAAAGCTGATACCGGGGCACGGCGGGATCCTGGATCGGTTTGACAGTGTGATTTTTATCGCACCGGTGATTTATTATCTGGTACAGGCACTCGTATAGCGCAGGAGCTGTTTACAGGAATGTCCTGAAAGGGAAAAACGCTTTGTGAAAACTGTGCTGAAACGAAATGCAGGTGTGCATTTTTGCTCAGATGGAGCAGATGCAGCCGCATACTGTGCAGATGGGCAGAGGATGGCTGCAGAAAGGAACAGGTAAGACGAATGAAGACAATAGCGATACTTGGTTCGACCGGATCGATCGGAACACAGACGCTGGAAGTCGTGCGGGCAAACGGAGATATCCGTGTGGCGGCACTTGCAGCGGGAAAAAATATCAAGCTTCTTGAACAGCAGATCCGGGAATTTCGTCCGCGTCTTGCGGCAGTTGCGGATGAGGAGGACGCGAAGGCATTAAAGATGGCGGTGGCTGATCTTTCCGTAGAAATTCTCTTTGGTGAAGAGGGAAGAGAAGCGGTTGCGGTATGTGAGGAAGCAGAAATACTGGTGACGGCGATTGTCGGAATGATCGGTATTCTGCCGACGGTCCGTGCGATTGAGGCAGGAAAAAATATTGCGCTTGCAAACAAAGAAACGCTGGTGACGGCAGGCCATATTATCATGCCGCTTGCAAAAGAAAAGGGAGTGAAAATCCTTCCGGTGGACAGCGAGCACAGTGCGATCTTTCAGGCATTAAATGGGGAAGACAGCCGGGCGATCGATAAAATCCTTCTGACTGCTTCGGGCGGCCCGTTCCGCGGGAAAACGTTTGAGGAGCTGAAAAAAATGCGTGTAGAGGATGCCTTAAAGCATCCGAACTGGGCGATGGGACGGAAGATCACGATAGATTCTGCTTCTATGGTAAATAAAGGGCTGGAAGTGATGGAGGCGCGCTGGCTGTTCGGCACGGATCTTGACCAGATCCAGGTCGTGATTCAGCCGCAGAGTGTGATCCATTCGATGGTGCAGTTTAAAGACGGTGCGGTGATTGCACAGCTTGGCACACCGGATATGAAGCTGCCGATCCAGTACGCGCTGTATTATCCGGAGCGCAGGTATCTGGCAGGACCACGGCTTGACCTTGCGGCGCTTGGGAAGATCACGTTTGAGGATCCGGATCCGGAGACTTTCCTGGGTCTGAAGTACGCGCTGGAAGCGGCAAAGACAGGAGGATCGATGCCGACAGTGTTTAATGCGGCAAATGAGCGTGCAGTCAGCAAATTTCTGGATCGGAAGATTGGATTTACCGATATTTATACGATCATCCGCAGCTGCATGGATCAGCACCATGTGGTGGCAAATCCGGATATCCGTCAAATCCTTGAGACGGAGCAGAGCGTTTATGAATTTATTGAGAGCAGGTGGTAAAGGTTGAGTATCGTCATTGCACTGCTGGTTTTCAGCGTGATTATTCTTTTTCATGAATTCGGCCATTTTCTTCTGGCCAAGTTAAACAAGATCACAGACGTGGAATTTTCCCTTGGCATGGGACCGCGGCTTTTAAGCTTTGAGGCAGGCGGGACGCGCTACTCCTGGAAGCTGCTTCCATTTGGCGGATCCTGCATGATGCTCGGTGAGGACGGCGAAGAAGAGGAGGAAGGTTCCTTTGGCAGTAAATCCGTATGGGCAAGAATGTCTGTGATTGCGGCAGGACCGATCTTCAATTTTCTGCTGGCATTTATCATGGCTCTGTTTATCGTCGGGAATCTCGGCTACGATGTGCCGGTGCTGTTAAATGTGACAGAGGGCATGCCGGCGGCAGATGCCGGTCTGCAGGCAGGCGACCGGATCGTAAAGATGAACGGAAAGCGGATTCATCTTTATCGGGAAGTGCAGAACTATTCAATGTTTCATCAGGGAGAAACGGTCATATTTCAGTATGAGAGGGACGGAGAGCTTCATGAGGCGACGGTTACACCGGAGCTGACGAACGGCAGCTATAAGTATGGGATCGGCGGAAATATCAATTACCGACAGAAGACAAATGTACTGGAGACACTGGAATACAGCGCGTACGAAGTTTATTACTGGATTGACACGACGGTTTCAAGCCTGGGCCTTTTGTTTAAGGGCGGCGTTCAGCTCGATGATATGTCTGGACCGGTCGGTGTGGTCGATGCGATCGGAACGACGTATCAGGAGAGCCGGGACGAAGGTGCGTTTTATGTGTGGATGAATCTGCTAAATATTGCGATTCTGCTCTCGGCGAATCTCGGTGTGATGAATCTGCTGCCGATTCCGGCGCTGGACGGAGGACGCCTGATTTTTCTGATCGTCGAGGCGATCCGCCGCAGGCGTGTAGAGCCGGAGCTGGAAGCAAAGATTCATTTTGCAGGTCTGATGCTGCTCATGCTTTTGATGGTGGTCGTGATGTTTAATGATGTGAAAAAATTGATTTTGTAGTGAAAAAGAACTGACCGGAAGCAGATTTTTGGAAATACAATTTCCATTAAATCCTGCTTCCAGGCAGTTCTTCTTTTATTGGGCAACAAAGAGGATCTGAAATAGCTGCTTTCATTTTTATTTTTCTTTTTCTTCCATCTCTGCAATCCGCTCATAAAACAGTGTCGTGGTCATCTGCATATACGGCATTGCAAACAGCAGACCGATCCCAAACGACAGGATGCAAAGAACCAGAACTCCAAAGAACGTAAGCGAGAGCCAGAACAGTGCCAGCCGGTGGCCTTTCATCAGATGAATACAGTCCCTGAAAAGTTCTTTTGCAGACTTTCTGGGATCACGGGCGTGCAGGAAAAGAAAGCACGAAAACGTAAGCACAAACCAGAGAAAGACAAGAAGCGCTGCAAGCATCAGCAGAATCAGAAGCTGAAAACCGAGGTGGCGTGCACCGTAAGCCAGCAGAATCAGGATGACATACAAAACACCCGCTTCAGCTGCAAGGGAAACAGCGCTGTATACGGCGATCGGTTCCGGATGCGTGGAGAACGCATAGAAGAGATCGCGAAGTGAAAACGGCTGATCCGTTGCCAGATTCAGATAGAGACGGGAAACACCGGCTGACAGAACATTGTAGAGGGTGTTTACGATCAGAAGTCCGGCAAGATAAAGCAGGGCTGACAAAAGGGTAGTGGATGCAGGTGCAAGGAGTGTCAGAACGATGTTCAGCAGAAAGGTACAGCCGAATACGATCAGCGCTGCGGTTACCAGAGCTCCATAATTACCCTGCATTTTTATGCGGGCCTCCCGTTTCAGTACACGTGGTTTTAACTGTTTCATACAAATTCACCTCCGGAAATATCGTTGGACGGCACTGACGGGGAAGACGGACCGAATGGATTTGATGGTTCAGATGGAGAAGGCACTGCGCCGTCGTCAAAGTAGTAGCGGTAGAGATCACCGAAGAAAGAACCGTAGTCATCCGAGTAGTTTCCTGAGTCGTTTCCGGAATTTTCAGAAGGAGTTTCACTCTGGTCGTTTTCGCGATCGTCTTTACGTTCCTGCGGCAGCTGATAGGTGCTGTCATATTTGCCAAAAAGATTGTCATAGACGTCTGACATGCCATATTCTTCAAAAATAGAATGTACCATTTCCTGATAATACGCAAGCATCTGCGGATTCTTTTGCAGATAGGAGACCGTGCGCCAGACCATAAAGCTGCTGCCGGCTATTGATACAAGTGAGAGGATCAATCCTGCGATGCTTCGTTTGGGCATCCGAGCTGTGCGGGAGAGAAGTGCGCATAAAATGGAGAGCGCACCGAAGATGACCGCTGATAATGGAAAAGTGATGGAAGAGAGCGCCACAATACCAAGGATCACACTGGCTGTCGCCATGCCGTTTGGCTTTTTCCGGTGCGGCGGATTGTAGTCGTCTTCCGAATGGAAATTTTCAGAATACATAGAACCTTCCTTTCTTTTGTGCAACTGAGTTAAGTAAGATCTCTTGTTTGGCTGCGAACAGTTATCTGGATCTTAGAGCCTGTTTGAAAAATCATTCCCGCAATCTGCACGCCCCACTTTGCGGTATATTTCGCCTTCATTCGGTTGACGTAGCCCGCTACGCCGCCCTCATTCAGACGAAATCTCCCACAAATTGTGGCGCACATCTTGCGGAAAGCATTTTTCAAACACGCTCTAGCGTGTGTCAGATCGCAGAGACCTTTGAGGGAATGCTTATCTGCAAGCAGCGAAGCGGATTGCGAGTATCCACTTTGCTCCACGCTTCAGGGGATATGATAACACACCGCAGTAGGAGATGCAAGGCAGCAGGGGGCGGTTCAGAGATTTCAAACTTGCTGTTTTTGATGCTTTCCTATATAATAGAAAGCTGTGTAAAGATTATCGGAAAAGAAAAGCCCGCGCGTTTTTCGTGCGGCGGGAAGGAAAGAAGTAAGCATGGATATTATAAAGACACTGGCTCAGGAGCTGGAGATCAAAGAAGGACAGGCAGAAGCGGCGGTACAGCTGATCGATGATGGAAATACGATCCCGTTCATTTCACGTTACCGAAAGGAAATGACGGGCTCTTTGAATGATGAGATACTTAGAAAACTGTATGAGCGGCTGAATTATCTTCGCAGCCTGGAAGAGAAGAAAGCACAGGTGCTTGCTACGATTGAGGAGCAGGGAAAACTGACGGAAGAACTGCGTGCACAGATTGAAGCGGCGCAGACGCTGGTAACCGTAGAGGATCTTTATCGTCCGTACCGTCCGAAGCGCCGGACAAGAGCTACGATCGCAAAAGAAAAAGGACTGGAGCCGCTGGCACAGCTGATTCTGCTGCAGAAGACCGCGCGGTCGCTTGAGGAGGAAGCGCAGGCTTACGTATCGGAGGAAAAGGGCGTATCAGGCGCTGCGGAGGCTGTGGCAGGTGCACAGGATATCATCGCGGAGCAGATTTCGGACGAGGCGAATTACCGCACCCGTATCCGGAATATGACGATGAAGGAGGGAATGCTGACTGCGTCGGCAAAAGACGAAAAGACACAGTCTGTGTATGAAACCTATTATTCTTACGCGGAGCCGCTGACGAAAACAGCGGGACACCGGATCCTGGCGATTAACCGCGGAGAAAAAGAAAAATTCCTGACTGTAAAGATCGAAGCACCGGAAGAACGCATCCTGGAATACCTGGAGCGACAGGTCATCAAAGCAGAGAATCCCAATACGACACCGGCTTTAAAGGCAGCAGTGGCAGACAGCTACCGCAGACTGATCGCACCGGCGATTGAGCGTGAAATCCGCAGTGCACTGACCGAAAAAGCGGAGGATGGAGCAATCTCTGTATTCGGTAAAAATCTGGAACAGCTTCTGATGCAGCCTCCAATCGCAGGTCAGGTCGTGCTTGGATGGGATCCGGCGTTCCGTACCGGCTGCAAGCTGGCGGTAGTCGATGCCACTGGAAAGGTCCTTGATACAACGGTAATTTATCCGACCGCGCCGACGAACGAGGCGAAGATCAAAGCAGCAAAAGAGACATTGAAAACGCTGATTCGCAAATACGGAGTCACACTGATCTCGCTTGGCAATGGAACGGCATCGCGGGAATCGGAGCAGATCATCGTGGAGCTGCTCAAAGAGATTCCGGAAAAGGTGTCGTACGTGATCACAAACGAGGCAGGCGCATCCGTTTATTCCGCAAGCAAGCTTGCAACGGAGGAATTCCCGAATTTTGATGTGGGACAGCGAAGCGCGGCATCCATTGCCCGCAGGGTGCAGGATCCGCTGGCAGAGCTGGTAAAAATTGATCCGAAATCGATCGGTGTCGGTCAGTATCAGCACGATATGAACCAGAAAAAACTGGGTGAAGCGCTGGATGGCGTGGTGGAGGACAGTGTAAACCGTGTCGGTGTCGACCTGAATACGGCGTCTGTGCCGCTGATGGAGCATATTTCCGGTATCTCAAAGACTATCGCGAAAAATATTGTGGCTTATCGGGAAGAAAACGGAAGGTTTACAAATCGAAAAGAACTTTTGAAAGTGTCCAAGCTTGGCCCGAAGGCATTTGAACAGTGTGCGGGCTTTATGCGGATCAGCGGAGGAGACAACCCGCTTGATGCGACGAGCATTCACCCGGAGAGCTATGAAGCGGCCGGAAAGCTTCTGAAGGAGCTTGGCTACAGCAGCGACTGGGCAGCAGAAAACGGCGTAAAGGCGCTCTATGTGAAGGATTATAAAAAGATGGCGCAGAAGGTGGGCATCGGTGAGCCGACCCTGAGAGATATCGTACAGGAGCTGTGTAAGCCGGGGCGTGATCCGCGCGACGAGATGCCAAAGCCAGTGCTGCGTACGGATGTGCTTGATATGAAAGATCTGAAAGAGGGGATGATCCTCAAGGGAACAGTCCGAAATGTCATTGATTTTGGCGCATTTGTGGATATCGGTGTACATCAGGACGGACTCGTTCATGTTTCACAGATGTCGAATAAAAAATTCGTAAAGCATCCGCTTGAAGTGGTCAGCGTCGGAGATATCGTGGAAGTGAAGGTGATCGGCGTAGATCTGCAGAAGAAGCGGATCTCGCTGTCGATGAAGATCTGAAGAAATTGCCAGACCGACGAAATGAACAGATAAAAATAATAAGGTAACTGTTCAGAGCCAACCTCCAAAATGCTGCGCATTTCGTCGGTGTGGCGTATCCGCCAAATAAAATTTCAAAAACAGGCTTAAAAATGCAAGCATTTTCCGCCTGTTTTATGAAATTTTGCTTGGCTCTGAACAGTTACATAATAAGGACATGACGGTGCAGGATTTTTGAAAGACCCTGCGCCGCCCGTATTTTATAAAGTATCACATAAAAATACCAATCGTTTTTGAATACAGACATTTATCTGCTCCTGCCACGATCCGTTTTGCTTCATGCATCCCGGGAAATCAGTCCTGCGGAGTATGGTTTGCGTCCGTATCTTCCAAAGTCTCTGTGATGATATGCTGCCGGATCAGAAAACGGATCATATTATAGAGTTCCGGGCGGATCTGCTCAAGTGAAGCAGGCTGATTGTAGAGCAGCGGATTGTAGATGGCTCCGCCGACAAGCTCGATCAGAAGGTAGATCATGATCTCCGGATCACGAAATTGATAGCCGGAATCGTGCAGAAGCTGCTGATAGACGAGGTAGACACTTTCTTCCTTCTCGTCATTGCCTGCAACGAGATTGTTGCGGAAGATGCCCCAGCTTAAATGTTTGGAAATAAAGCCAAGTAAAGAGCGGTCTTCCTGGAGCTTCAGGATAATATAATCGACAATATGAAGAATCTGCTCCTCAAAATCCGCAATCTGTGCTTCGCAGACGGAATGATACGCATCAAGGAAAAGCGTAGCGGCTTTGTGGGCGATCAGTTTGTTGCGCAGATCATATTTGTCAGAAAAATATAGATAAAAAGTTCCCTTTGCAACGCCTGCACTGTTTACGATATCCGAAATGGAAGTTTTCTGGAATCCCTTTGAAGTAAACAGCGAGAACGCCGTGTTCAGCAGAGATTCCTTTTTCTGCTTCTTATTTACTTCTATTTTTCCCAATTCAAATCCCTCCATCATTTATGCGTTATTACTGTATTTCTAATACTTAACACAAAACCGAAAGGAAGTCAATAAGTTACAGGAAAAATATTGACCAAAAGTCATTTTTACAAAAAAGAAAAAAGAATTTTAGCAGAAAGAAAGAATCTTCAAAATATGTCAGATAATGGGGGCGAAACGGCGGATTGGTGAGAAAAAGCAGTTGACGGGTATGAAATGATTGGTGTAGGATAAGCTGTAGAGTGACAGACATCAAGTGGGAGGCAGAAAATGGAAAGAAGACAGGAAAAAATAAAAAAATTAGCGATCGATCTCGTGGTTGATGTTCTTGGAGGACTGATGCTGGCAATTGCAATTTACAGTTTTGCAGTTCCGGCTAATTTTCCGATGACAGGTGTGTCCGGCATTGCTCTTGTTTTTTATCACTTATTCGGGCTTCCGGTCGGTACGGTCACAGTACTTTTAAATATTCCGATCATCATTTGCTGTTATAAAACGCTGGGCCGCTCTTTTTATATGAAATCGCTGAAGACGACGCTGCTGACTTCGGCGGTAATGGATCTGGCCGGACCACAGCTGCCGGTTTATCAGGGAGATCTGATCCTGGCGGCGATCTGTGCCGGTGTGCTGCTTGGTGTCGGCTATGCGATTATTTTCATGCGCGGTTCTTCGACTGGTGGCTTTGATTTTGTTATGATGGCAGTAAAATTCTATTATCCGCATCTCTCACTTGGCAAGATCGCATTTGCGATGGACACGGCAGTAATTGTCATCAGCGGCCTTGTAATCGGAAGCGGCGGAAGCAGTGTGATCTATGGACTGCTACTGAATTATCTGTATTCGACGGTGCTTGACAAGGTGATCTACGGTACGAATTCCGGCAAGCTGACCCTGATCATTACCGATCATCCAAAGCAGATGGTTGATGAGATAGACCGGATCGCAGGGAGGGGCGCGACAATTTTAAAGGCAGTCGGCGGATACTCCGGAGATGCAAAAGAGGTCGTGATGTGTGCGAGCAACAGTAAGGAAATGTATGCGATCCGCAAACGGGCACATGAAATCGATGAGCGGGCCTTTGTGATTATTGTCGAGTCGAACGAGGTGATCGGAGAGGGATTCCGTGCACCGGGAGATACCAATCTGGTGTAAAAAGGAAGGGTTGTTTCGGCATGACAGGAAAAAAGAAAACGAAGAGATAGAAAAAGTGAATAGACAGAAAATTGGTAAGAAACAGGAGAAAACGATCCTGACAGAAAAGGTGCCAGGAGTATCAGAAAAGGTGATTCACAGGCCGTGTATTCTCGTCAGCGCCTGCCTCCTCGGAGTAATGTGCCGCTATGACGGCAAAAGTAATGGCCTTGCAGGCCTGAAAAGACTGCAGGAAACAACCACTTTTCTTCCGTTTTGCCCGGAAGTATACGGTGGACTGCCGACACCGAGAGAGCCGTCTGAGATCAGGGACGGAAAAGTCTGTTCCAAAAGCGGGCGTGATGTCACGGCACAATTTGAGAAGGGTGCGCGGGAGGCACTTCGGATGGCAAAGCTGCTTGGCTGCAGCGCAGCCATTTTAAAGGAACGCAGCCCGTCGTGCGGCAGTCATCAGATCTACGATGGGACATTTCAGGGAAAGCGGATCGAAGGCCGCGGTGTCACAGCTGCTTTGCTTGAAAAAAATGGAATCCGGCTGTTTAACGAGGAGCAGGCGGAGGAATGCCTTGCATGGCTGGAGAAGTACGGCCGGCGGGAAGAAAGGCGGTCATCAGAAAAATAAAGCCAGAGCGGAAAAGATAAAATAAAGGTAACTGTTCAGAGCCAACCTCCAAAATGCTACGCATTTCGTCGGTGTGG